>SDBT01013994.1_pt1 | contig 12826 bp, 2 predicted proteins | sample 2277101 | NCBI WGS metagenome assembly SDBT01 (sample SAMN10404973, study PRJNA504765) | marine sediment metagenome | isolation source: marine sediment core GS10_PC15, 103 cmbsf | place: Arctic Ocean: Southern Knipovich Ridge | collected 2010 | reverse complement strand
GTATATGTTCCAGTCGACATCTCTATGGTGTCACCATCAACAGCGTCAGTCACTGTGGCAGCATAAAATTCACTAAAATTTGTTACTACTGTATAAGCCATTTTACTTCCTTATTATCCAAATACACCGACATCGGGAGTAATGTCTAACACGACAAGTTTATTATAAGTGATAACCACCAAATATTCAGATGACCCATCTAATTGATAGATTATTTTATGAATAGTTCCAACATCAGGTATTTCATAGCTTGACCACTCGGTATCCTCTCCGCTTATTTCTAATCGGCGGTATACCTTTCCATTTGAAGCACAACAATAAAGAGCATCACCGCCTGAAACAATATCATTAACCTCTATGTTTGCTGATGCTGTAGCACTATCTTCCATTTCAGTTTGTAATCCGAATTGTATAGCATCAGAGAGTATTGAATTTCCATCATTATAAAGACCCCTGTCTGTTGCAACCCATGTTATATTTTTGAATCTCAATATTTTGTTGACCACTGTTGCATTATTGTTCGTTATTCTGCCGATAGCAAAAAATTCTATCCCGCTACCGGAAGTGTAAAACCACCTATCTGATTCGACGATTACAAAAGATGAAACATCAATATTCCTAATCGGCTGAATAAAAGCAGCCAAAGCCAGCGAGTCACTTCCTAAAATATCTGAAGGTACAACATCCGCCGGATACCATGTACCAAAATCATTGTCACAATAGAACATCCCCGTCTCTGTACTTGCTGTTTTAGTTCCACTGACAATTCTAAAGGTGTATATTTCGTCAGGCAAGTTAATAGTCAACAATTCTGACCAACTCGTTCCGTAATTATACGTAACCCAAATATGTCCTTTTCGAGTATTCTTTTCCGCTCCGACAACATATACCTCATCTTCTCTGTAGATATAAACATCCCAAATGAAATAGGCAGTGTTTCCTCCAGGAGCGACAATGTTTTCAAGATTCAAGATTCCATTTCCAATGCCATATTGTGTTATATTGTTATCTGTTCCAACCCATATCTTGTTGTTAAAATAGGGATCATCAGTAAACAAGGCGGTGGTATTGGCAAAACGAGATTCCGATAGATTACTCGTTCTAAGAATACTTGTGTAATCTATCGTGGAATTTAATATATCGTACCATTCACTATTATGTGCAGCATAGAATTTGCTTTGTATATTATTGACCGGATATATATCAAAAAGAAAGTTATTTCTTTTTTCCGCGAATATTCCACCCTTAATAAGATTGGTATATGCAGATCTGGCGAGGTCAGAAGTAAGCCCAGTATTAATGTCTTCCATTTTATCTTCTAATTCTCTATGTGTGAATTCCCCAGTATTTGAAACATTCGCATTGAAAATGGTTATTTCGATATTATCATACTTAGTAAAACTATACTTTGCTCGATCTGCTGCACTTGTAGACTGACTGTATGCTGTTAAGAAATCTATCTCACCAGTCCAAACATCTATATTAATAGCAGTTGAATCCTCTGCTTCGAAGTCGTCTTTTTCCTCTAAGATTTGAGCCCTTGTTCCTGATAGTCTATCCACTCTCCTGATTCCTGTTCTTGTAATATCAGGAATGGTAAGCAAATAGGTGTTAATCAGTTCTTCGGTTACCAATGTCAAGAATCGAGTGTAGTCATCGTAAAACTGTATAAGAGTTGTATTATTAATTAGCGGAGTTTCATCATCTCCTCCTTCAATCAATGTAGTTATATCACTTAATACAAGATCTAGATATTGTTGGGCAGTAGGATCAAGACTATTAAAAGAGGTAAGAGTTGGCAGTGATTCTAACCTGCTTTGCACTACTTGGACATTTGATAGGATGTCGTTGTTATCGAATTTGAAGTCTATCCAAGTTGGGAATCCGTTCTTATAGAGGAAAACCTCAGTTTCTGGATTTGTTTGGACCCATCCTTCATTTTGTGCTATATATACTCTACGTGGAAGATGTGCTGCTGTTGCTATAACATTAACTTCTTGAGGCTCTCTAAGTGACAGAACGTTATTAAAGACGTTGTAGATATAACCAATGTTTATTTCTACGTCATCTAAATAAAATGATGGTAGCTCCTTGTTTCTGTATTCCTTTTTGATTTTGAGTACGTTATTTTCATCTACCGAGACGAGCCGGTTCTCTTGCCCTACAAATAATCGTGTTTCTAATGTATCTATATTAACAACGTCAAGACAGAAAGATATTCTGGTATGATTCTCTAAGTCTAATCCTGGGAGAACTTTCTTAAATGCTATATTGACAATTCCAGAAGTGAATAAAATGTTAACAGAGTTCATAAAAACACCTTCACCAGTGGAGATGTATAATTGTCCTCCAAAATAGCTCATCGTCCAAATGTCAAAAATATTGTGTTGTTCTTCGAAGTTAGCAATTGTCGAAAAGGTTGTTTCGTTTCCAAATTTTCTAAGGAGATGTTTTCGTGTAATAGCCATCAAATTAGGAATATCGGGGTTGTCACTTATATTCTGTATTTCATATGCTATAAGACCGGCAGTATTCATTCCAGAGTCTTGCCATGTGATTCCTTTATCTAGTGTTTTATATACTCCTATTTCTGTACTTACCCATATTTCATCTATTCCGGAAGAGACATAATTGTGATACATAGCGTAACAGTCAGTGGTGAAAGCAACAACAGGTTGAGTTTGCTCAAATCTTGACAACGTTTGGACTAACGCGATTTCAAGCCAATAAACTCCTTTATCTGTAGAGATATACATATCTCCTTCATTATCTTCAACTATGTCTCTAATATATTGAACACCAGTTGTACCAGATGTTGCAAACCAATGAGCAGGATCTACAGACAGAAGGACTTCATCAGCAGTGATGGCCCATAAGAATCTATTATTGATTGCTCTGTAGAATTTATGTACAGGAGTATTTGTTAATCGAGCCAATTCCCAAGTTGTACCAAAATCATCTGATTTTAGAATGCCCTGGCTCGTACCCGCTACTATCAAGTCATCTACTTGTTCTAATTTGTCGATATAGACATTAAATGGTTGTGTAGCACTTTCATCGTCGGGATTAACGGTAAACGCAAAGTGTTCTAATACTCCAAGTCCCTGTGGTAGTGAGTTGTTCCCATTTTCAAATGAGATGATGCCTGTTTTTTGCAAATCGATGTCGATTTCCTGCCAGTTAGAGCTAGATTGAATAAGTATTCCTATAGGTGCAGTACTGCCATCTTCTCCTGTTGCTACTGAGGATATTCCTACCCATTCTATAGGACCAGTAGTTCCTCCATCGCTCCCAACAGCTAGATTTGATGCAGAGATTTCTCTTATTCCGAGAGTTAGATAGAATGAAGTGTCAGGAGATAGGATTCTGAATCGTAATCTCTTTGTCAAATCAATCACGGGGTTAGGTTTAATCGGCGTGTCGTATGATGTAATTCTAGCCCATCTGGTTGGCTGATTATCTTCAAATTGTAATCCGAAATTATATGATTTCTCGCTTTGGAAACCACCTGGGTCACTGTTTACTTCGGCAATATCATCCTCTTTAAGATTTGCCTGTGTGGTTGGTGAGAAGGACGGTCGTCTGAATCCCACCAATGCTCCATCATCCTCCTGATCAAAATCTATTACTTCCTCGATATCTCCATCCGATTCAATAACCGAGTAGAATGTAGTGCCGTCACCGAAGTTTTTGGTTGTATCTGTATTACCTTGAGGAACTATAAAAGTATGATTGCTGAATCTCTCCAATAGGAATCTCTTAGGTAAAGCTTGCTCTCTAATTCTGCCCTCATGGTTAATTGAAGGCAGCTGTTCCTTGTTAAGAGAACCAAATTGAACTTGGCGGGCATGGATTTCATCAAACCGGAAAGCATCCAGGACTCCTTGTATTTCTTCTATACCAAGCACTTTCACCTCAACAGATGGTATATCTCCGATTATTTCACCAGTTTCTGGATCAAGATCAACAATTGCTTCTGAAAATACTAATCGTCGGTTGACTGAATCTACCTGAAAGAAAGTGCTTGGGAATCTCCCGTCAATTTTCACGATATAAGAACTCCCAGAAATATCGAGTTCTTCTGTTGTGAAAATTCTACCGTCGACAGTTGTCCAATCAGTGATAACCAACTCGGGATTAAGATCAATACGATCTGGGTCAAAAGGCTCTATATTTCTGTGCCGATGAGGCAAAATATATCTACTGGTATATTCAGCAAGAGGATCGATAAGATCTTTAATGTCTCTTCTGGTTGTAACGTCTATATCAGTAACAGATGTTGCATCAGTTGTTACTGTAGCTAAATAGATGGAATTTTCTGGAGCGACATCAGTTGTTTGGACTACTATATCAGCATCATTATTGGTTTTGTCTATCACATAATAGTAAGTAGTGTTATCAATTAGACCCATCCCAGTATCGGTGTACTCTAAGGTGTTCTTATCAACTGTGGCAATTTGCTCCCAACTGTGCAGATTATTTATTGAACGGTAAATCGTAAATCCATCGAATTCCTCAAGTAGGGCATCCCAGGTCAACAATATATCATCACCCACCCACACTGCTTGTACGTTTGTTGGTTCGGTTAGAATACCCTCAGCTTTTGGGATTGCCTCAACAAAGTTTAGATTTACTACTTCGTCAGGTAGATGGAGTGATTCTCTACCATATACATCTACAGAAGTAATGTAATATGAATATATCTGGTCATTTTCCAGCCCGTAATCAGTGAATCTTGTTATATCCTTTGGAAGTGTGTCAATAAGTTGCCATTGAGAATAATCAAGCAAAATACTGCCTGTCATTCGATAAATCTTATACTGTGCTACAAACAAGTCACTGCTTTCAATCCAGGTTAACAGTACCTGTCTATCATTAGTTTTTACTTCTATGTCAGGAGGTGTCTCTGGAAAAGGCAGTCCGCCTGCAATCAGCGTCAGCTCTACGACTGTAGATGTTGGTCCTGCAACATCATCAACGTTGTAAGGAGTAAGCCTAATAGTATACCTATGGTTAAGTTTTGCATTTTCAAGCACATATCTGTTGGCTCTTCCTAGAAAGCTATTAACTATCTCTAGAACTCCTTCGTATGCCTCTTCTAAATCTTCATCTTCTATGACAATCCTGACATCATCTGTGTCTGGTTGGACATCCCAGGTAATGGTTATGTTTCCTGTATCAGAATCAAAGTCTGCTGAAATGTTTGCTAGTCTTTTCGGCAGGGCAAATAAGGCTGTTACGAATCGTATGTAATTACCATAGCTCTCTTTCCCATTTTCGGCAACTGAAGTCATTCGGATTGTTATTAGGGTATTTTCTGGGATAGAGAAGTATGATCCATCTTCTGTTAGTTTGTAAAGATACACTCCATACTCTGTCTGTCCGATTGGCACGTCAATTGCCCAACTCTCTTGTTGTCCAGCGACAGTAATGTATATTTTATAGCGATAGGAGGTAGCTGGATCATAAGGGGTATCACCACTCGTCCAAGAAAGGTTTACTTGCACTCCTCCGGGGGTATCGGTCATTGTATATGCAATTCCCTCTGGGTCACGAGGAGCAGGAGTTGGTTGTGGTGTTATATTTCTAACGTAGCCAGTAGATGTTCGTTCATGAGTATCGACAGTATGAAGGGTAACCCTATATCTCTGTCCTATGTCTAGGTCGTCTATGCGGTCGAAATATAAATTTTTATTTACAACTCTGTTTATAATAGGTAGAATTGGAGAATTATCGCTATCTAAAGGAACGTATGTAACCAACCAATTTTGAACATCTGCAAAATCTATTGGTGGTCTTTTCCACAAAACATTTATTGCTGCTTCGGATTGCCTCACTTCAACTGATATGGGATTAGGTGGGAGAATTGTACTGATTGCAGTTGTGATTGGGCCTGTTGCAGGGTCCGATTTATAACTACTTTCGTCAACTGCGTATAGTCTGTAATAATAGGTTGTGTCCTCATCTACAGTGTCTTCATAATGCGTTTCGTCTTCCAAAGTAGCAATAGAAGTAAACGTAATATCGTCGATACTTCGCTGTAAGTCGTAATGGTCAAAATCAATTTCCGAATTCGCATCCCACGTACAAGCCACGACAAATGGATCTGGTGAGCTGAGAGAAAAACCGGTTGGCATAGCTGGCGGGCCGAGATCTTCATAGATGAGAGATGTCAGATCAGATTTAGGCCCAGTAGTTCCGATTACTCCAATCCTGCGCTGGGCGTAGAAATAAAAGACTCCATTAACCGATAGTTCCATAGTTTGGTCACCATAAGTATTGACATAGTACCCGTCAATCATTCCATTCCCCAGTGTAACGATGACATTAGGAAAGACAGCAGCTGTAATCTCCCATCCTTCAATTCTTCCGTCACCCATTATTTCTGCTAGTCTATAGAGCTGGTTATCGATGGTGTTAAAACGACGCTTATCGGCTGCCGCTAGATATGCATCACCATCTAAGAACGCCTCTAAGAAAAAATATTCTGTACGAATTGGCATGCTATAATCTCTTTGAGAGTTCCATTTTTATGAATTTTTCTAATCTTTTCGCGGGCTTGGCGACACTATAAGGAACATCAATTTTGATGATACCTAAAGAATTACATAAAGTAGTCTTTCGATTGTCTCTTTCTTGTTGTTTTTTTAATTCATCATTTGTGGTATTCCAGTATGGAGTTGTATGGTAATGTTGAGGGCCATTATATTCAAAAGCAATTTTCAATTCGGGACAATACCCATCCAGTTGTTGTCCATTGCCCAGTGTGTGCCAATCTGAGGGAAATTTTTTACTCGTCAATTGCTCAAAAATAGATCGAACTAGCCTTTCAGTGATGAATCTACATTTTTTTGTTCTTCTATTTCTTGAGCATGTTGGACACTTGTTTCCTCCTTTAATATGAGTTGGTGTTGTTTCCCACACATGGCCATTCTTGCATTGCCACTCATGCTTTTTCTTCATTCCATGAAATATGGACGATATAAACTTGAATCCAGCCTGCTTTGCAATTCTACGTGCATCTTGTATATTAGTTGTCAAAGGCCGCGGTCGGTTTTTATTAACACATTTTGGACAACCCGTACCCATATTTTTGATATGATTAACCGTAGTTTGCCACTTATGATTACATAACATGCACTGCCATATGCATTGCGTCATCATATTATTATAATTTGACAAAAATATTATATTTCTCTTGTGTGCCATCAGTTTAATGTCATCTGTACTATACCGAGTAACTTTTGAACAATACGAATTGTTAAGACATTCTATATTCTTATCATTACGTATTTCTTGTATGTATGTTGTTGTAGATTTTCTCATTTTAGTTATCTAGATTTACTTTAACTCTTTCGCCATTTTCTAATTCAAAGAGTATCGCTAGGTTTAACAATCTTGGAGTGTCTAGGTCATCGCAATATTCGCTGGCTACTGCGTGGAAAAGTCTGTTGGCTGGAACCGTTGATTTTGAAGAATCTCCTGGTTTAAACCATTGGAATAGGATTCCAGCATCGCCTGTATTATCAAAGTATTGAATTTCAATATCGTGGAAGCCTATAGTTAAAGCAACACTACCGCTGGCTACTGTGCTATACGATTGTTCTCCGTCATTATCAATTATTTCTTCGCGATCAATAAATAGCTTCGATCCATCATTTGATTGAAGATAGAAAGTGTAATCTCCTGCTTCAGGAGCCTGTATTCTACCTCTCCATCGAGCGGCGAATGTATCGACAAAATTAGCTCCCAAGTCCACACTTTGACTTGTTATCCAACTTGTGGAGATAAGTAAAAAGTCAATATCAGTGTCAATTAATACCTGATCAGGAGTAATATCTCCATAAGTCGGCAGGACAGTTAGAGAAGAACCAATGTTGTAATATTCTGCAACAAGTCCAACCTCATTAACAATGTTGCAGGCAGAGCAAATAAATGATAAATTATCGCTTACTGTCTCAGGTGTTGAACCTAATACATCAAGAGATTCTACCATAAGATACCATTTTTGGTTTTCCTCTACAAGAGTGCCAGGAGTAAAAGTAACTTGAGCGGTACCACCGCTGGCAGTGATGGTGACCCCAGACGCCGGAAAGATGTCATCTCCTCCGTCATCAACCTCCCAACCAGTTTGATCATTTCCGCTATAAAAAGTGTGAATCAATTGAGTCCTAAACAGATCATTATAGAACTTAATTCTGAAGTGATAAGTTATGTCGATGGCCTCAATGTTTTCGTAGCTAAAATCTATTGCACATACGTAAGAACTAGCATCATATGGATCGCCAGGATTATCTGTAGCTTGTATTTGTGGGATTCCTGGTGACAATAGTTTAGCCCCAATCCGAAGATTACTTCCAAATTGCCCCTGAACTGTTGTAAAGAGTCTATTTGGCTCAATGATTTGATAATCCCCGAAATCTACACTGTTATTAGTGTTAACTCCAAAGACAATGTCGGCAGACACAGGGATAAAAGTATTTGCGGTAAGCAAGCCCTTAATTGGTCGGCTCGGCATTACGAAGTTTGTGGTGAAGAAGTGACTAGCTTGTGCTGTCAGACTTCTAATGGTTACAGAGGTTAACGTTGGAGAAGAATCCCGTACCTGGCTTGTTAATATCGCTCTAAACTGAATATACTGGCTGGTAATATGTTCTAATGAAACTAATTCATCTGCATCTTTAACTAGGTTGGTTGACCAGTCTGCCTCGGCAGCCCCATCTTCAGTAGCTCCGTATCTAATTTGTACATTAACAGCAGTCCCTGATGGTTCTGTTGATGACCATGTAATAGACTTCCAAGAAACTAATTCATTTGATCCGTTGAATACTTCGGAAACATAAATTCCTATTTCTTGATCTATCTGGTCAGCAGAATAGAAATTTCTAGAATTAGGAGAATCAAAGCTGAATAAAATCTCACCGTATTCGGTAATGTCAACTATGCGACTTTCATTTACAAAATTCTGTAAGTCTGCGATGCTAATTGAATAAGCATAATCACAGCATATATCTGTTTGAGAATTCGGGCATACATTATCATCTCCAACAAGAGGGGCACTGCTCACATTACCAGCTTTATCTCTTAATTTAAGATAAACAGTTTTTGTAGTCAAAGCAGAAGTCCACTTTGTTACTTTTCCATCGGAAATAACCCATATTCCTTCTACCCCACTAGAAGTATATTGCTGGAAGTTATGTATTTCCTCGTCGTGCTGGTAGAAGAATTCCCATGCAGGTTGAGCATGTTTGAATAAATCAGTTCCCATGGCTGCCACGGTTGTTGTCCCTGTCACACCGCTGCTGTCTTCCACCAAAGTAGCAGAATCTACATTTTTCATTTCTCCTATATTTTTATCAAAGGAACTATAACTCTTAATAAAATCAAATGACTCTAGATTAGACCTATAAATAGTGGTAGAATCATCAGCAGAAATAAATAGGTTGGCATCTTCCGGTCTTGTGACTATTAAGGCATCCTTGATGTATAGTTGTTCTATAGAAGTTTCGGGACCATCAAATACGATAAGATTGTCACCTGTTTCTAAGTTTATAGTATAAACTCTGCCTTGATTTCCAGTACTAACAAGCAATAGATTGCCGAAAATATCGAGTGAATAAATAGATTGCCCTATATTAGCATATTCTATTGGGTCATCAAAAACGCCATCTTTATAGGTATAAATCTGTCCATTGCTTGAACCAAAATAGGTTGTACCATCTGGTCCACCAGCAATACCTCTGACATGGGCTGCTTTGGTGGAACCTATAATCTCAAAAGGATCATCCGTTTTCAGTCCATTTGTTGTTCTATAAACAGCACCCACTCCTCCAACGGTGTCCGTACCTGTTGCTACAAACAAGACGTTGTTAATAGTTTTCATTTCATGGACTTCTCTGTTTTGATCAGCAGAGTCTATAGCTTGGATCGCTGTCCATTCATTTGTGCCTGGGTCAAACCTAAAAATGACTATGGGGCTGCTTGTAGCTGCGAAAAGGTATCGAGTACCGGTATCCTCATCAGTCCAGACTCCTAATGTGGCACCAGTTCCAACATTGTACGTTGTCGTTCCAATAATAACTGTAGAAGGAAATTCAAGACTATCAAAAATATTGTTTATCCCTTGCCCGATGTTATGATCAACGATAGTTGACATCGGCTGGAAATCCTGAGCGGTTGATCCATCAGTAGTAAAATTCTCATAGTTGGACAGAATATATCCATCTAATCCGGATAATAAGTCATACGCAAATATTCTGAACCTTATCTTTGTTCTTGTTAAGGTCTCTAGTTTTTCTAGACATCCAATTGGCAATTCTCTATCAAGTAGAATAGTAGTGAATGGCAGATTAGCGGCTGCCTCGTTGTATATCAGTAGGCTGGGTTTATCCAATCCTGACAGGAGCAATAACTGTTCCTTGCTCGTCCGATCCATCTTGGTAATTGATCTTCGTTGTTCTCCTCGGACGGTCCTCTCTATCTCTTTCTGATTAAAATCGTGGAACTTTATAAATTTATTAGATATTTCAACTTCGACCTGGTCATTCTCTAATAAATCTGTCGAGAAAAGTATACTATCACCAGATGTACCAACAGTGTAACCGAAGTCAATAGGATTTTTATTTATAAATACGGAGGCTGATTCTGATGTTAATTGCAGAGGATTTTGTGGATCGGGTTGTATCTTATCGAAGTCCAGTATATAATATATATTTCTATCAAAAACTTCTTCGGTACTAATTTCTGTTGTGTCATACTGAACAATTTCATCTTCTATTATATCATGTGTTGGATCTCTAAAAACTATTTCATGCAAAGAATATAAGCTAGCTACCCATAAACTATTGGTTGTATTATCCCACTTCACTTTAGAGATGTTGTCATTCGTTATTGCATGGGTACGAACATTAAAATTGGTAAACTTCGTACCATTCATCCTTTCTACGCCAGTAGCAGTAGCTATGTATCTGAGGTATTTGTTTACAATGGCTATGTCATTTACATGAGAAGCTCTCATTCCTTGATTTATATTGAAAGTAGTGATATTTGTTAGGTTCTCTATACGCATTAAACCAGAACTGGATCCAGCCCATATGACTTCGTTTTCATCAATTGCTACTACTGTTACAGGATTGAGTGGAGTTTGGACGTAAAGTGGCTCACTATCCATGTTAGGATGAGTGATATAAATTCCATCTGTAGCAGGTTCTTCAGGAGTGCTATGAGCGGCAACTATAGCTCTTCCATTTTTATCAACTGTAATAGAATGAATTACTTTAGTTCCAAGTTGAGTAGAAGATAAACTCTTCCAATGCATGCCTGCTGTATTGCTGTAATAAAGACCAGAAGTAGTTCCTACATACCATATTCCATTCTTCCCCCACTTTACGGAAGTAGTCAATTTGTTAAGCAAAAGACATTTGTCCTGATTTTCGGGAGATTGACAAGTCAGTTTGTTCCCATCTGAGTCTTCAGAAGTGTATTCGCTGGTATGTCCCTCAATAATGGTCAGATCACCAGTAAATATATTATGATAGTAGAGCCCACCGAATGTGGCAGATATTATATTCCCATATGCATCGACAAATAAATCATTTATCCTATTTTCTGCCCAACCATTTACAGTATCACTATTAAATTTGGAGATACTATACGGTTTTGCGTCATACCCAAAATATAGTTCTATATCACGCCAATGAGCAATTATCCCAATGTTTTCGGAAAAATCGCCAAAAGCAAATTCTTTAGTGTCTAATGGGCTGACTGTAGCATCCAAAATTGTGCTAGTAGTAGCGCTGTATCCATACTGTCCTGTTGGTAGATGTTCTACGAAAGCGCTTCCTATCATTTGAAAATCGGGGAATTCTACTGTAGCAATAGTATATTCATCTCTCTCTTTTTGGAAGTCATAAATCACATAGAACGTAGTAGAAGGAGCAGAAGGAGGCACGGACGGATTAGATGCTGTCTTATTGCTGTCGAGTGCTATAAGCCGATCTTCTCCTCCTGTTGCAGAACCGTAAAATGATGAATCATTGGTGTTGTAAGAAACTAGGTATATAGAGCCATTCCGCTCAAAAACAATCACACACTGTGTTCCAATAAATCCAGCTGATGGCATCGTGCTGTTTAGGGTTGGATTATTAGTGAGTTGGGTTGCTGCCACTCTTACTACTCCTAGAGTCGAAATTGCAGTCGCCCAAATCTGTGTGGTTGCTGGGTTAATACTATCTTCCCACGCAACTACAAAAACGGACCTTGTATTATTAGTTGCTACAGTTGGATGTAAACAGTTTCTGTTCAAATCACTAATCAACGTGGATGTGCCATATCCAATAAATTCATTATCAGTATTAAACTGTGCTACACCACCACTATTCCAATAATTCAAATCCAAATTTCTCCAACTTGTATAAATAGCCGATTCGTTGCTCTCTGTTAAATGGGCTTCATATACTAATTGTAGATAAGAACCAATTATTCCTAACTGTGGATTTCTGAAATCTATTGCTTCATCAATTTGATAAGGGTCATTTGGGTCTAGCTGTACAACAACAGTATCATCCCCGTACTGTCCACTTGAAGTCCAGGCTTGGCTGCTGTTTTCCCATTGTGCCCACAGTATTTGCCAATGTCCATTTCTATTATCTTCCCACACCAGATGTACATTGTCTTGGGAGTCTACTTTAATATCTGGTTTACTCTTATCACTAGATGCATTTGTCACCCGAATCCTGGGATTCCAACCTGCACTATCTCGCACACTAACAGATATCTCAGTTTTGCCCCACGAAGTGTCTTCATAAGCAACCCAAACACGGTTGCT
>SDBT01013993.1_pt1 | contig 12826 bp, 15 predicted proteins | sample 2277101 | NCBI WGS metagenome assembly SDBT01 (sample SAMN10404973, study PRJNA504765) | marine sediment metagenome | isolation source: marine sediment core GS10_PC15, 103 cmbsf | place: Arctic Ocean: Southern Knipovich Ridge | collected 2010 | reverse complement strand
TCTTTTAAGCATCGGTAAAATCTTTCAAAAAGCCTTATTGTTCAATCGGTCAAAAGGCCCGGCGAAGGGCAAAATGAAGACTGCTGAGCTTAGAATAGCCTGTGATTGTTATTTCGTCAATATAAGCTTGAAGTATTTAACCAAGAGCCTGATAAGATTGACAAACATAATGTCATCACACGGCCATGGGAGGCAATCACAGACTTGCTGTCTATTAACAAGCGGTGTTTTTGAAGTACCCGGCGTTACCATATCGGCCCAATAACCGCATCGACACAGGCATCTGAAATGCTGGGGCCTTTTTTATCTTCAATCAAAAACGGAAATAGTCTGCTGACAAATATAAAAAAGTCTAAAAATTATTAGTACTTATACAACAATTACTTAGCTTCAAAGGAGACCACGAAGTTATGTTTTTTTCGCATCAAAACCGTATTTTGCTCTAACAGTAGTGGTAAGGAAAAAATCGGTAATGGTGAAAAAAGAAGGTGTATAACCAGGCCTATAGCCGCACAAGGGGATTCGATATGGGATTTGACCTTCTGGCTTTTAATGACCCTCAACTCCAAGTTGATTATCTCGATTGGTTAGTCGACGAGCGGTCGATAGATATTCAAACGCACTTTGGAAAGTTGTGGGAATATTATACAAACCGAATGATGGAAAATGTCTGCGGTGATACCTTCGGTAAAAATGACTCAATCAGCCGTTATGTTCAGGCACAGGAATACGGGCTGCCTACAAGGATTACAGGCAGGATCTATTCTTCGAATGCGGGTGTCTTTGGCGGGCGGACCGTGAGGGAAGTGCAACGAAAAGAGGTCGTAATTGAAAACGATATTGCGTGGCGGATAAATGCGGGAGTGGATTTTCTATTCGGAAAGCCCTTCAGTTTCGTATCGAAATCGCCGGACAACCAAAAACGTGCAGAAATAGAATCGATATTAAAGGCAGTGTTTGCGGCCAACGGCGACATAGGATTTTTCCAGGATATGGCAGTGCTCGGCAGTGTTTACGGGTTCGTCGATTGTATGGTCAGGCCTGGCCATGAGATCTTAAAGCGGGCCACTTCTACTTCGTGTCCGGCTCTTACATTCGAAGATGTCTTAAGATTGGCAGATACAATCGAGTTGGAACTAATCGAAGCACCAAGAGCGCTGCCGATTCTGGACGAAAATGACTATAAAAGCATCAGATACTACGTTCAGCATTTCCATCAGAAGAAAAACGCTTTGGACAAGCAAGGGTCTTTTCTGTCAAAGCTATGGTCACAAATAAAACCGAGCTGTCACAGACAGCAAACAGTTTCAGTGACCGAAATTACGTCACCTTCAGCTTGGCAACGGTACGAAAACAAACAGCTTGTTGCCGAAGGCGAACTTCCCTGGGAATTTCTGCCTTTGGTACATATCCAAAACATAGCCCAGCCTTACTATTACGAGGGGCTAAGTGATGTGGAGTCATTAATACCCCTACAGGACGAGCTTAATACAAGGCTGTGTGACAGAGCCCACAGGATTACGTTACAATCATTTAAGATGTATCTTGCCAAGGGGATAGAGGGTTTTGAGGACAGGCCTGTATCGCCAGGCAGAATGTGGTGCACGGACAATCCTGAGGCCTCCATAGAAGAGTTCGGTGGAGATGCTGCAATGCCCAGCGAGGATATTCATATCACTGAGATTAGAGAAGCTATGGATAAGACAAGCGGTATGACCCCGCTGGTGGCCGGGGTTCTAAAGAACAAGCTTGGTAATCTGACCAGCGCGGTTGCTCTAAGACTGACACTTATGGGAATGCTGTCAAAGACAGACCGGAAAAAATTTACCTACGGGGCCGGGCTGAAAAAAATCTCAAAGATGATTTTGGACATTCTCAATCGAACTAATGTTTACAAAACGCAGGCGGAAGATAGAGACGTGAATATCATGTTTCCTTGTCCGGTGCCGGAAAATATGATGGAAAAATTAAAAGAAGCACAAATCAAGAAGGAACTCGGGGTGCCAACCGACCAAGTACTAAGGGAATTGGGTTACGAGAGTTCATAGTAAGTAACTTTCAACTATAAACGTTAAGTCACAACTAAGCATTTAGAAAGGGATTTATGAGTCAGGCAGACCCAGCAGAAGAATCTTTGTCCGAGACAGAAGCGGAACAATCCAGCTATGACGGTCTGAAATTGGTTCCGGTAACCGAGCCAATACGCTATCGCAAAAGAGCTCAAGCCGCAGAGAGAAAAAACGAATTTCTGGCTGAACAATTAGCAGAGGCCGAATCACAATCGGCAAAGGTGGCCGAAGCATTAAGAGACATCCAAACTGAACAAAAAATCATGCTAAAACTTGTTTCTGCAGGAAGTACAGACTTAGAAACGGCACTTTTAATTACCAAGGCCAGACTGGATAGTTCGGACGAGGCGGATTTGGACGGTGTAATTGAGCAACTGAAAAGAGAAAAACAGTATCTGTTTGCCGGCAGAAGCAGTGATATTTCAAGGGCCAAAAAGACCGCAGGTCCCAAGGACAGGGTTTTGAATAATCAAGCAGTCCTCGAAAAAGCAGCCAACAAAGCAGCTGCCAGTGGCAGCAGGCTAGACTTACAAGAGTATTTGAGATTGCGAAGAAGTTTTTTATGAGCGCATGAGCGCAATTAGAAATTAACAAACAAGTTTATAAATATAAGGAGAACAACAAATGGCTTTTACAGGTAAAGCAACTTATTCAGCAGGTACAACCTTGCCCGAATTAGGAGAGGACGTATCTGATTTAATCGGGATAGTTTCGCCTTACGAGACGCCTTTGCTTGACGCACTGGGCGACCCGCTACGAGAGGCTACAAGCACACACCACGAATGGATGGAGGATGAACTTCTGCCCAATAAAGATGCTGTAAACGACAGTACATTTACGGACCCGTCGGCAGATACAGATTTTGTAGTGGACCATGGCAGCAGATTTCGTGTAGGCGACCAAATTCAAGTCGAAGGCTCGGAAGAGTTAATGCTGGTGACAGGTATAAACACCGACACTCTAACCGTGGTTCGAGGCTACGCAGGCACCACCGCAGAGGATTTGGCCGATAATCAAATAATAAACATCCTGGGCAATGCAGCCCTGGAAGGGTCGGATAAACCTAACGCCAGATTTACAAATCGTACCAGATGCGGCAACTATACGCAGATATTCAGTGCAACTGTGGAGCTTAGCGGTACGGATATGGCTGCAAGTCAGCTTGGTCTTTCCAACGAAATGGACTATCAAAAACAGGAACGACTGCGAGAATTACTAAGGGATTTGGAAAGTACCGTTATCAAAGGCGGCCAACCGACAAGCAACCCCGAGGGTAGCGGCACTATAAGAAGATCAATGAGGGGTATCATTCAACACCTATCGACGAATGTTTTTCATACCAACGACAGCGGCTTTCCATCCAGTACCGACCTCGATGAGGCTAAGATAAACTATGTTCTCAGACAAATATGGGAGAACAGCAACGGCAACGTGGATTTAATCATTGTGGGTGGTTTTCAAAAGCGGAAAATAAACAGCTTTACCTCGAGCAACCGCAGTTATGCAGCAAATGATACCAAGTTTACGGATATGATTAATGTCTACGAAAGCGATTTTGGCATATGCAGAATCGTTACGACACGCTGGATGCCGCAGGATGCGGTGCTTATGTTAGACTCATCCCGTATCAGCGTACCTCCCTTGACAGGACGCAGCTTCCACTTCAAGCCTTTGGGCAGCGGCGGAGACTATGAGTGCGGGGAATTGATCGGCGAATATACCTTAGAACTAAAAAATGAGGCTGGGCACGGTCTTATCCGCGACCTAAGCACCAGCTAAAACCGGGGGCACTAACGGTGCGTCATAAAGCACCGAAGGCAGAGGGTGCCCAATAGACACTCTTTGGGCACCCGAAGCCGCCAACAGTTATCATAAGGGGTTTACGATGGTCACCTTTTCAGATGATATGGATATTCTCAAATACGAGCCAATTTTATTCGGGGAACTACACTTACCCGGACAAGTGCTGGCAAGCGGAACAGGCGGAACACTCAGCGGTACAACATTCACTGCCAGCGGCGCAGACTTTATAAATGCTTCGGCAAGAGATGGTGGTGTTGTGTATCTGCGGTCCGTGGGCGATTCTCTTGATGGGGTCTTTGAGATAGTATCTGTAGATTCATCAACTCAGCTAACGGTTTCGGTTATCAGGGGTAATTCGGGCGAGGCCCCAATATCACCGCCAGCAGCTACTGACATATACTATCGTGTGAGCACATTAAGACCCCAAGCCAATGAGGTCAGTTTCCAGTTGACCGAATATTTCGGTATCAGGCCAGGGAATCCCGAAGGTGTCTATGAGGCCGGTGATATTTTAGATACTATTGCGTTAAAGAAAGCTTCGGTGTTCGGGACCATCTCAAGCGTCTATGCAATGCTGGCGGGTAAAACAAACGAAGACAACTGCTGGAAGAAGAGTCAGCATTATCAGACACTTTTTGAAAAAGCGCGCCAAAGATGCCAGCTTGGTATTGATGCTGACGGAGACGGGAAAGTCGATGTTACCAAGATTGGAGCGTCCGGAAGGTTAGTGCGGGATTAATTTTGAGAAGGGAAAGCACATGGGTGCGACTTTAGACGGACAAAACATCTTTACAGAACACGAGTTGGTTCTCGAACGCGGAAGCATTCGTCAGAACTCAACAGAAAGAACGGTGCCCGGATTGGACGGTGTGCTCAGCATCTGTCTTGGAGGAAGCAGCAGGAAGATAAAACAAAAAGGTGTTCTACGGTCAGAAAGCAGACCGAGAATGGATGAGAAAATTAAAACAATTTCAGGTTATATGGATGGTAATACACATACCTTGAAAACCAGCAGCGGCGAAGAGTTTGAACATTTGAGGATGGATTCTTTTAGGGTGTCAAAAGAGGGCTTTAGCGGTAACGGGCTTTGGTGCGATTACGAAATCATTTATACGCAACTAACAACAAACACAGCACAGGTATAGACAGTTATGTCGCTTATCAATACTGGAATAGATAGAGTAAGGGTATTCGAACTGCCTTGCGGCATTTGGGAAAACGGCAGCTTTCACGCGTTAACCCGGACCGCTTTGGTAAGGTGGCATTCATTCTGGAATAACAAGCTCCATCAGGTATACGTCAACGGCAAATACGCCGGAACCACCGTAGATACCAGCCACCGACAAATGACAGTACCGATACCTACGTCTCCGGACTCACCTGTTACAATTCAGGTATTTGCCGTGACAACTGGCGAAGCAAACCATGACTTTAGCGGTCAAAACGATGTGGTTAAAGGTCAAAGCGGGAGGGTAGAAATAAGTTTGATAAGGAGCCAAGAGCTACCGATAGGCGGGGTGGTTCAAATCTACTCCGACAACGGAACAGGTGAAATTGACTACGAACATCCACTTACAGATGAACCAATAAGAATTTGGCCATCCTGGAAAGATAAAGCTGGATTCGGCATGAGCAAGTTTGGTTTTAGCGATTTTGGCTATGATGGTTCAGGCGCCGTAGGATTTGGGAAGGGCAGTTTTGGTCACGGGAAATTCGGGTTTGACGCTGATATCCTGCAGTGGGTAAGTAAAGCCCTAAAAGCAGGGACATATAAATTCGGCATTAAAGTGATTAGCGAAGGAGGTTATGAAAGCACTGTCAATGAGACAGAGCCGATTACGGTGATACCCGCGGCAAGACCGGTTGAACACGTAAGTGTCGCCTCTTTCGATAAACAAACAAACCAATTGACATTGGCTTTGTCTTAAGCAGATCTAAGGAGAATATTATGGCTGAAGTGTATCCATCTGATAATGAATTGCTGAATATACAACAGGACAGCGAAACCGGTATAGAGTATATACCGACAGGCACATCACCGTATTACTTGCAATTCAGAAAACTGCTTTACAGGCTGATTCTTGCTATAAAGCGCTCCAATGATCTACGTGTGTACGAAGAAGGGGGCCTGGATATCGGCGTCAAAAGTGGTAAGTTTTGGTTAGGGACAAGCTTGATTTCTTATGCAGGGTCGACCGGAAATACTCTGGCTGATGACAAGACGCAGATTTATATCTATTTAGATTCAGCGGGAAATCTTGTCACCAATGAGTACACCACCTTTCCTAACATGATAACGACTCCACATATTCGCTTGGCTGTAGTAACCACCTCCGATGGTTCTGTTGAATCAATAACAGACAGCAGAACCGGCCACAATTTTGTGGTGCCACATGGGGCTGGGGGGGTGAAAAAGCAAATTGTGGTTCATACCGGCGATGACACGCTAACGGCGGCGGAGTCCGGTTCCGTTCACACTAATTTTGGGGCAACAGGCGCGGTTACGATTACGCTGCCAGCTTCGGCACCGGCAGGAACGGTATTCAATTTTGCTGTTCAAGCAGTCCAAGAACTGCGCATCGCCCCAGGCTCGGCAACGATCAGAGACGACAGTGGGCAGACCGCAGGAAAATACAAGGCGGCGGACGCAATTGGTGAATGCTTAACTGTCGTCGCTGACGCCAATGGAGACTGGGCGACGATAGCCAAAAATGGAACTTGGACAGAAGAAGTATGATCTCGATTTTTTATTTTACATGAAAAACAGAAAAACCTACTGCTCCAAAGGATAAAGGACGTCAATTAACCTGTATCCATAGAGAAAGTAACTGTTATTTCTGAAAATATGGCATGAAAATCAGGAACGGCTTTAGAAAGGAGATGCAGGATGCAAGCAATAGTAAACAAAAGCAGCATACATCACGTTACGCGAGATGTTAAGGGCGTTGACCCTAAGACAGGACAAACTGTTATCGTTGGGCAGGCCGAAGTTCTGGTATTTCGTGTGCGCATCCCCGACCTGTCTGCAAATGAGCATCAAATAGTCATAGAACCTCCTCATACATTGGACCGCATGGAGGAAGGTATCAAAGCTGTCATTCAGAAGCTGCAGGCTGAGCAGGCATGCAGGTCAGTTCAGGCCCAGAGAGATGCAGATATGTTAGCTGCCCTGAAAATATCAGCCGAAGGCGGCGAAAATTACGAATTGAATATCGAGGTCTAAAATGCAGTACTTAAAAGCTGATACAACCACAACAGTTATAATTGGCCCGATTGCGGGGACTTTAAGCGCAGATGAAGTCAGCCTGTGGAAACATAACAATACCACCGAAATAGACATATCAGGCACGGCTAACATAACCCAGGTCAGCAACCAGATGTATTCTGTGGATTTGGTTGCAGGCAATCTGGACACTGAAGGACGTCTGAACCTGTATATCAGAGACGATTCAGAATCGATTCACTATGCACAGGAATTCACAGTTATCAACGCTGCTATGTATGACTGGATGTATGGTGCAGATGGCTACAATGCAACTATCAAACTCAAGCAGCTTGACATACAGAATAGCGCAGGAACCGCCTTCATAACTAAATCTACCGGTGGTAACGGTAAGGGCTTTCATGCCGAAGGTAATGGTTCCGGTGCCGGTATAGAGGTTAAAGCTGCTGGTACTGGTGCCGGAATTAAAATATGGGGTGGCGGTTATGGTATTCATTTCTTTACAGGAGACGGAGTAGCTATTTATGCCAATTCAAAAGGTTTTATTGAACATAATGGCACTCCTTTTAACGCTGCACCATCGATATTGTTAGAACCGGCTTCTACTGGAGGAGATGGAATCAAGATAGTGACGAGAGGTATAGGTGTTAATATTCAGTCGTGGGGCACTGGTATTTATTCTAAAGGCGGCTTTGGTGGAGCCAATACTGGACACGGTGCGTTTTTTGAAGGTGGTGAAGGTGGTGGTGATGGAATCAGGTCGCAATCTGTGTTCGGAAGTCAGTCAGGAACAGATGGAATTAGAGGTATGGGTGCTTCTGTTGGTGACAATGGATATGGTATGTCTTTGACTGGTGGAGCGGGTGACATTGACGCTTCTGAGATTGATGCAGCCAAAAACGATGCAGGTGCCAGCAAGGAACAGGCAACACTATCCCGAAAGATACTGGCCAACAAGGCCGTACAGAACAAGAACACAGGTGTCATTGAATACTACGACGATGATGACGAAACGGTCATTCTCACACACACCCCGGTTGACACGGAATCAGAGATTACCAGGAACGCCAGCTGATGGAGAGCAAGTGGTTAAAAGATTCACTGTTTTCGGGCATGACGGCCAACGCCTTTAAGCTCGGTACGATACTGACGCAAGGGTGGTTTTGGGTCAGAGTCTCTGGTTGCTGCGTTCTTTATCGCGGCATCAGCATTGAAACGGTAGAGGTCGAGATTATATTAGCTGTCGGTAATTATTCCGCTTGCCAGATTCAACCGCCCAACTATGTGCAGCATAACTACTGCTCAACATATTTTTATGTTATTCGCCGGGCCAATAGTTGTGGCGACCTTGAAAATACATTGAACGCCGCGGTAAAGGTACGTACAGATAATAATGGTGACCTTTGCCCCCTGCGGCCGAATAATATCTTTGCAGCAAAGGCTCAAGTGGTTGGAGGGGCAAGAATACGTGTTACCTGGTACTATTGTCCCCTTGAACAACAGTTTACCCCAAAGTGTTTTAAGATTTATTACGATGCCGGCACAGGACAAATTGATTATGAAACTCCTCTATCAATAATTGACTATAGGGGATTGGCCTTTTATGTCTGGCTAAGCAACACATCAGACCCGGGTCAATATTTCTTTTGTGTAAAAGCTGAAAATTCCGCCGGGCGTCAAAATCTGAGGTCAGCTATTATAACTGCGCACATAAGCAATGAAATACCGAAACCGATTCGCCTTTTAAGCATTAAACATTACTGAAACTCAGCGATTAACATGTCGAACACAATTGACTTTTTTCAGTCGGAACAATCAGAACTGGCCATACCCGGACTGACTGCTTCGGTGCTGCTTGACGGTTTATTGTGCCCCTACCTTGAATTAATAGAGATTGTACGGTCCGGATGGCCGAACTTCAGCTGGGCAAGATTGGCTTATAATCCAGCTGCCTGCACTGATAGCAACTATACGACTTTGGAACAAATTGAAACAATTCTTCCTTTTGGAAAGACAGTCTGTGTCCAGCAAATTTATAACAGTGGTACGCCTGGAATATCGCTTAGTGCTCTGCCTATTTTTTGCGGCCAAATACAGAGAATCGAAAGTAAGCTTGCCTCCGATGGCGAAGGCGTTGAAATCATTGCCAGCGACTTTAGCGCGACGTTAAGGCGCATAACCGTTTACGGGCGATGGGTACGCAATATAGACGGTTCCGTACTATTCATGTCAGGGCTTGATACAGTTTTTAACGAAGACGGAAAGCCAAATGCTGTACAGGAACCTATTAAAGATAATGGCAATAATTTAACAGTTTTCGCTGTTGGCTCATCGGCCGGTAAGTTCTGGACATATGCGGAGATTATTAACTATCTGTTTTCTAAGTACCTGCATACAGGCCAATTACAAACACCCAGTATAGAACAACTGGAAGCATTGACTGGCAATCAAATAATTCGTGACGTTGATTTGACGGGGCTAAATCTATTAGAAGCGCTGTACCGTTGTTGCCAAAGAGTTGGTCTTAATTTCAAGTTTGTTCCAAGGCCTGTCGGCGCAGGTTGCGATCAGGCGGCTATTTTCTACAAAAATGGTAACGGCAGAGAAATAGAGTTAAATTGTCAATACAGCAATCAGCTTTTCAGCACTTCGAAAACAAATATAGTTGCCCTAAACAGCAAGAAAAATTGCTGGCCAATAACACACAAATACGTTGGTCAGGGTGACTTTAAATTATATGAAGCAACCTTTGAATTAGTCAAAGCATGGGACCCGGCTTTGGAAGATACGAACTACGATAAATTTTCGCCCTCAACAAATCCCAACTTTTATCAGGTCAAAGATATCTATCGTAAATGGTGCCTCAATGAGACCGGTAACTATTCTGTCACACCGTATAATCAGGGCGAGGCTTTTGATTTTTCAAAAATATTTGAATGTCACACTTTTGTTTCCCATCATCGGCGGTTCTGGCCGGCTTTAACAACCGATACACAAAAGCGGTCTCTCGGCTATTTTCTACAGATATCTTTCGATAGCGGTCAGACTTGGCGACAATACCTATATGCCTTTAATAACTTATTAGATGAGTGCGGTGTCTGGCTAAGCAGCGACCAGCTGGACGTCGAAACCTGGACAGCTGCTTTAAACGGACAATTAAGGTTGCGAATAACAGCATCGGTATTCAGTGACGAAAGGCTTGGCTGCAAAGTAGCCGACGGTCCGCTTAATTCGATGATACCGGTGGTCGAACATATTATTACTTTGCCCCGACAATTCAAATACCGCAAAGTGTCCAACGCAAGTATTTTTGCCAATTTATCGGATACATCACTGGGCGCACCGGATGAGGTCGATGATTCAGCCGCCCTGATAGAATTCGTGCGACACAAAGCGGAAATAACCTCAGAGACCATTGAAACCGTCAAGGTTCAAACTGCTTATCTGGCCTTTGATTACGAGATTGGCGACAGAGTCATCTCCAGCCCGGAAAGTCGTGACCTATTCGGATACTGGCTTGATAGCCGCAGTTTTAGTTGGATAGACAGCATACAAATGGACTTTAGAAACCAAAATGTAACTTTAAAAATTGTTCGTAAAAGGAAATTATAACCGTGCGCAGCAGATTTGATGTTGCCGCCCAGGAATTCCTGGGGCGGCTTTGTCGAAAAAGTTCTGAGCATGCACGAGAGATATCAGTAGTTATCTCTCCTGGTGCCAGAGCCGCAGCCTGGACAATCAAGGTCAAGAGCTTGGCCTCGTACAATATTTATAACGTCCGCACCGTGGTAATAGGTGACGCCGGGTCGTCGCCAACCGAGATAGGGCAGGAAACACAGGCTGTTAACCTGGCAGAATCTTTTTCCACAGAAGGACAGTTATCGGCCGGTACATACGCAATTATGTTCAGGGTGGGCGAAAAAAACGTTTTCCATGTACCCGTATGAAAGCAATAAAAGACAAACCTCGCGGCTGGCAAATCAATCGTCAGATAAATCTCTCCGTTCTAATCCAGTTGGTATTACTGGCCTCTCTGATTGTGGGCAGCTGGGTCAACCTACAGCGGCAGCTTGACTTACTTCAGCACGATGTGTCCCTGTTGTTACAAAGCCAGAAGAACTTTCAGCAAAAGCTCGAAGCACTTCAGGTAAAAAGCATTTCTTATGAATATCGACTTCAGGCAATTGAAAAAGCAATTGCAAAAGAAAAACAATAAAGCTTACAAAATCAACAAGGGGCTAAAAATGGCAAAAAATGCAATGCTTATTATTGTAACAGCTCTTTTTATTACTGGCTGTGATAGTCTGCGTTTCGCTCCCACAGAAACACAAAAGCAAAATGCATGGCTACACAATCGCACAGCACAGGTGACTTTTGAAACAGCTAAATCTGAAGACGTTTCGGAAAAACTGCAGAGATTAATCAAATTATCCGAAGTCCAAAGCAGGACATTTACTTCGTATTTCGGTCTGCCGAAGCAATTTCCACAGGCTGATACCATCGACGATATACTTGCCGAATCCAATTTCATCCTCGCCCGAGCCGCTTTGGCCGCGTCAGCCGAGAGACCTGACGCCTGGCAGTTAGCTGATAATATGTTTGAAGTAGCTATCGGCATCTCAGCTTTATTGGGCGGGGTGTACGGCACGAGAGCGGTTCGGTTCTTACGAGATGCAAGGACAAAGTCGCAGGCCTTGGGTGAGATCATTGCCGGCAATGAACTTTTCAAGAAGCAGAATCAGACACATGCCTCTGCCTTCAAGCAGGCTCACAGAGATCAATCCCCTCAGACCCGCCAAATCGTCGCTCAGATGAAAACTTAAATGAATATATTGTAAAAAGACTTGTTTTTTGCTATGTATGGTAGTAAATGAGCGAATCTGATAACGAAAGAACGACCAGGATTTTTACGATAGGCTATGGTGGTAAGAATGCACGCCAGTTTTTCACAATACTGAAGCAAACAGGTATAAGGAAAGTTATAGATGTGCGTCTGTATAATACGTCACAGTTGGCAGGCTTTACCAAGAGGCAGGATATCGAATATTTCCTGCAGACTATGGTCGGTGCAGAATATACCCATCTGCCGATCATGGCTCCCACTAAGCAACTGCTTAACGACTATAAAAAAGGCCTGATTAGTTGGCAGCAATATGAAACACAGTTTAAGGCGATCATCGCTGAGCGTCAGATTGAAGAACATATCGTGCCGCAAGATACGGATATGTGTTCCTTTCTATGCAACGAAGCTAAGGTGAATAACTGCCACCGCAGACTCGTTACTGAATACCTGGGGAAACATTGGCAGAACGTTTCGATTCACCATCTATAATCAAGGGCATAGACTACCAGCATAAGTGTTGCAACAAGATTACTCTACGGTTCGTGTTTTATTGAAAACAGGAAAGACTTTTTGGCGTTTGCCGTTGTCAAACCAGCATAAAAGCCCTACAATTTTCTTATGGCAACTTTTTAGCCAAAGTGAGCATGGCATGCTCTGCAGACCGTTATTTACTGACGACGGGATTCGCGTGACCAACCATTATAACGCCTTGACCTGCGATGCCAAGAAAATGCTGCTTGACACACGAATAATAAGAGTTGAAGAATGACTATCGGTGTGATGACAACTCAATTGCATCTGCACGGGATAGTTTCGCTGAAAGAAAAGCGAAGTATTGTAAAGAGCGTCATCGGTCGGTTAAAAAACAGGTTCAATATTTCCATTGCC
>SDBT01013992.1_pt1 | contig 12826 bp, 13 predicted proteins | sample 2277101 | NCBI WGS metagenome assembly SDBT01 (sample SAMN10404973, study PRJNA504765) | marine sediment metagenome | isolation source: marine sediment core GS10_PC15, 103 cmbsf | place: Arctic Ocean: Southern Knipovich Ridge | collected 2010 | reverse complement strand
AATATTGTTTCTATCATTAATTGATTTTTCTCATTCTCATCATTAAAGGCGGTAGTAATTATTTTAATATCAAATTTAGTAAAAGCTATCTCTGTTCCTTTTTCAGGAATAGGAGCTATAACTAGATTACCATCTTTATTAACCATAGGTTCATTTGTAGCAGGATCTTTAACTTCTTCAAATAGTATTTGTAATTCTGGTTCACCTGTTAAAGGATCAATTTCTCCTGTAGGAACCATTAAAGGTCTATTTATTTCAGCCCATCTAAATCCTGTAAGTTCATCAGTTACTCTTAATGCTTGATGTGCAGTATAATATTGACGTACTAAATTAACAACATCTCTACCTAACATTTTATAATATTGTTCAATACGTTTTGTAAAATAACGTAAAGCAAGTACTGTAGCATTTTGTTGTAGTTTAACTTTACGTCCACTATCAGAAGCAAAAGCTAGTCCTAAGAAACTATCATTTATTCCTAATACTTTTTGAATACGGTCTAATCCTTTATCAATAATAGTATATTGATCAAGTATATCTTTAGACATACTTTCAACTTTAATACCTGCCATACTTAATACTTCAATAACACCATTAACTCTATTAACCATAGATGTAAACTTAGTTATATCTTCTACTGCTCCAGTTTCAACAAAAACTTTTTCAGTATTAATCATTAATTGTAATTTTATTAGGGCTTGATTAATAGCTTTTTGAGACTCTTTAACTTCTCTAAATAATCCATAGTATTCTGTACGATCTGAAGTATGAATACGTTGTACACGATAAGACATTTTTACATCTTTATGTGTGACTTCTTTTTTGCTAATCATAGTACTACCAGACCAATGAATAGACCATGTCTTTTCATCTTCATCTGTAATAATAGAGTGAACTATTAAAAAGTTATCAAATACTCTAAAATGACCACTAAATTGGCCGCCTGAAGTTGTTCTTCCATTAGTACGATTAAGATTATGTTGACTACTATGTGCAAAATCAAATTCAGCTTCTTCAACTTGTAAATGATTATCATAAGCAACAAGTTTATCTAATATTGCTTGTCCATATAAAGTACGAACTACATCTTCACTTATCCATTTAAATCTATGTATAAATCTACCATCAGTATAATCATCTTTTACACTCATTGGATCTAAAACAATTTCAGATGCAGGAATATAGTTAAGAAATACTTCTCTTATTGGACGGCCAAAATCATCTTCTTCACCTGTATCCTTTACATCTATAAAAGAAACCATTAAACCTGTTAACATTCCTGATAATTTAAGTTTGTCACCAACACTATCAAAATCATTAAGTTCTAATACACTATCAGCAACATCATTTAAAAGAGATGCAGTTTCTATATCTCCTTGTTGTACAGGTAATACTTGTACTGTATTTAAAACAGTTGAGTAATAACCTATTAACATCCTAGAGAATAATTTAATAACATTAAATGTTTCTTTAGGTTGACCTCTAGCTTCTAACACATTTTCTTGCTCAATTGTATACTGTCTATTATGGAACATATTCCATATTTCTTCAGCCTCAATACGAGAGTCCAAAAAGGTATCATAACCTATCATAAATGTATCTTTTAGTGTTTCAATATCAGCTTTCACTGTTATTCTCCAGTACTAAATTTAAATTTGCTTATTCCACTTTTACTAGTAGGTTCAATAGATTTAACACGTCTAGCAGGTTCAGCTTCTATCAAAGCACCTGTTGATTGAAATTGTCCTAATGCATTTAAACGTTCTTCAAGAGAAGTAGATATACTAACTAGTTTATCTTGTGATGCACCTAGTCTAAAATGCATAATAAAAGGATCATTTGTACTTGATAAACTATCTATATCAGATTGTAATTGACCGACAGCAACTTTTAATTGTTCAAGTACAGGTCCTAATTGTTGTCCTAAAGCACCAAATGCTTCATTAAATGATTTTATCTCATTTTTAGTTAGTACTGTACCAAATAAAGAATGTCTAATAACATTTCTAAATGCTGCATATGCTGCTCTACCTTTAACACCTTTTACATTATCAGTAAAGTATTTTTTAACATTAGAAAATACAGTATCTATAAGTCCAGTAGTTTCAGGTGTTAATTCTCTAGCAGCTATTCCACTAAGATTTATAAGCTTATTAATCTCACGTATTTTTTTCTTTTCTGCATTACTAAGTTCAATACCTGCAAGTTTTTCAATTGCTCGTATATCAGAAGAAGCTTTAATTCTATTAGCAGGTATACTAAAATCAGTTTTAAAGAATTCTTCTTCACCACCAAAATTTTCTACTAACTTTTTTTGACGTTTATCTGCTGCAATTATATTTCTTTGTGCTGCTGTAGGTTTAATAGGTTTTACTGTTGGAGGGAAAAGTTCTTCTGCTAATTTAGCACCTTTTGTAAATTTTTCTAGTTCAGCAGGATCTAATTCGGATAAAAACTTAGCTACTGTTGCTTCTTGTGTTAGATTAAGTTTTTTACCTGATTTAGTTTCTCTTAAAGCTTTAACAATCTCAGCTTGAGCTTTACCTATTTTAGCTTTTCTTTCAAGTTTACTTAATTCTTTATCTTCTAATTGTTCTAAATAACCTGTAGCTGCAAATACTCTATTCATATCTACAATATCTTTAGTACCATCAGCATTAGTAACTTTTACAAACTGTTTAATAGCATCTTCTTCAGCAAATATATCTGGATCAAGACCACTTTGTTGTATTAAAAGTTCATCATTAATTAAGTCTATTTTATCAATAGAAGCGATCTCATTTCCAAATACTTTTTTAATACGTGGATTTTGTTGAAGTAAAGAATTTAAATGTCTAGTATCTCCATCAGCATTAAAACGTCTAAAAGCGTTAAATGTTTCAGATTTATCTAATTGACTTTGTGTAGCACGAAGTTCTTGAGCAAGAAGTAATTGTGTTTGTTCAAAAAGTTCTATCGAAGGTTGTCTAGCTTGTTCAGTTTCAAATCTTGATTGAGCACGTTCTTCTTGATTACCTCTTATTTCAAATTGTTGATCTCCTTGCCTAATTTCACGTTCTGTTCTAAGACGATCTTGTTCAGCTTGTTCACGAGTAGTTAATACAGCTCTTGCTCTATCAATACTTGCTACTGTTCTTGCTACTTTATTTGCTGCTGTAAATGCATCCGCCATTTTATCACCTATTACTATAAATTAATTGGTTTACGACCTGGAATAGGTATTGTACTAGAAGGCGTACGTCCAAAGTCTTCTTGACTTCCCCCTCCTCCAAATATACCACCAAACACATCTGCTAAACCTGATATATTAGCTGCAAATTCACCTTCTACAATTCCAGCACCTGTTGCTGCCGCTGCTGCCGCTTCAGTTGAAGCAGAAGCAAAACCTAATAATGTATTTGTTCTACTTTCTATAGCACTAGAAACTCCAACTTGTGTAGGCCGTTTAAAAGGTAAACCTAAAGCTAAAAATTTAGATTGTGCTTCAGCTACTTTAAAAGGTGCTTCTGTTCTTATTCCTGCTCTAACTTCTGCTCGCTTAGCTTCAAGTAAAGTATCTAAAGATATTTCTAATCCACTATCAGGAATACCACGTTGGGCAAAAGATTGATTTATTCTTTCTTGTGTTACTTGAAATTCTTGTTGGAAATTTTCAAGACCAAGTGCAGTAAATCTTTCAGGTGTTAAACTTGCAAAGAAACTAGATAAATTATCTTCAATACCTCCGTATATACTTTCCCATTCAGCTAGGAATTGTTGAGCAACTTCTACGCCCTCTTTTGAAGATTTATTAGCTCTTCTTCTAGCTGCTGCAGCAGCAGTGGATGCTTCATCAGCAGCTGAACCAGCTTGTCCTGCTTCTATACCAGAACCAATTGTTCCACCAATAGCAGAACCAATAGATCCTCCAATACCAGGAGCTATTATATTACCAGCGACTCCGCCTAATACACTTCCTATTGAGCTAAATAATCCCATGTTATACCTCTATAATATCAGCATTTCTTAACGCAGTTAATATTTCATTTATCTTAGTTGCATTAGCATCTACACCATCATCTACAGTAACTGCCTCAGCTTGAACATATGCAATACTTGGAACAGCTTTAACATAAGACACATCTGTTATTGCTGTTTGTTCATTATTTTTAGTACTATTGTCTTCTAAAAATCCTTTATCTATTATATCTCTATCATTAAGTAGTCTAAATTTTTCGCTATATCTTTTTATATTATCAAATATTTGTCCGCTAAAAGCTTGATTAGCTACTGCACTAGATATACCTGTTGCTTGTGCACTTGTTGTAAATCCTATCTGTCCCCTATTACCAAAAGCTTTATCAAGATTTTGTAGCAATTGTAACAAAAATCTTTTAAGTATAGTAGGATCTTCTATATCGGGAGGTACCTCCATAAATGTAACATTATCAACCATTATTTACTATTCTGCCTTCCATATACTTTATTCTCCCATTCAAAAACTATTCCTGTTCCTGTTGCCTCTAATTGTAAAGAATATCCTCTATGTTGATCATGGTTTATTTTTATTTCACGTGTATCTTTAGGATCACTAAAATTAACTTCTTGAGCAAGATCATCATCTATAAATACTTTTATATTAAGATCACCTTCACTATGTACATATATAGACTTATAAATTTTATGTCCCGAATAAGAGTCTTCAATATATTTAGGACTTTTATAAGTTAATGTTTCATTATCATTAGCTGTAAATAAAGTATGTAATGTACCATTCTCTATACCATATAAAATATCCTCAGCTACTACTAATTTTTCTGTACCTAAATCTAAATTTTTAAACATTAAACCTAATCTATTATCAAGAGCTAATATAGTTCCATCTGCTAATTGAAGATAATAAACCTCATCATGTACTACAGCATTTACTGGATCAAAAGCAATTTTACCAAGTTTATCTTTTGATACAACAATTACTTTACCTCCATTAGATGCGCATATACCATCAGTAGAAGGCCAAAATAAAGTATCAGATATAGAAGCTATTGCGTCATGTAATAAACAACCTTGATCTCTAGATAATACAAATCTTGTAAATACTGAACTATCTGTTCCAGAGATTATCCAAGTTTTAAGACCATCAAAAACTAGTATACCATTTGGAGTAATTCCTATACCAACTATATCTCGTTCAAAGTCAATAAAATTAAGGTTCGGCCAAAGATTAGGTTGATCTATATTTGTAAAAAGTAATCTACGACCTACTGCCCCAAAAAATATAGCATTATTTTCTGTCAAAAATCTAAGCTCATCAGGAGCAGGACCAACATTTAAAGTTTCTAATATATCACCAGGAACTTCTGTATCTCCTAAAGAATCTGTAAAACTTGTAACTGCATTAGCAATAGTATCAACTAGAGTAAATGCATTTAAATTTCCGCCTATTCTATATATTTTCTTTTGGTCAACTTGAGTATCTGCTGATACTTCTAAACTTGTTAAATCAATTTCTCCTCCAAGATCAACAACTATATCATCACTTATTGGAGATGAACCACTTTCAGTTCCATCAGTAGAATTAAAGAAAGTATAAACATATTGATATGTTCCAATAGGTTGTTGTTCAAAAGTACTTGGAGCTTGTTGATTACCAGATATATCCAAAACATTATCAACTACTGTTCCAGTATCTGTTAAAAGAGTATCAACTAAATAAAAGACACCTTGAAATCTCCTATAGACTTCCATTTTATTATCAAAGTTTTGAAATTCTTTTAAAGTAATATCTGTATCATTAGCTAATTGAGTTGTAACACTTAAACTAAATGTTTTAGAATAAATCCCACTAGTTGTTATATTAGCAAGTTTATATTCTATAATAGAATTTTTAGGAAGATTACCATTAACTAAAGTTGTATTAAAACCTGTAGGAGCTACTGGAGCACTTTCTTTTATTGCTACTGTTGGCTTAGTAGTTGGTACTTCAATTCCTAATCTTTCAAAAGTTACTCCATCAGATGTTTTCTTAGGAAAACTTGAAGGCTCACTAAAGTATAATCTTTTATTATATTCAACATAGTGTCTTTCATTAGCTGCACTAACCCAAACATCTGCAAAGATAAAAAAGAATGCGAAGTTATCTACCGAAATAGCAGTATCAGTTTTCTTTTTAACAGGTGTTAAAGAACCAGCAAAGTTATCTACATTAGTATAAATAACAGCTTCATTCGCACCTATTAAATGCGGATCAAGTCTAGTACTTAAACCTCCTGAAAAAGCTCTATTCTTCACTATATAAAACCTTTATAATCTGTATGATGATCTGCAATGCTATAACCATTAGCAGCATCTTTTTTAGCTTTAGCTATTTTAGCAAGATACATATTAAGATATTTATCACTCATACGAATATCCATTGTATCTTGATCGGCAGCAAAGGCCATATGTATTGCGTAATATTTTAATGCTATATCAAAACAACTATCAATTTCTATTACCGAATTAATATCAATTAGTTTTCCTGGTTTTTTGTCATAGAATACTTTTATAACTCCACGATCATCTGCATTTGCGACTACACCAAAAATAGGAACTACAAAACCACCATTATCACAATTAGATATATCTGTAGTATCAACAACTACTCCAAATGGACTTGTAGGACTTACTACACCTAATGTTATTAAAACTCCTAATGCAGGAGTAATAGTATAAACTTCTTTACGTACATCTCTTAATATAGGGTATATTCTACCTCTACGTCTATTTTGTAAATCAAAGATTATAGCTAATGGTTCAGGTCCTTCATCACATTCCCAAAATCTTGGTGGATTATGTTCTTCATGTTGTCTATCAAGATCCTGATGAGTTAAAAATGAGATCTTAGTTCCATTAAATTCTATACGTGTAGGAAGAAAAGCTTTATCAGGTAATTCGATAAATTTTACATCATCATCTATAAAAAATTCTATATTCTCTTTAAGAAGTTTATTCGAAATTACTGCTTCTTTATAACCTTCATTTATAAAACGTATTAACTTAGCATCATCCCAACGAGCTGATGGAAGTTCATCTGCTAATAAATCTCTAGCACCTTCTAATATATCTTCTATACGTGTTGCCATCTATTTCTTTTTCATTGTTTTCTTTTTAGTCTTAGTGAAAGTTTTGGACTTAGCGAGTTGTTTAGTTGCCGCTATATTCTTTGTTTTTTCTTTTGGTGTATGTTTAGGCATAATAATTCCTTTAAAAGGTTATGGGCCAGACTAATTAAAGCCTGGCCCTACCCATGATTAAACAGTATCACTAAAGTTAGTTAGATCACCGTTTGAGAGATTATATTCGACATATTCTACAACGATAACAACTTTACCTTGAGTAACATCGGCCGAAGGATTAATAGTAACCCTTTTGCCTGTACCTGTAGATACGTTAATATCGTTACTTGCAATAACTGCAACAGCATCAAGAGCACCTGCTGAGATAAGTTCAGCACCGCCATCAAAGCCAAGATCTGCAGTAACCGCAGCATCGAATGCTTCAAGCACATCATAAAAAGAGTCCGTCACAATTGCATCATCTGGCAATAGAAAGACCTCATAATCATCCGCGGCAAGCGGCATTTCTGAGAAGTCTACTACAGCTGAAGCAACACTTCGGGATTTTTTAAGACTGTGCGTTTTATCGCGAGTTAAATTAACTGCTGGCATTGGTCAGTCCTCCTATTGTACTTCAAGATCAACTGCAACAACACCCCAATCAAGATTAGTAACAACGGCATCTTGATAATCAGTGTCCTCAGCAGTCAAATTGGTTTTCTTGGTCTCCATCCAAACTTCAAGAGCACTTTCCGATGTGATCGCAAAATCTTGAGAAGGTTGGAAATGGAACTCAGGCATTTTACCCATACCAAGTTGGATTGCTCCAGCACCCATAACTAAACCACGAGAATGTAGATTAGCAGATGTTAGATCAAAACCTGTTTGACCAGTCCATGGATCAACGGCAGGATTAGCGCCACTATATTGACGAAGACCAGAAATTTCAATGTCACTATCATCAAGACCGAAACCAGCGGTTGTTCCTGATGTAGCTCCAAAGAAATTTTCAGCTTCTACAATAAGTAGAGAGCCAATCTTAGCTAATACACCTTTAATAAGACGGTTATTGTTTCCGCGAACATCAGCAGTACGCATGATGGTTTGGAAAGCTCCATCCTGTTTAAGAATATTAGCCATTGCAGTATCCATGATAAACAACCAAACAGGACGGCCATCTTCTAGTCTAAAAGGATCCATAGGACGCCTAGAACCACCAGTTGTATAACCATTAGCTGTTTTGATTGTTTTCTCGATGTCAAGCAACGTATTATATGTAAAAGTTGTTCCCAAATTAATAATATGAGACGGTGCTTGACCCAGATTTCCTTGTGCAGCATCAAAGTTTGATTGGTCTTTGAAACGTACAAATAGATCTGAGAGTTTACTTCGAGAGTCAAGGTGTTGTGTAATATTAAGATCACCAATATTAACACCATCGAATGAGTCACCATTGTCTACGACAAGACGATAACGTTCGACAGTAATTTTATCAGAGAACTTTTTCTTTTGTTCACCTTTACCATAAGCTGTATTTTTACCTTTAATAGCACGGTTCGCGATGTTACCACTAAAGTCAAATACTACTGTATGGCCGTCAGATGCGTTGGTATCTTTACGTTGATACACAACAGCGTCCTTAGTGTTACCCGTAAACGGGTTCCAAAAGGATTTGGATGCGGCTTGGAGAAGACCTTCTCTAATCCACTTCCTACGCTCTAGGTCTGAGCCTAGTGCAACTACTGCTGTAGGCATTTGCTAGCTCCTTTTACTAGGTTAAGCCTATTAAACAATTTAATAGACTTCAGCTTCATATTGTGCAACATCATCTAGCTCGATACTTTTCTTACCAGGTTCTGCTCCACCCCCAACATCACTTAAGTTGGGTTGACCTTGTTCGAGGTTATCTTTCTGAATTATTTTGCCCTGAGACAAATATGTTTTAACATTATCTAAAAATTGTTCAAACGTTATTTCTCCAGCTTCAAGCCTCTGTTTATACCTCGGAGGTACATCGTTTTTAATCACATCATCATTAATAACCACATTTGGATTATTTTTCTGAAAAGTTTCAAAAATGTCTTTTCTACGTTCAAGTTCATTAGCAGTTAAAGCTTCGTCCATATTTTCTTTATGCTCTTTATCAGCTTTTAAAATGGCCTCGTTTTCAAACGCATTCATTTTTACTCGCCAAGCATCAGGATTTGAGATTTTTAAATCATCAAGTTCTTCACGTTGCTCTTCTGTTAATACAACTTTAGGGATTGGCCTAGAAAATGTCTTGACCGTTTTTAGCTCAGCTTCTTTTTGTCTCAAGTCTTGTTGAGACTTAGTAAAAGAACCTTGAGTTTCCCTACGACGCATTTCAGCATTTGCCGCATAAATTACCTCTTCGGAGAGTCCATCAGCAAAAACTTGCTTACCGGAGTCCTTATCGGTAGTGACTGACTTTATAGCAGCCTCAACATTGTCTGCAAATGTTTCGGGTTGTTTAGTTCCTTCATCAACCTCAGACTTTGTAGTATCCGTCTGAGTGGCAGCATTACCTGGATTACTCATGCTAAAACCTTTCAATTTACTCGTTGATGTAATTATGTAAAACTAAAAATTGCTTTACATTCTTATTATAATGTGTTATTCTGAAAATGTACATATTAATATTAATAATAAATTTATTAAATAAATTATGAAAAACTTTAGCTTCTCAGTTAAACCATCAGAACATGCTGTCATTAAAATGATAGCTAAAATAAAACATCATTGTATGAGACATGGATTAAGTTTCAGTCATATAGTCATAGAAGCCTTAAAAGAATATAAAATAGAGGGTTTAGACAATGAAAACTGAAAAAGCTAAAGTCTTAGGATTGCTAGAAGCAGGTTATCATGAAAAAGAGATAATAGAATTACTTAAAATTAAAGCTCCTGCTATTAAAAAAATAAAAGCTGAATGGGATAGCTTACAAAATAATCAGCATATTGCAGATCTTGCGGCTAAAAATGAAGTTGCAGTATTGGCAGGAGAAAATATATTAGCAGATACGATTAAAATATTAAAACTTCCTGACGAACTAAAAGCCGAATTAATGGAGCAAGTTGATGAGCTAACAGAAGGTTTAAAAGGTCTATCAATTTTAAATTCTACTTTACAAGTTGCGGCTATTAAATTAACACAAACTATTATTAGTCAAGCTAGTATGAGTAATACAGGACCAGAAATATATAGTTTGGCTTCAGCTTTGGCTAAAATAAATGATACTTTCTTTAATCCAAACAATACTAATATAAATATTCTCAACAGAGAAGGCGGCGAAACTAATATTAATAGTGAAAGTGCCTTCTCAAAATATATGAAGGACTAAATTATGCATAAAGAATTTGAATTTATTAAGTTATCAGAAAATGGTATTACTGAATGTAATAGAGTTGCGCAATTGTTTTCAGACTTCTGGGATAACTTAAGTGGTTTACCAGATGGCCGCGAAAAAGCTTTAGTTAAAACTAAATTACAAGAAGCTTGTTTCTTTGCTAAGAAAGCAATTTCAGTACAACCTAGGTATTGGAAGAGTAATGAAAGAGAATGATACTTGATCAGAAAGAATTAAAGTTATTGTATCCTTCTACTGCTGAATATAGCCATATATTTTATGATAAAGCTAGTAACCTAAAAGAGTTTAGAGAAAACTTTGTATCATCAAAATTATGGAGACTAAACAACTTATACACTATTATTGATAAAGTCGGCAAGACAGTGCCATTTATAATGAATACTGCTCAGCACTTAGTCTACTCAACTAGTCTTACCCACCCCAGATTAATAATATTAAAGTCACGACAACAAGGCATATCGACATTATGGCTCATTAGCTTCTTTGATGATGCTCTATTTAATAAGAATTTTAGTGTTGGCTTAATGGCTCAAGGACTGGATGAGTCCTCCAAACTATTAGAGCGTATTGGTATATTATGGCAGTATATACCTATAGATGTCCTAAAAATGCTAGATGTAGATAAAGCTAAAGATAACTCCAAAGAATTCAGCTTTAATAATGGTAGTAGTATATATGTACGTACAAGTTTCAGATCTGCTACTCTCCAGCGCCTACACATATCTGAATTCGGTAAAATATCTAACGCTAACCCCAAGAGAGCTCGCGAGACCAAAGCAGGCACCCTCCAAACTATTACTGCAGGCAACACAGTTATTATTGAGAGCACAGCCGAAGGAGCTAACGCTTTTAAAGAGATGTGGGACACAGCCGTTGATTTCAATGAGACTGGTCAACTCCTAGCACCCAAAGATTTCAAACCCGTTTTCCTATCATGGATGGATGACCCCGATTGCAGCCTAAGTATCCCACAAGCCCCATCCAAAACCCAAGAGAAGTATTTCGTAGACCTAGAAGACATAACTAAGGTGGTATTAACCCCTGAACAGACCAACTTCTGGGTTGCTCAATACCGCGAACTAAATGATGAAATTTATCAAGAGTATCCAGCCACACCAGACGAGGCATTTGCAGCGACTAGAGATGGCTCCTTCTACAACAAGCTGTATCGTATGTGGGTCATCAAAAAGGGTAGAGAGCTCAACAACCTCTACGATCCAAACCTAGATGTATTCTGCACCGTCGACCTAGGCATGAACGACAGCATGGTGCTCATCTTCTGGCAAGTGCATCGCAACGAAGTGAGAATTATTAATGAGTATGTTAATAATGGCGAAGCCATCGAACATTATGTAGATGTAATGAAATCAATGCCTTTTAATATCAAACGGGTTGACCTCCCACATGATGCTAACGTCGTCAGCCTTAATACAGGCAAAACTAGATTATCCAGGTTTATTGAACTAGGTTGTAACGCTAGAGTTATCCGCAAGGTGGGCCTACAAGATGGTATTGCATTGGTTAGGAAATTAGTTCCCCACCTTTGGATCGACAAAAGATGTACTTATGTTAGAAGTTGCTTTTTAAACTATAGTAAGGAATGGGACGATAAACTAGGTAATTGGAAGAATAAGCCTCAACATGATGAATGGTCTCATGGTGCCGATGATGTAAGATATATTGCACAGGAAGTACCCTCCTCAGTATTATCTAGTACTTGGGGTTTATCAGATAAAAAAGAAAGTAGCCCTGTGGTAGACGGCATGTGTCTTTAAAAGTATTTTTGGCTATCGGAAGATAGGTGGTGTAGAGGATAAGTCACAAAAGATTTACTACCCAGCTAAAGGTTTTGTTTGGAAATAAAGGAGAGAGATATGGATAATACGTGTATAGACTGTGTAATAGTTCCACAAGATAACCACAGTAATAATCAAGGTTTAGGTTTCTTTATTTATAAACCTCAAGATGCTTTTGGTTATCAAAAACGAGAAGAATTTAAAGGAGGTAGATTATCTATGCTCTACACGAAGGCAATTATTTTACCTCCAAAATATTTATTCCGAAGTACAGTGAATATGGAGGGGTGGCATATAAAAGATATTATAACCACAACTGGGAATAAAGAAGAGTACTGGGAGAAAATAGAAGTACCTTTAGAACCCAGGGATACCAAGGCTCTTTAGACTAGCCCGAGTTCTAGTAATTTATTAAATTTAATAATTAATTAGTGTGTGATTTATTAAATTTATTATAATACTGAAATGGGCTGTACTATCTGAGCAACCTCTTAATAGTGATTTATTAAATTTATTATAATGCTGAAATGGGCTGTACTATCAGCATAACCTCGGGACAGTTATG
>SDBT01013991.1_pt1 | contig 12827 bp, 14 predicted proteins | sample 2277101 | NCBI WGS metagenome assembly SDBT01 (sample SAMN10404973, study PRJNA504765) | marine sediment metagenome | isolation source: marine sediment core GS10_PC15, 103 cmbsf | place: Arctic Ocean: Southern Knipovich Ridge | collected 2010 | reverse complement strand
AGGTTTTTTAAATCAGAACCATCAGAATTCATAATATATATATCAGAAATATAGTCTTCTCCTGCAATAAAGCATATTTTCTGTCCATCAGGCGAAAATGTGAAATCCCAAATATTTGTATTACTAGTCAATTGTGTTTGATTACAACCATTTCTGTCCATAATCCATATATCGTTTTCTGATGTGTTGTTAGTTGTATCGCGATCTCTAAGAAAAGCAATGCGGGGATATGCTTCACCATCGCAAGCATTGTTTTCTTCAGGGTAAAATAGTTTGCAGGAAAGAACAAAAAATATGGGAATTAATATAATCAACAGAAATAAAATTCTATTTATTTTATAGTGAATAACATTGCTCATTAGCTTATTCCTTATCTTAAATTAAATAATTCATAACACGTTGCAAATACTCCAAATCCAGTATTTTTGATTAATTAGGAAAAATACTGTGTTTCCAGTATTTACTATTAAATGATGATTTTATAATTTCAATTGTTAATTAAACAATAAGATTTCATTAAATGAGTTTAATGGGGAAAAAAGAGAAAATTACTATCCTTATTGCCGATGATCATGCAATTGTTCGTGAAGGTCTAGCTGTTTTAATAAATGCGCAGAAAAACCTGAAAGTGATTGGAGAAACTTCTGACGGAATATCAACAGTTAATCAATATAAAAAATTAAAACCGGATATATTATTACTTGATTTAGCTATGCCTAAGATGGATGGATTCTCAGTTATAAATAAATTAAAGAAAAGATTCGCCAAATCTAAGATAATTATCTTATCAATGTATTCTGATGAGGATAGTGTTGAAAAAGCCTTTAATAATGGTGTTAATGGTTACTTAGTAAAACAATCTGCTTCAAGTGAATTAATTAAGGCTATTAATGCAGTAGCAAATAGTGGATTGTTTATAAGTAGGGATTTGTCGAATCTTGATATCAAAATATTAAATGACAAGAAATTACTCTGTCATCATATTGATTTACAACTATCAAAACGTGAGAAACAAATATTGAAAATGATTGCAAGGAGCAATACATCTAAAGAGATTGGAAAAGAATTATTAATTAGTTGGAAAACTGTTGAAAAGCACCGACGTAATATCATGAAGAAACTTAATATACATAATATAGCGGGTTTAACAAGATACGCAGTTGATCATAATCTTATTCCGATAAAAGAATTAAAGTTATAAGGGAGAAGAACAGATTGGCTGATAGAGAAGTAACACAATCTATGAAATCTAAGAAAGGTGATATAATCGCATTGTGCAATTCTACTACATTATGGTCTCCAAAAATAAAAAGTTTTGCTATACTTGAAATTGAAGAAAATATTCACAGATATTTTATAAAGATTGGTGACGATGAAGTGGAGATTCATGTGGTTAATGATCGGTTAAAAGGTAAATATCTAAGAACAGATCCTGATAAAACAACTACCAACAATCTTCAGAATTTACCGGATTGTTAATTCAAACCATGAACAAATAATTAAATTATTATTGAAATAGAATAATCTCACCAACGGATTATGAGTCCGCTGCTATTCCGTCAGAAAAAGACCGTCTGTATCCATAGAATCCGTATCCATAGTAGGTAATTAATAAAAAAGCCCTACGTAATTGTCGGGCTTTTTTATATTATATGTTATGGTTGATTTTACTTTAACAACATCAACCTGTTAGTCATTTAACGGTTGAACCAATTTTTAAGTTATTCTCTATTTAGTTAAGTTGAATTTCACATACTTATTTAGAAATTCATTTACGACCAAATGCTGCGTATATGTTTCCAAATAAAGTAGATCCGGCGTAAGCTCCGACACTCGTGGCCGCCGCGTAGAGTGCATCTTTACCATCTGTTATAACTATACCTCCTGCAGTTTGCCAGACTTGGCTGAAAATAAAGCCTCCAACGATGCCTCCTATTATTCCAACGATTATAGCAGCATATGGTAATGGCCACGGACCCGGAGCAGGGTCAGGTTTTGGTATAGGCCATGGTGGCCATGGTGGACAAATGCCGACAAATGCCCATAAGACGAACAATCCTACACTTAGATGTTCCATATGTTAGTTCCTTTTTTTTGTTTTTGTAATATGGTTTTCTCAGTAATATGTTAATAATTGCACAATAGAAATGAATGACTGTGTGTGTAAAATGGATGTAGGAAATGGTAGTTGATTGGGGTTCCCACTTGATAAATCATTTCTCTGCATTAGTTAGTCTCCTACAGCAGATAATTACGGATTTCGTTGGATTACCGTGGCCAAATACTACTTCTAAATCCTATTACAAATCAATATTAATTATATATTAGAATATTACTAACGTGACTGATATGCGTCAGTTGTTAAAGCAGGTTTATATCGACATAATAAGATATACGATTATGTCACCAATGGCTGATTAGGCCATTGTTAGTCCGTCGACAACTGACGGTTGTTATACATAGAAACTGTATGCATAGTATTGCTTTCGGTATGATTTTGGCCATTTATCACTAATGAAGGAAAATCTTGTTCAAGTCTTCGTAAACTGAATTTTGCATATTTTTCTGTAGTAGTGACTGATGAATGACCCAGTTCCTTTTTAACTTGATAAATATCGCGGGTTTGCAAATATCTTCGTACTGCAAAGGTGTGTCTTAAATCATGAAAACGGTGTTTTAAATTTACCGATCGACAGGCTTTTAGGAATGTTTTACTAATCATACTTATATAGTTTTCTATTTTATAACCTCTATCTAACCATTTTTGTAAATTATTTTGCATTTCATACCAAATAGCGATTAATTCATCAGTAAGAAATATTTCCCGTTCAATTTTTGATTTTGTGTATTCTGCTGGTAGTATTAACCAATGACCATCTATTTTACCATGATACGGTTCAGATAATCTACATCCTGTTTCTAAGGCAAATTGAAATGTCTTTTTATCAATATCACCGAGAACGCTTGACTTGATTAATAGCGACCATTCCAAATCAGAGATATAAGATGGAAGTGATTGAGGAATTTTTATCATCTGTATATCAAGTAAGTATTTCTTATAACCATTTCTTACACACCAGCGGAGAAATGTTTTTATTAATTTCAAATTAATATTAACACCAACACGTGAATGATTTAATTTGTTTATACAGTATTCTTTAAATGATTCAATTTGTTTTGTATTAATGGACTCAATAGGGATGGATTTTCCAACTATTTTCATAAAAAGATTAAGAGAATAATTATTTCTTTTAATGGTTGAATTAGCCAACCCAACTGTTTTTCGTGAACAAATAAACTTATTAGACACTTCAAATAGTGTTTTATGTATGTATTTAACTATTCTTTCTTCATTCTGCCAGGGAAAAGAAACATCGATTCCGGCTTTAATATCTTTTTCATGACGATTTACAATTGCCCGTCGAATCTCAGCTGTGGTTTTAGACTCAGTATATAGAGGAATTTGCTTATGAGTTTGTCTGTATCCATCCCAAAGAGAAACACGTGAATACCATTTTTTTCTAATTTTATTTAATCCTGCCATAATTACTTATTATATGTATTGCACTGTACTACATTGCATTGCCAATATAGTGATTTTACAATTGAATGACAAATAATTATTATATTACATTGCACTACTATGAAATACACTAAATCAGTACCTTTGAATTTTCGTACAACAGAAGAAATAAAAGCATTCCTCGAATTAATGTCAAAGGGATATGATCGTTCAATATCATACATAATCAATGATTTGTTACAATACTTTGTTGAAAATCCACCTAAATCAATACCTATTGATAAAACAAAGTAAGCTTTAAAAATGTCTATGTATGGTATACTATAAGATACCCTACTACAATAGGGTGTTAACCACTTTTTAACAATTTGTCGTAATTCTACTATAAATATCATAATATCAGCATATACAGCTATCATGAGAAATATTAAGGGTATATCTTAATAGGGACTTCTTCATTTCTTAGGATCTACTTTAATAGGGTCATTAGGCTTATTAAGGGTATACTTAGGTAGGGTGGATTTTGACTTTCTTCCTGATTTCCCTTTTTTAAACCGTGTATTTATCCCCACTGTTATATTTTTCGCTTGCGGAATTTCATTCTCATAACTTTTTTCAGGAAATTTATGCCACCTTTGTTCATTAATTGGTACACCGTTAATAAATAATAACTTATATTTAGACCTGTCACCCTTTCCGTAACCTCCTCTGTATTTTTGTACTATTAGTCCATTTCTAATCAATCGGTTTCTTGCCTTGATATAAGTTTCCGAAGAATATCCATGTAATTTTTTAAATTGAATTTCTGTAAATGATAAATGTTCATTATTTGTGTATTCTTTTCGTCTATCTTTCTTTTTATTTTTTGTGTATCTCAACTCATTTAATAAACAATGAAGCAAATTACGTGCAGCTTTAGGCAAATCTTGGTAGGCTTTACTATACCATAAGACATTATCATAATAGAACCCATATCTTGGCGCTATATCCTGTCTGAAGTCCTTTGGAATTATACTATTTTTATACACTAATCCCATACTATACTAAGATTTTTCATCGTAAAACTCTTTTAAGGTATCAATTATTGCCTTATCGGGTCTGCGGCCAAAAAAGTAGGGATAGCAGATACATTTTATAACTGTGCATAGTCTTACTTCTTTGTGTTGATGGTTACAACAATCAAGACATTTTTTTCGTATAGCTTTAACGGGTGTATCAAATAGATTATCCATTGAGCCACCGATCTACCCAGCTTTTTTTAAATAGGTTCTTCCCCGTTCTTTTTGAAACACGCAATACACCTTTTTGAGTCGCTCTTCTTAAGCTGCTCTTGCTGAGCTTTGTATAACGAACAGTTTCGTTGATATCCATCCAATAATCACTTTGTTTGCCCTTAACCAAGGCAAGTAATTCATCTAATTTGTCTTTTTCTGTAAGTTGTTTCATTAGTTCACCTCATTCACTGCGTTTAGATAAGTGATTATTGATGATCTGAATACAGTCTGAGTGAAAAACAATTGGATAGCCAGAACCGTTTGATATCTTAATAATAGGTAGGCGATTACACCTATATAAGTAATCTATAGTATATGGAGGGCATCCAGTTAGCCGGACTAAATCTTTTTTATAAAGAGGTTTTCTATTCTGCATATCATTTCCTTTCTTGTTTTAATATGCAAGAATAAAAAGAATTATAAACTTGAAAAACTACTTACAAATCATACAATATTTTATAAGGAAGAAAATTATAATGTAAGAGTTTGCTTACACTAATGTAAGTGTTGTTATTAGTATTACTCTTTTCCTTTATAAAATGTTAGACCATTAATTTTAAAAGGTTTTTGTCTATTCTGTTTTTTGAACTTTTTTTTATATCGTAGAAGTTCTGTTGAATAACCCTTAGGGAACTCTGCTTTAAATTTCTTCCACCAATGGTTCTGACTATTATCTATATCTTTTCGAGCATTCCCAGCAAATATTTCTACTCTCTTTTGTTTAGTAAATAGGTTCCACTCCTTATGTGAATATCCCAAGAAAGTATACATTCCATCATTGGGTTCTTTTGATTCATTTTGAAAAATATGATTCTCATTTTTAGATCCCCTAATAGGAATCCTATTTTTTTTCAGAATTTTGTAACTATAAGCCTCATTCATGATCGGTCTTATGGTATCACTTAATTTTTGAGTAAATGATTTTTTCGACGTATCTAATTCCTCTCCTTCGATATCAACAACCAATTTTGAAAATACTGAATTTTTCTCAGTAAATTTCTTTATTTCATAAAATATTTCATAAAATTTATGCAATATTAGAGAGCTATATTTATATAAATCTGTATCAGGGTTTAATTTTTTTAATCTGCTTAATAATAAATTACATTGAGGTGAAATACATCGGAAAAGTAATAAACTATAACCTCGTTGAGTAATTTTATCAGATGAAAGAAAAAATCGTTCCGATCTAATATCAATTTCCCACAATTGAGGGTGTAGATTGTAAATGGTATTATACATTCTTATTTGTATATCTTTCGGTTTTGACAATTCTATCCATTTTTCAAAAGTTATATGCCTACCTTGAAATAGAAATGAGGTATCAATTTTTCTGTTTTTTGCATAGAGTGCTGCAGGAAGAAAATACTCATTATCCTTAGAAAGTATATTTATCAAAACATCTTCAACAGTATAGAACTCTTTCATTAATTAGTTTATATTCATATTCAGTCAATTAATATCCAATTGGATGGTAAATATTACATTATCTGTAACTATTAATTCCATTTTTTACATATAATAAACCCGAAACACATTTTATCAAGAGCATTAGCTAATAATAAAATATACCTAATTTTACAAGGTTCTTAGCTCGCGTGGGAATGCGGTTTCCAAATTTATAAACCTAACAATTAATACAGTCACCGACGGACACGAAGTTTGTTTTTGAATGAAAATCGTTTAAAAATTGAAAAAAATGCGCACTGCATTGAGCTTTTTTTGATATTTTTATGATATAATTTTAATGGTTTTTGCTCTTTACCGTCGGTAACCTAATTTACAATACGGTTAAAAAAGGGAAAAACCGACTACGTCCACCTATGCCGCTTTACGTATCTCTTGATATTATTGCATTTACAGAATAGCACCAATAGAGTCATTTTAAAAATCTAATATTGTTACTCAAGACATTTATTATAATATTTTTTAAAAGAAAAGAGATGTTTTCGGATACCATCAACATAAAACTCCCATTGATTACCATTGCTCTCATCTGGTGGAACCAGGACAAATCGATGTTCACAGCTGCCTATTGTTAAATAGAATGCAGTAGGTGCCCAACGTGTAGTAAAATATGGGAATCTTTTTTGATCAAACCATGGGGCTGATTTTGTATCGTAATTGAGTAAAATATATATTTTCTTATATATTTCCATCCATCCATTTTCTCCCAAATGAGAGAGTCTTTCAACATCCTCGTTACGAAATTCAATTCCAATTAACCATTGATGATATTGCCAACCATCATTACCAACGAATGAATCAACTTTTGTCCATGTGAATTCACTTATGTAAGAGTTTAACGAAATTGAATTAGATTTATTTAATGGTTTTTCAGCGTGCAATTGATTTCCTTTTTTACGTTGAATCTCTTCTTCAACATTATAGCTATCTTTACACATCGCCATTAGATTTTCTGTATTATTTAGTAATTCTACATTATTGGAATTATCTATGATCAATAAAAAGTAATCCATTGCTTTTAAGAATTTTGACTCAATGTAATATCCCTGTCCAATAATCAATTGTGCATCGTAAAATAAGGATTCATTATTATCCAGCAACATTATATTGTCTAAGAAATATCGAGATAGATAATAATCTTCTAATTCATAATATGTCTGTCCAAATAAATAATAAATAGAATCTGGCCAATTATAATCTTGATATTTTAGCATAAAATTTTGAAGTTTCTCTTCTGTTAATTCATAATGTCCTTGCTCAAATAATTCGGTAGCGCTTAACAAATCAGAATCTTTAGACATTAAATAATATATATCATTAGCACAGCCCATATACCCAATTAATAAGACAGCGATCAATAATAGAATAAGGTTTTTCACAATTTACTCCTATAATAACGATTAGTGTTGAGGACTATCATATTAGTAGGAGTTTTAAAAATACCCCTTGCAGCCTCAAACGGTCATCGCCAGACGACTGTCGATTTAACCCAGTAAGGGGTAGCTTACAAGGGGCAAGCTTCCCCGTTTGATTTCTTACTGTAGTTATTGTATCCATTAATAATCAGTCGTCTGGCTGTTTGAAATTTAATACTATTGTTATTATCACGAAAAGCTAAATGCTGTGCATTAATTTTAGTAGTTAGTTAAGAAATATTATGAAGAATATGCCAATTATTCTGTTAAACGACAGAATCATATTCTTGATAAATATGGGCGATCAAATCAAATGGAACTTTTTGATGTTTTTTGGTACAAAATTGGAATTTATTTGAACTATTTGCACGTGAAATAAATAGCAGATTCAACTAAAACAACTAAAAAGTGGGTAATTTGTTTTTTAACTATTGGAAATAATGTTTTATGTATATTCCACATATAGTTGGCCGATTATTGGGCTATACACCCAAAAACTCAGCGAAATATCGTATAATTTGTTGTTTACGTAAAATAGGTTATTAGAATGATTTTTTGGAAGTTCTTACAATAAATATTTTTTTTAATCAATCATATTAGTGTAAGGCGTTGGGGATAGATCTTTAGTAACAACTTTCTTCTTCCGTTTTTTTTGGTCAGAACTGGATATACAGTGAGTATCAGCAAATGGGCGACGAACAGATTCGATGGAAACACCAGATTTTAGAGCGCTCATAACTCCTACAGCCTCAAGGTAATTATCAACGATGATTAGTTTCCCAGGCTTGAAAGGATAATCATCCAACCGGTTTTGCATTCTGTTTTTATTCTCACGTACAGCTATTACAGGGATACCTTGCTCCATAGCTGCTAAGGTTGGCAGGCCAATACATCCATCAGGGATGATGAGACAAGAAATGTCATTATTAGTTATAATCCCTCTATGATTGAATAAACTCGTATCTTTTATGATTCGTGGGCTTTTATGGAGTCCCTTAATTACACTTAACAGGAAAGTGGATGAAATTGCCTCAGGAGCAATGCGTGGATCAACAATACCACCATGAAGGTTCGCAATCTCCATATTTGGCACCATAGGCGCATGAGCTGTTGGCACACCAAACATCATGGTTATTGCATGAGTAAGTATTGCTTCGACACCACCCCAAGGATTGATCATTTCCCCTTTACTTTGGAGATATTTCAAATGAAATTCTTCCGGAACATCAACACCCGTGTGAAGTGCAATAGCATCATAATCATTATTATGTTTCTGTATTATACTACAAAGTTTTTCAAGTGCCTCAATTTTGCCAACCGCACTTCCAGAGGATGAGTATTGTGACACAATAGTAAATGGTTCGTCTAATTCAACAACAATCGGGCAGTTAATCCCCATTGCAGCTCGCGCTGCGGAAACCGTGTTTATCGAAAGTTCCGGAATCTTCCGATCAAACCGTTTGTCTATTACAAGCATAATACGATTTGAACGGACTTCCTGAAAACCTATCGTGCCCATTAATAGGCTTGTAATAGCACTTCCCTCAGCGTAGAGACCATTTTCAGGGAGTTCATTTATATCGGATGCATTGACGACGTTTGGGTGAGTAATAAGCTTATCGCAATTTGATGCTATCAAACGAGCAAGAGCACCGGCGTCTCCAGAATGACCGCCAAGTTCTGCACCAATACCAGTGGGGATAATGAGGACAGCGTTAAATTGACTTGAATTTTCAATTTTTCTTGGTGCAAATTTAAATATGGGAGGTTCTATTGCGGGCGTTGAGTAACCATTGTTTACACGAATTACGCCTAATTCACATTTATATTTATTATTATCAGTTTGTGTGATTACAAACCTGATTGGTATTTCATTTTCATCAATATTAGCTTTAATATGTTGCTCAAAATGGCTTATGATGGAGTTGTTTTCTTTATATTTAGGGATGTTAACTTCGCGTTGATATACTATCATTGTTATAACCTTTCTATGAAATGTGATTGAATTTCCTTAGCAAGAAACCATTCCTTTGTAAATTTTTCTGCTAATTTTTCATCAAATTTCTTGCAGGAAAATATATTGATATAAACGGCTCCCGTGATGTCAAGTGTATGAATAACGATAGTGCTTGTGAGTATAAATTGAACAGCTGAAGTTCCCTTAGTGTGCGGTGAAGTCTGCTGCTCTTCCAGCGGGACACCGATATCATCCCAGAAGTGCAGATCACAGCGTGTCATCTTTATTTGTTTACAGAGCTTCTTAAAAAAAACCTCTATGGAATTCCTATTAAATGTACCAGGATCACAGCCATGCAAGTCTAAAATAAGTTCGTACCCATATGGATTCATTGTCAAACCCTATATATCCTGTTCATCTGAATGATTATGGAAACTATGTATTTTTTTATTTTTAAAGGAGGCTTTCATATTCGATATCCCTACACCTAAGGTAATCTCTAAATACACCAGAAAATTCTCTATTAGGTCGTATAAATTTCTTAAGCTGTTCTCTGAGGGCATTTATTGATTCAATATAGTCCTGTCTTTTTTCTGGATTCTTATCCTTCGCATCATTACTTTGAATAATATGAAGTACGATCCATTCAAAGTCGGTTCCATAAAATTTTTCGCCTCTTTCTTCTACAAGATTATAACCATGTTCATGTCTATTTAGTCCGACAATTCTTATGGTTTCATTTGCTCTTATTTGCTTACTATTGTTAATGCCTGCACGTGGCAATATAGTAATAAAACATCGTCCGCCACTGCGGTCTACTTGGAAACTAAGTAATTTACTGGGATCTTCAAGTTTAGGATTAATGAGATTAGGTTTTTCAAGAATCAGGTCATCCATCTTATCGTAAGCCCTTGTACCACCTGGTAACAAAGTAAATTTTGTGCCTTTATATTTCTGATTACATGTATGGCATGACCAAAGAAGATTATTCCATTTATAAGCACGCCACCAATATCCTGTATGGACTGTGTCACCTGCAACTTCTCCTTTTGGTCTGTAATGATCAACATCCATATCTCTTTTTCGATCACGTCTTCTCTCGCAGTAACAGCATTTTCCGATATGAGTCTCATGTAGTTTATCTGTTACTTTTTCATTTCGCCAGTAATCTTCAGTTTTCAAAATATAAGGTTTTTGATTAGCTTTAACTCGTACTTCGATTCTATCTATAGCATCCGTTATTGTGGCAGATCTAAGATATTCTGGCTCGATAGAAGAATCAATCTGTATCATCTATTAATCCATCTTCAATTAACTGTTCTCTCAACTTATCAGTTAGTTTTCTTGTTTCCTTCTCGGCAATCCTATCTTCCTCCCTTTCTGCTAAATAGGGAACCTGTTTTTTAAGTTCCTTACTTAGTTGTTCTAATTCCTCTTTTCCCTTATCACCCAAATCTTTTCCCTTCATAATTAAGTATCTTAATCTATCAACCTTTTTTTGAAGTTTTATATTTATTGTTGATGGTAACTTAAAATAATCCACTAATATCTGGTCATATCTGAGACCACGTGGTATTTCGTGTTCATCGATTCCGCATGTTGTTACATCTTTATCATAAGAACAGAAAATTTTGTAATGTGGAGTATCGTACTCTCCAATATCAGCAGTTCCTGATATACAAAGAGCAGAATGAGTTGAAATTATAAACTGTATGTTTTTAAATTTTTTGTAAAGATGTTCAATAATTTGCCTTTGTAATAAGGGATGTAAGTGTTTTTCTATTTCATCAATAATCACAATTCCTTTGATTTCTTTTAACGATAAAGGTTTCCATTCATTTTCATCTTTACAATCTTTGTTCTGAATTAATAACTGCCACGAAAGAAGATCTAAGATGAGTGTTGTAATTGCTCGATAACCGTCACCCGCTGAGCCTATTTCGACACTTATTTTGCCTTCAAACTTCATGTCATCATTCTTTTTCTGAGTACTAACAATAAATATTCCATTAGGTTTAAGTTGTACTGAGCTATCAGGATCAAGGTCTAAAACTTCATGTAAGATATTAGATATATCTTTATTTATTTTTACTTTCACCTCATCATTCTCTGCAGTGGATTCCAACCGTCTCCAAGCTAATTCTGGATTTTGTAACGTCTGCGAATACTTAAACAATGTATAAACTGCGTCTCCGGAAAAATATTGATCATAATCAGCCATGCCCTCCGTTCTTAATCCAGCACCATACCCTACAATAAATACTTTTTCCCACGGAAATTTCTGCCAATCTAAAACAACTTCCCAGTCGTCACCGTTTTTCCTTTCATATTCTTGTTCTACTCTTTCAAAATTTAATTTTTCATATAGCCATAATTTTGTTACAAGTTTCCATTTTTCTCCATCTTCTTCTGTGAACTCTATAGTTATCGTCGCATCTTTTTCGCCTGTTCTGATAAAATCACCAGGAAGTTCACGAAGCAAACCACCAGCGCTCGCTTCATCACAAACCCCCATGGCAATACTTCGTAATATAGATGACTTACCAGTGGCATTATTGCCAGCTATTAATAGCGATGGATGTGATTCACCTAACTCAATAGTTTCATCTTTAAAACAGCGTACATGTTCTAATGTTATCTTAGATATATACATAAATCTACCATTATTAATAAATTATTGTTTTTACAAATTACTTTTCATCGAACCAAATCTCCCCTTGCTGTCCGCTAAAGAATAAGAAGCTCCTCTGACGCAATTTATATCTACGCTTGTTTCCCATAATACCTGTAGTTCAAATTCTTGAGTGGAACTCGTAATCCATGCCTTTTTATCAATTGAATAATGTATTAAGACAGCCTAATTTAATCGATAATATGACAAAGAAACCTCATATATATTCATCGAAAAATAGGTATTAAGTCCTCATGCTTTATAATAGTATTATATATTACTAAAAAATCAATAGAAAATCTTATAAGGAAATTGCATGCATAATTATAAAATTATCCATTTATCAGATTTGCACTTAACTGAGTCTAACAATGTACCAAGAAGAGAATTCAATATATTTAATCCTTTAAAAGGAATGAATAAAAACTTCAGTAAAATCATTAATAGTAAAATAGTTAAGGATGCTGCTTATATTATAATTACGGGTGATATTACAGATACTGCTAAAATGAGAGCTTGG
>SDBT01013990.1_pt1 | contig 12827 bp, 6 predicted proteins | sample 2277101 | NCBI WGS metagenome assembly SDBT01 (sample SAMN10404973, study PRJNA504765) | marine sediment metagenome | isolation source: marine sediment core GS10_PC15, 103 cmbsf | place: Arctic Ocean: Southern Knipovich Ridge | collected 2010 | reverse complement strand
TTAATGATGAACTTGAAATAAACAGTACATGTGTGGTTTTTGCTGAATCTGAAATTGTGGGTTTGATCTCTCAAGGCAAAAAGCCAACAGAGATTATATATGCAGTTCATCGCTCTGTAGCCAAACGTATTCTCAACCTGATTTCACAACTTCATTGGAAAGAACCTGTAATTTTTACCGGTGGTGTTGCCAAAAACAGGGGAATGCAAAAGGCGATTTCATCAGCTTTGAAGACTGAAATCATCATTCCTGAAAATCCATTAATTACAGGAGCTTTGGGAGCTGCAATTTTCGCATCAGAGAATTTATAAAAGAAGATAAAAATGAAAAAGAAAATATCAATTTTTATAATAAGTATTTTTTGTTTACTTTTATTTTCTCAAACAATCGTAACTTATCCTGCAACTTTAGAAAATTTAATTTATGAGCATGAACTGATAAAATTTTATATCAATCAAGATGAGTTTGAACTGGCTATCTCAATTGCAGATTCGGTTTATGATGAATCTTTTTACCAGGATTCCTTGAAATATTTCAAGGGATTGGCATTTAATGGTCTGAAAGATTGGGAAAGTTCTTCCAGCATTTTCTCTGATATTTTCATAAATGGAAACGATGAAGGTTTAATTCCAATTGCAAAAAAAAAATTTAGTAAGTCAGTGAAAAAATTAGGACCTACAAAATCCATCGAGAAAATAACAGCAATTATCGATTCAATCGATAATGTATCCAAGCATCCTGAACTTTTTTTGACAATGGCAGAAATATACGAAGAAAATCAGCTCTTTGAGGAAGCAAATGAAGCGTATAAATTTTTGCTTGAAGATTTGAAATATGATAAAGTACTTTATATAAAATTGAAAATTGCCACCAATGATATTTTTATTAAAGATTATCAACATGCTGCAGATTTATTGAAAACTATCATCGAATCAGAGGATTCGCTCTATATTGAAGATGCACTTTTCTTCTCTTATATTGCCAATTCTTCCATTAACGATTTTGAAGAAGCCAAGAAATCCCTTCTGCGTTTATACCTGGAATTCCCCGCTCATAGAAACAGGTTTGAAATTATCGAAGGTTTAGCAGGTATATACGAAAATTTCCAGGAATACCTTATGTGCTGGTATCTGTTGAATGAATTGTACCGGATCAGTTCCGAAACTCAGAAATTTAATATTCATCTCCAGATCGATAGAATAAAGAAATTACTTGTGCAAGATACTTTAACTGTGGACCAGTTTAAGAATTTTAAACCGGTATTTGAAGAAATTGAAGAACTTCCAAATTAAATTTGACAGATAACTCTAATTTTTTCGTATCGAAAAAAGTTTATTTGAGATTTTATGTTAAATGAAATAATAAAGCTAAAGAATAAGCAATGGTTACAATCTCCAGATTGTGCTGTAAAAGATTTGATAAAACATATTCGCAAAATCGGTTATTTAAGAGAAGCACAAATTGAAGCAATTGAGATTTATTTATTCTTAAAATTAAAAGGGAATAATAAACCCTTATGGGAATTATTCGCGGAAGGTTTTTTTACAAACGGAACAGATTTAACAAAACTTAATATCCATCAAAATACTCGAGATTTTCTCAAAAAAAATATAGCTGCTCACTCTTTATTTGATTTCTCCCGACAAAGAAACGGAAAAACTACACTTTTACCTGAACTTGAAAAACTGATAATTGAACAACCGGAAAGTATTGAATACAAAAGAATAATCAAAGATATTTTTTATAATGTGAATTATGCAGATTATTTAATGAGTTTGCCAATGGGAGCAGGTAAAACATTTTTAATGGCTGCTTTCATTTACATTGATCTTTATTTTGCTCAAAATGAACCTGAAAATAAAAAATTCTCACACAATTTTCTCGTCCTCATTCCTTCCGGTCTCAAATCATCAATTATTCCCAGTTTAAGAACAATAGAACATTTTAATCCTACCTGGATTTTACCCGAACCTTCTGCATCAAAGATAAAACGATTATTAAAATTTGAAGTTCTCGACCAACCAAAAACAGCAAGAAAGAGTAACAAAGCAAGGAATCCGAATGCCCAAAAAGTAAATCAATGTTTGAGAGAGCCATTTGGTTATATCTTTGTGGTAAATGCGGAAAAAGTAATCCTTGATAAAATTGATATAATAAAAATAGGTCAGAATTATAAAGTTGATTTACACGAAACAGAATATAAAAAAGACATTTTAGCAAATGAACTGCGACACTTGATAGGTAAAATTCCGAATCTTTCTATCTTTATAGATGAAGTTCATCACGCAGCGAAAGATGATATTAAATTACGAAAAGTTGTGAATTACTGGAATAAAAAAGGAAATGTTACAACCGTTCTCGGTTTTTCAGGAACTCCATATTTGAAAAAATCAGATAATATAAAAGTAACCGAAAATTCTTTTTTCAAATTCAAACAGATTACAAATACTGTTTATTATTATCCCTTAACTACTGCTATTAAATACTTTTTGAAAAAACCGAAAGTCAAATTTGCTGAAAATTTAGATCGATACCAGATAATTGAAAAAGGTATTAATGATTTTAATGAGCTGTATAAAGATAAAAAATATAATAATGGGGCAATTGCTAAACTTGCTATCTATTGCAGTAATATCGGAGTTTTGGAAGAGGAAGTTTATCCTTATCTTACAGGCACATTAAAGATAAATCCAGATGAAATTTTATATTATCACGGAGGAAATAAAGAATACAAAGTACCAAAAGAGAATGAACTCCTTTTTAATTCTCTTGATATTCCACAAACGAAAGCAGCAAAAACAAAACGATATATTCTTTTAGTTCAAATTGGAAAAGAAGGTTGGGATTGTAGAAGTCTGACAGGAATTGTTTTATCCCAAAAAGGTGACAGTCCCACAAATATGGTTTTGCAAACTTCCTGCAGATGCCTGCGACAGGTTGATAAAAATAAACACGAAACTGCATTGATCTGGTTGAATGAATTTAATGCAAAAACTTTGAATTCACAACTCAAGAATGAACAAAATACAAACATAGAAGAAATCAATAGAATTACCGGAAAATCTGAAACAGATATGGTTAAAAGATATTCAAGAATTGAACATTTGCAACTTCCAAAAGTTAAGTTCTATCAATTGAAAGTTACTTACCACGCAATAGATGAAGAAGATAATCCAAACACAAAACAAAAACTGCAATTCATAATTGATAATATTGATGATTTCAAAACACCTGTGTTAATTAAAACAAGTGAAATTGATCAAATTGATAATGCGGATATTGATATTATCTCACAAGTTGGGTTAAACATCGCAAATTTCAATCAATGGATTTTTGATATTTCAAAACAAAGTTTTAATAAAATTAACCTTCAAGATTTAATGAAATTTGAGAAACAATTGAAAGATATTTTTGAGAAAATAACTTATGAAAAAGATGAAGGATCATTCTTTAATGAAGTTTACGATATTTACACAATAAATTCCAAAATTCGTCTTGCTTTCAGCATCAAAAGAGATTTACAAACAGAAAGCGAAGTAATTCCAAAAGAAGCAAATATGCTGATTGTTGATAAACTCGATTCAGTAGAAAAGAATGATAAACTTTATCCTGATCAAGAAACGACTGATAAGATTCTTGATTATGATAAAAAAGGCTTGGATATTGAATCTGTTGAAAATAAAATGCAACAGGAATATGAAAAAACAAAACAATTACTAATTGAACAAGGTCTTGGAAATATGGTTACCGGGTTAAATATTCCAAAAGAATTGCCTTTTGAAGTCAAGAACAAGGAAAACACTTTTCACTATTTACCATATAATTTTATCCAAAGCAATTTTGAAAAAGAGATTCTGAAAAAAACACTTCAACTAAACACTTTCAAAGAAAAAAAACTCGAAGTTTATTATAATGGTGAACGAGGTCTCACAGAATTTCAAATTAATTGTTTTGCAAAAACCGGTAAATACTGGAAAAATATCGGTAGATACACTACCGACTTCCTGGTAATTAAAAGAAAGGAAAATGAAATTTACAAAGCATTGATAATTGAAACAAAAGGAAAAGGATTTGCAGATAATCCTGTCTTTATAAAGAAGAAAAATTTTGTTTCAAATGAGTTTCTCAAACAGAATAATGAGAAATTCGGTTACAATCGCTTTGATTTTTTGTATCTCTCGGACAGCGATAAAATTGAAAATAATATTTCCAAAATGAATGAAAAAATAAATAATTTTTTTAAGGATTAAATTATGCCGATTAAATACATACCATATTATCCCAACACCGTAGAAGGACAAGCTATCCTCGATAATATTACCAGAACCAGAAGAATCCTCAGTTATCGTGAGAACGACAAAGTATATGAAAAAATTAAACGAGGAATGCCCTATTACGAAGTGGAAACCGTAGAGCAGGTTTTCAAAACTTCCGAAGTTTTGGAAACTTCGGAAGTTTCTGAACAATTTGATAACCTCGTTATCCGTGGTGAATGCCTTTCTGCCTGTGCTTATCTCAAAGATAAAGGTATTAAGGTTGATCTGGTTTACATCGATCCACCTTTTGCCAGCGGCGCCAATTATGCCAAAAAGGTTTACATCCGTCGCAATCCCAAACTTGCCGAAAAAATAAAACAAGCCGAAAAGGAAATGGACAACGAAGAATTGCGTGCCTTTGAAGAAAAAATGTATGGCGATATCTGGAAAAAAGAAGATTACCTGAACTTGATGTATGAAAACCTGCAGGCTATTAAAACCATTATGAGCAATACTGCAAGTATTTATGTGCACCTCGATTGGCATATCGGACATTATGTGAAAATCCTTTTGGATGAAGTGCTCGGGGAAGATAATTTTGTAAATGAGATTGTTTGGAAATATTTTGGTCCAACAAGTAGTAAAAAAAGATATCCAAGAAAACATGATTGTATTTACCTTTATACTAAATCAGAAAAATATTTTTTTAATTTCAATGCTTGTATTATTGCTTATGATGAAAAAGCAATTAAAAGATATGATAAGATTGATGAAAATGGGATGCGATATAAAATTTATAACGAAAAAGATGGATCTAAAAGAATTGCATATATGAAAGAGGGAACGCCATCTGAAATATTTGATATTCCAAAGGATCAAAATCCAGAATACTCAACACAAAAACCCGAAGCGCTTTTAGAACGCATCATCAAAGCCAGTAGTAACGAAGGAATGATAGTTGCGGATTTTTTTGGTGGCAGCGGAGTTACAGCAAAAGTGGCAAACGATCTAAACAGAAAATTTATCCATTGTGATGTGGGAGTAAATTCCATTCAAACCACGCGGGATCGTTTGATCGAAGCCGGAGCAGAATTCCAAATAATGGAAATAAAGGATGGCGTGAGTTTATTTCGCAATCCGGTGCAAACCATGGAGAAGCTGGCAAAATTAATTCCGGGCTTGCAGCAGAATCTGGCAGGGATCAGCAAGTTCTGGTTCGGTGCAATTCAGGATAGTAAGGATGGAATCATTCCGGTTTATGTTCCCAACTTAGAAGACCCCACAAAAAAGGTGCTGGATATTCCGCTTATCAATAAAATTATCAATCAGGAATTGCAGAACTTAGAAGTAGATGCTAAAAAAGTTATCGTTTATTACATTGATGTGGGTGATTTCAAGCAGATTGAGAAATTCATCAGAGATAACAATCTCACCGAAATAAAAGTTGAATTGAGGGATTTGAAAAACCTGCTGAATGAAGTTGTGATTGAAGATATTGTAGAATACAAATTATCAGAAAAGAATGGAAGTTTTGAAATTAAAATTATTAAATTTATCAGCGATAGGTTAATACAAAAGATTGCTGAATTCAATGAAAAAGGTCAGTTGCAGTCAATTGCAAAAGGAAAGAAATTCACTCCTATTGAAATAAGTGAAGAAGGTTTGGAACTAATTGAAATGATAAGTCTGGACTGCACAAACAAAGATGGAACTTGGAAAAGTGAAAGTGAAATAAAAATAGATAAGCTGGGTTTCATGAGAATTAATGGAGAAAAGATGAAAGAATTTTGGGATGGAAAAGTAAAAAGCGAAAAGAAACCGGTGCGAATGAAAATCAGAAATATTTCCGGTGATGAGACAATAATTGTATTTTAAAACAAAAGCCAGGCATAATAATGTGTCCACAAACTCCGTAAACTCCATTCGTGGCACACAGTGCAGTTAGCTACAATATAAATTAAGGGAAAAATTATGAACTTAATTGAAAATATTAATTCTGTTGGTCAAGGTAGTGAATTTGTAAGAGCAGATTTACATATACACTCTTATGGTAGTTTAGGTTCTTATGATGTTACTGATGATATGATGACACCACAAAATATTGTTAATATAGCAATTGAAAACAATTTGAAAATAATTAGCATAACTGATCACAATGAGATAGAAAACTCAAAAGTTGCTATTGAATACTCAACAAGTAAATCTATTCTTGTAATTCCTGGAATTGAATTAAATACAATTCAAGGTCATTTATTATTATATTTTAAAGAATTCAGTGAGTTAAAAAACTTTTTTGGCAAATTATCAATCTCACCAGAAAAGGATATTTGTAACAATGGAATTATTGAATGTTTGAATTTAGCAAAAGAATTTAATGGTTTCGGAATCTTAGCTCATATTGATAGAGAGTCTGGATTTGAATTAACTATTGGTAAGTTCAACAATCATCTGGAAATTATTATATTACACAAAAATCTAATGGGATTAGAAATAAGTGATAAAGAATCATACAATTTTTATACAAGCCTTGATGATAATCCGGAACGTAGAGCTCTATTAAATAAAAGAATAAGAAAACATGATCTATCAATGGAATTTGAATTTCCTAAATTGATGTCTTCTGATGCACATTCAATCAAGTCCTTAGGATTAAATGCAGAAGGAGAAAAAAAACTAACAAGAATTAAAGTTGATAGTCTTTCATTTCATTCATTTAAAATTGCATTGCTTACACCAAATTCAAGAATTCGATTAGAAAACTTTATCCCTGAAAGTTACCCATACTTCTGTGGCTTACAATTTTCAGGAGGTTTTTTAGATAAGCAAGTTATAAAATTTAGCAAGAATTTAACTTGTATAATTGGTGGAAGAGGAGCAGGAAAATCAACATTATTAGAATCAATCAGGGTAACATCAGGAAATTTATCAATGTCTACTATAATTGATTCAGATGTTTGGTCAGATGAAATTTCACTTGTTTATGAGGATGAAACTGGTAATAGAGATATTTTTCAACGAGAAAAAAACAATGAAACCATTAATAAATCTGATCCAAATAAAGGTATCACAAAAGTCACAATTGAATCTTATGGTCAAGGAGAAACAGCAAGTACAATACAAAATAGTGATAAAAACCCAAAGTTTCTCCTAGATTTTCTAGATTCGTTTATTGAAATTGAGAACTTGAAATTTGAGGATAGAGAAATCATTAATTTGTTATTAGAAAATCAAAGTGAATTAAATATATTAAGATTAGAAGTTAATAATATTCCGGAAACGGAAAAACAAAAATATAATGCTGAAAAAAAATTAACATTACTAAAAACAGAAAGGGTTGGTGAACTTGTGGAATATCATACCAGCTTGCTTAAAGAAAGATCATTTAGAACAAATTTGATTAAGGATTTAAATGATCTTGTAATAAAATATCGTAAGATTTTATCTGACAAAGAGGTTTTCCAAAATGTTTCAGAACTAACAGATGAAGATATAATTATTGGTAAAGATAATTTCAATATAGTAAAAAAAATAGTTCATCAATTTTCTCAAATAGTTGAAAAATTATCATTAGAATTACAACAAGAACTTAATACTAAAATTAATGAGTTAAAAATTCAACTTAATCAATGGAAAGAAAAAGAGAAAGGTATACAAGACAAAATTGATTTAAAAAAGAAGGAACTCGAATTAAAAGGTATTCCATTTGACATTGGTAGAATAAATCAAATATCAAAAGATGCTATATACTATCAAGAAAAGCTTAAAAAACTAAATAAAAAAAAAGGTCTGTTAAAAGAGAAATTAGAAGAAAGAAAAACTCATTTATCTAACCGAAAAAAAATTAAGGATGAAATATATAAAATTAGGTCAAGTTATGCAAATCAATTAAATCTAAACCTTAAAAATACAATTGAAGATTTCTTCGTGAAGATTAAATTTTTGAAGGGATTATATTCTCCTGAATTTGAAAAATATATTAAAGCCGTAATGGATTATCGAACTGTGCAAGTTCCAAAATCAAAATTTATCGCTGAACAAATATCACCTTTCGATTTTGTTAAATCTGTAAAAAAAATAAACTTTGAAGCACTTAAAAAAATCAAAAATAATGATGGTCAACAATTATTAGATACTGAAGAAATAAAAAGAATTTTTTATAACTTTAAAGAAGATAATAGGTATGAAGATGTTGAATGCTTAAACTTCGAAGATAACCCTAAAATAACAGTAACCAGACAATATCAAGACCCAACAGGTCAAACAAGACATTTAATAAAATCTTTATCACAATTGTCTCTTGGGCAGCAACAATCAATACTTTTGGCGATTTTGCTGCATTCAAAGAATAATAATCCGTTGATTATAGATCAGCCTGAAGATAATTTAGATAGCGAATTCATATATAAATCTATTGTAAAAAATCTAAGAAAAATAAAAGAACAAAGACAAGTTATAATTGTCACACATAATCCAAATATTGCTGTTCTTGGTGATGCGGAATTAATAATTCCTCTTAAAAGTACAAGTTTAAAATCTATGATAATTGATAGAGGTTCAATTGATAAAAGTGAAACAAGAAAAATAACTTGTGAGATTTTAGAAGGTGGTAAACAAGCATTTATTCAAAGAAAAAAGATTTATGGTATATAAATGAAAGACAGCTAACAATATGTCCACAAACTCCGCAAGCTCCATTCGTTGCACGTTCGAGCATTAGTACGCCAAGAAGCGTATTTTTTATAAATTGGTGCAAATCCAATCCGTCTAATTGGTTATTCAGGCGGAAGGCGATAAGACGGTACTTCACCGTGAGGTGTTTGCCGAAGTTCTTTGAAGTCGGTAAGTAAGCCGTAATGCGAAAGCGTGAACCCATATAGCTTCGTTAGCGTAACTGCAGTTGACGAGCGTTTTAATGTGCGTGAAGTCTGTAATCATACAGGAAGAAATAACCAAATGCACTGTATGGAACTGTCGGAGTAATAGGGATGGCGTGCTTATAAACAGTGAAAATATGAACTTGGGAGGTCTTGTATATTGAGGACTGACAATCCTAAATTGCTTCATATAAGTGAACTCGAAATTGAAGTAAGGTATGCAAGAAGTCGGAGATGCTCATAGTAGTGTTTGACGGTAGAGACAACATAACTCGACCTTAGCGAAGGAGCATTACTTTAAACATATTTCCAAAGAAAAGAGGATGGTTGAATTGGGAAAAACCCTAAAAACAATGTCAGCAGTAAACAAGAGAAATCTTAGTGACGATGAAAGAGTCCGGATTTTCCAGCGGAAATTATATCAAAAAGCCAAGCAAGAGGCAAAGTTTAAGTTTTATGTACTCTATGACAAAATATCTCTGCCTTATTTTCTTCGGGAGTCATATCGACGTTTGAAGTCAAATAAAGGTTCAGCAGGTATCGACGGTGTATCCTTTTCTCAAATAGAGAAAGAAGGCTTGGAAGCTTTTCTGTTAAATCTTCAACACGAATTGGAAACAGAAAGCTACAAACCGTCGGCAGTTAAACGAGTATATATCCCCAAAGCAAATGGTAAATTGCGACCTTTGGGCATTCCTACGATAAAGGACAGAGTAGTCCAGATGTCGTGTAAAATGGTAATTGAATCCATATTTGAAGCTGATTTTCAGTCTTGCAGTTATGGATTTAGACCCAAGCGTAGTGCCGAAGGGGCAATTAAGGCAATCCATCAAAACCTCAAAGATTATAAAGTGGAGGTATTTGATGCGGATTTATCAGGGTACTTTGACACGATTCCACATAACAAACTGATGATACTTTTGAAGGAACGCATAGTTGACCAGAGAGTGTTACGATTAATTGGTATGTGGTTGAAAAGCCCAATAGTAGAAGAAGATGAGCGAGGTAAAAAGAGAACATTTGGTGGTAAGAAGAATAAAGTTGGTACGCCACAAGGTGGAGTGATTTCCCCTCTTCTTGCTAATATTTATCTCAATCTTCTCGATAGAATTATCTGCAGGAAGAACGGTTTTTATTTCAAACGTGGAATAAAAATAGTCAGATATGCTGATGATTTCGTAATAATGGGCAGGTATCTTGATGCGGAGACTCTCAGAAGGATTAACTCACTTCTAAAGCGAATGGGTTTAATCCTGAATGACGATAAAAGCCGTATGATAGATGCTCGTAAAGAGTCCTTTGATTTTCTGGGATTTACCTTCCGTTATGATAAAGTCTATAATAGCAAACGTCATTATTGGAATATATTCCCAAGCAAGAAATCAAAGAAAAAACTGATAGTAAATTTGAAAGCTTATCTTAGAGTACGAGGTCATCTACCGATATTCATAATTGTAAAGGGATTGAATGAAAAACTTAGAGGTTGGTTGAACTATTTTACAATACCGAAAGTATGCAGGATGAACCAAACGTGTCATGTCCTGAAAAGTTATTTGAAGTATCGCTTGAAAATATGGTTCAAAAAGAAGAGTCAGCGTAAATGCAGGCTTTATCGTCAAAATCCTTATGACATACTTGTAAATCATTTTGGTTTGCAGGATGTCATAAAATATGCATTTATAAGTTGACGCTTGTGAAAGCTTTAGATGAAGTTTATCGGAAAGCCGTATGCGGGAAAACCGCACGTACGGTTTGATGAAGGGGGATAGGTGGAAAGTTTGTTTCTAACAATATACCAGCGAAATCTGGGAGAACAAATAGATACTTGGAGAAACAGGAAACCTGTCTCTACTCTACTCAGCATCTTATCGTAAAAGGGTCAATAAGAAAATAATTGAAGAATTAAATGATTTTTTTAAGGATTGAACAATGAAAAATTTACCGGAAAAACAATCAAATTTTTTACTTTATACATCTCAAACGAGCAACATAAACATCGATGTAGTTCTTTTTGATGAGACAATTTGGTTAACTCAAAAAGCAATGGGCGAATTATTTGGTGTTGCCAAATCTACCATCAGCGAACACTTAACAAATATTTATGAAAGTGAGGAACTATCAAAAGAATCAACTGTTCGGAAAATCCGAACAGTTCAATTTGAAGGAAATAGGGAGGTAAGCAGAAATCTTGAATTCTACAATCTTGATGCTATCATTTCTGTCGGCTATCGTGTAAATTCTTATCAGGCAACTCAATTCAGGATAAAAAATTATATCTCGGATTTTGATAAAGAAATTTATCAAAGCAGAATGATAATGTAAATAATATTTTCCGATATACTACAAAAAAATTCACTCTTTTGCTATTATCTTTCCAATTCCTCAAATGGCATAATTGCCTGGATCGGATCGTACTGTATGTTCCTATAAAATTGAATTGCTTTCCGGGTTCCAAGTTCTTTATGGATATCCGGTGTGAAAATGTTGGCGTACATTTCAATATTAAAAATATCTTTTAAGAGCATCTCTTCAAAAGTCTTTTTCCTGGGAAAATAAATCCGGGTGTAAGATTTGATTCCAGCTAATTCCGCAGCTTTTTTGATGGCATCACTCAAAAAGCCAACCTCATCGATCAAGTTATTTTCCAGAGCATCATTGCAGCTCCACAATCTTCCCTGAGCGATCTCTTCCACTTGTTCCAGGCTCATATCTCTGCCAAAGGCAACTCTTGCCTTAAATTCATCATAAGTTTCTTGTACACCTTGCCTGATAGATTCGATAACTTGCGCATCGATTTCAGTGAAAGGGTCTAAAATATTTGCATATTTACCTTTTTTAATCACATTGGAGTGAATACCGATTTTATCACCGAGTTTCTTAAAGTTAGGAATTGTGCCGACCACACCAATTGAACCTGTAATTACAAAAGGGTCTGCAAAAATATAGCTTGAATTACTGGCAATGTAATATCCACCTGAACCTGCAACATTTGCCATGGAAACAACAACAGGTATGATTTCTTTCAGTCTAATAATTTTGTTCAGTATTATTTCCGATTCCAGGGCACTTCCTCCGGGACTGTCAACTCGAATTACCAATGCTTTTATGGAGCTATCTTTTATGATCAAATCCAGGTTTTTATTAAATTTCTTAGCAGAAAGATTTCTAAAATCAGAAGAAGTTCCCTCTTTGGAAATGATACCTTGAGCATAGATAACAGCAATTTTATCTTTTGTGAAAGATTGCTCTTTGGGAAGTTCGTAATCTTTAAATGAAATCAGATTCTGCTTTTTGATATCCAATCTTACCAGCAGGTTTTCCCTGAAAATCAGCTCATCCACCAATTGGTATTGAAGAGCGCTATCTTTATTTATCATGATATCTGTTCGCTTCTCATAAATTTCTTTTACATTATCATAAGAGATATTTCTGTTTTCTGCTACAGTTGTTAGAAGTTCATCGTAAATATCAGAAAACAATTCTTCCAGGCTTTTCCTTAATGGCTTGGACATTTCATTGAGAAAATACGGTTCACCTGCTCCTTTGTATTTCCCTGCATGAATCACTTTGATTTCTATGCCCAGTTTATCTAAAAGGTCTTTATAATAGATGATATTTCCACCGATTCCAGTCAGCAGAATGCCAGCGGAAGCAGATGGATTCAAATATACTCTATCTGCAACTGAAGCTAAAAAGT
>SDBT01013989.1_pt1 | contig 12828 bp, 11 predicted proteins | sample 2277101 | NCBI WGS metagenome assembly SDBT01 (sample SAMN10404973, study PRJNA504765) | marine sediment metagenome | isolation source: marine sediment core GS10_PC15, 103 cmbsf | place: Arctic Ocean: Southern Knipovich Ridge | collected 2010 | reverse complement strand
GCTGAGGGCTACTCCTGAAGAAATGCCACAACAAGGTTGATTCCGAAGCACATCTCCAGATAGCAGGGTGTAGTTGCACACTAGAGAAAGGTATCTCGTATGTTTCGTCACAAGTTTACAGCTATAATGGTTCTTTTCGTGATGTGCGCTATTTCATTGCCTGCGCAGGCCCAGGTTAATGGGACAGGATCGCTGAGAGGCAGGGTGTTCTTCGATCTGCAAAAGGGCTTGAGTGATACTAATGATAACCTGCTGACATACAGATTCCGTCGTTTCTACTTCACATACAATATGCAGATATCAGAAAACGTGACGGGCAGGTTCCGGGTCGATGCCGGCAAGGCTGCAGGCGGTGGCCACTGGGTATTCGTGAAACATGCATACGCTAACTGGCAGGTTGCAGACGATTTTTCGCTCAGGATTGGTCAGCAGGGAACACCTTTATTCATCGAAATTGAGAGTGTCTGGAACTACAGGCAGATTTCAAAGACATTTCACGACCAGTTCGGTATTCGTTCTTCGTCTGATCTCGGAGTTTCGGGTGCATATGTTTTCAACGATATGATAACAGTAAAAGCCATGATGAGTAACGGTGAAGGCTACAAGGGGCTGGACGATGATTCCGGTGGGAAGGCTTATGAATTCCAGGGTCTCATCACTCCACTTGATGGCGTCCTGATAAGTGCTCACTTTGGCTTGAACGGCTGGGATCCTGACGACGATCCAGATACAGATAATATGGAGAATACAACGACTATCGACCTGAGTGCCGGGTATGAAGGTGACAGATTTGCGGTGGGTGGATCCTACGTGTCAAAATCCAATAATCAGGCTACAGGACTGGATGGTTCTGGATTTTGGGCATTTGGGCGTTACAATATTTCCAATTCACCATTTAGCCTTTTGGCTCGATACGACAGTTGGGATCCGGATACAAACCTGGATGACGATACAATGACTTATATAATTGCAGGTCTCGATTTTGCCGCCGCGGAAGGTCTAAATATTATCCCCAATTTCCAGCAGACTAAAGACGGTAGTCAGGATCCGGTTAACGAATTTCTGCTGACATTCTACTGGCGTTGGTGATAGAGTAGTTCTTTGATAAGTGCTCGGATCTTGTTGCTTACTGACCTCAATTATTTCAGGTTTTTCCTTAGATGCCAACGTCTCTCTGAGTACCTGATGCCAGATGAATACCGGGATAAGTAAAAAATAAGAAACAATAGTAAAACTAGCCGTTTACCCTAATAGACAATTATTTAATATCAGACAAATTGTGGATACTTGCATATTTATAGAGTTCTAGGTATTTATGATTGACTGAATTATCAGCTATCTATCACACTACTATTCGGAATCGAATTTGTTTTGATCAGCACAATTATGACAAAAACTGGACTTTGTATTGCTACAGCAACAGATAAAAATACCTTGTTCTTCTGACTTGGGTATTGGTCATATTATATGTTAGAAAGAAACGAAAAAATCTGCATCTTGAGCGTGTCAATCAATTAATAGTGATTGGTAGAATGGAGTTCTTATGAATTCGCGTCCTCCCAGCGTTGCCCAAATCCGTCAATCAGTACCCCCGGAGAAAAGTTTGGATGCATATTGGTGTCGCTATATACTGCGACCCATCTCCTTCCCAGTTACGTGGGTCTTAATACGATTAGGATTGTCCGCTAACCAGGTTACGTACTTGTCGGTTTTTGTTGTTTTTACGGCCACCACTCTCATGTGTACCGGTGAGCGTGTATTAATCATAGTTGGCGCATTGTTATTTAATGTTTGGGCGATTTTAGACTGTACAGATGGCAACGTAGCGCGTGTCCGGCGCGAAAACACGAAATACGGGGATTTCGTTGATGCCTTAGGTGGGTACATTGCTTTTGCATTTGTGTTGCTTGCAATGGGTATCACAGCTGAACTGTCAAAGAGCAATGCACCAGATTTCTTACATAGCGTCGATTTCGTGCTGATGGGAGCCTTGGCGTCGATCTTTAACTTAACAATGAGATTGATCTACCAGCATTTCCGTAATGTGTCTGGGCAACGTATTATGCGTGAAGGTAGTCTGGAGTTTGCCATTGATTCTAATTTTGGTATCACCGGTCTATTGATGCCTGCTATTCTTATTGGAGTTCTATTCAGGCACCTGCATTGGATTGTTCTCTTCTACTTGGTTTTTTATTTAGTTGCTTTTGTGACAATATGTGTCAGGCTCGTTATAAAAGCTGAGAGGTACAAAAAGGAAGAATTATCTATTGAATAATTTATGAATTGCTTTATATGACGAAGTCTTTAATGAATCTAGTAATTGCTGAAGGAGCTTTATGAAGGTTGCTTTATTATGCCCGGACATTTTTACCATATGGCAATTCCGCCGTGGTCTAATCAAGGCCTTACAGAAGCAGGGCGTATCTGTACACGTAATTTGCGCAGCTGACGAGTATGTAAGTAGCGTGGAAACGCTGGGGTCTGTATTTCACCCTGTGGAGTTTTCTCGGTTTATTGATCCGAAACAAGATATTAAGTACTTTTTGTCATTGTGGAAAATTTTTCGCTCTGAACGTTTCGATATTGTGCACAACAATACGGTAAAACCCAACGTATATGGGGCCATTGTCGCAAAACTAACTGGAGTTTCTAGAATCATTGCTATGGTGGAAGGATTAGGCTTTGCATTCTCAAAGGGTGGTAGTTTAAGGAGAAAGTTTTTGCGGAAATGCGTAAGATCATTATATCATCTTGGATTTTATTTAAGTGATAAAATATGGTTTGTGAATGAGGATGATATGAATAATATGGAAACAATCGGTTATACAAATCCTGAAAAGTCAGTTCTGATTCGAAGTGGTGGAGGTCTTAACTTATTTGAGTATTCGCTGTCTTCTGTAGATGGACGCAAAATCGAACAATTGCGTAATACGCTGGGCTTGGCTCATGGTAATTTATTGATATCTTTAATTGTATCGAGATTATTATGGAGCAAGGGTATACAGGAATTTCTTGATGCCGCTCAAGAGCTTTCAACCAAATTTCGGAATGCGACTTTTCTTTTAGTGGGTGGAGTAGAAAATAAAAGCCCCGACTCTGTACCTGAGAGTTTCATAACCAGTGTACTACCCGAAAATGTTCGGTGGTTAAACTTTTTTAGCGATGTTCGCGAATTAATGGCTTTGTCAGATATAATAGTACTCCCATCATATTATGGTGAAGGCTTGCCATATGTATTACTAGAAGCGATGGCTATGAGTAAAGCAATAGTGACCACAGACAATGTTGGTTGCAGGGAAGTTGTAGATCATGGAGAAAATGGCTACATAGTGCCAGTGAGAGATAGTCATGCTCTTGCTGAGGCCATTGGTATCTTACTTGAAGATGAAGATAAGCGAAATCGATTTGGGCATCATTCTAGAAATAAGGTGGAAGCTGAGTTTGACGAAAAAACAGTTATTGCTAGGGCTCTAGAGCTTCTCTATAAACTGAACTGAAATGTCTTTATGATATATACAAAAGGTAAACACACTACGGTTGTTGTTTTCAAGTTACACACTTAAGCACAATTTCACGAAGTATTGCCAGATTTTGTTGCGAAGGCGTAGATAACCTTGAAATCAGGGTAAGAGTTATCAGGTTTGATTATGGTGAGTTCTTGTAAAGGAGCTAATCCCTTTTCTATGTTACTTGGTATTGGGTGTAAGTTCCCCATAAACAGCCGCTTTAATAATTTCTTGGCCCTCATACTCTTGGGAATAAAGTGCAGTTTAACAGCTACTTTCCTTATGAGTGAAATTATGCGTTGCTTAATCCCTGATATTATATCGGGGAACGCTCCATATAGACTAACTGAGAATCCAGCGTTTGTGAGCATATCATAAAGTTCCGGAACTATTAGATAGTTGGTGCTGAAAGGACTCGGATTAAAGCCTGACCAATTGCAGTTAACCGAAACCAGAATCAGAGTACCCCCAGGGCGTAATACTCTGTATGCTTCAGACGTAAACTTAATAGGGTCATCGAGGTAGTAAACAGCCTCATAGAATAAGACGAGGTCAAAACTGTTTTCAGGAAATTGTAGGTCCTGTGCATCGAGGTGTTGAATGTTCACATTTTCAATCATAGAGTGATTTGCAATTGCTATCTGCAGGTTGGAATCATCGATGTCTCCGGCAATTACGCTTCTGGCGTACTGTGCGAGATATTTGAGTCCGAGACCGGCACCACATGCAACTTCGAGTACATCCTTCCCCATTGCCTGCTTAGCAGCTACGTGATATCGGGTTTGTAGCATAGACAACTGCTCAGATGAAGCTTTATTACGAGGTGTCTCAGTGATAATGGAATAATTAACTCTAGACATTGCTCTCCTACCTTTAATGTTCTGTGGCATACGAAATATCATCTACAAGAGCTTACCAATGGGATTAAATAGGCTACTCTGAACAGGATTGTCATGCAATAATAACAATAGCGATAGTCTTTTTGAATCTGGGCTTCCCTCAAGCAATACATATGGAGCACAGAACGGACCAGCACATGACAAAACTATCATGTAAGGAGTAATATGAAATGAACCAACTATCCGTAGAGGTTGTACAGATCATAAAAACATCTAGTGGCTGGGAAGAAACGGAATAGATGCTTAGCGTTATTAGTAAAAGGAAGCAGGGCAATGTTTCTGCTTCTGATATTCGTCGGAGTTATTCCAGTGAGAAAGCACGTAGTGACTTAGTGGCTCAATTATGGCTCTATCTTGTACTCAGACCTGTTTCATTCCGTCTTACTCCAATATTCATTAATCTAGGGATAAGTGCTAATACTGCAACGGTTCTGGGACTGATACCGCTACTTTGTGGGCTAGTTTTAATTCTTCTAGGTGCAACATCCCCTCTAAATTTTATTGTTGGGGCCTTCTTGGTTAATATATGGTATTTGTGTGATTGTATTGATGGAAACATAGCACGGTTTCAAGGTCAAGTTAGCAATTTTGGTGCCTTATTTGACTGGATGATTGGTATGTTCTATCACGTTTTCTTACCTGTGTGCTTGGGGTTGGGACTTTATTTTGCCAGTTTCGAACGAACAATATTTGATTTTGGTTTAACACTCCCTGGGTGGTTCTGGTTATTAGCTGGTGCAGTTGAGTTGTTTGCTGGTCTCTTTCGCGAAGCAATAAGTATGAAAGCTCAAAAGACTATAGGATCGCAAGTTGCGTTTCAATTGGACGCCAAGATATCCTTTTGGACAATACTACCTAGAGCTATCCTGAGCTTTAAGGCACCTCTACTCCTAGTAGCATCGCTGTTGAGAGTACTTGGCATTTGGCTTTTCTTTTATGCAGTCTATAATATATTAACATTTGTCGGAATGATTCTGCTCGCCTTACGAAAGGCATTACTATCTGACAGGGTAGCAAGTCCCGATAACTAGATACCCCTACGCATATAAATCACATTGAGATTCTTCCAGTACTTGTCTTCCCTAGTATGGTAGATAGAGCCGCGAAAGTTGTTAGGATTAGTAGTGCCTTAGTCATCTTTGTCCGGCTCCACAATTCAGGGGGAAGATAGTCTGGGGCGAGCCAAGCGAAAGCTATATTGTCAATTTTTAAATTCGAAACAATCATGGAAACAATAACCAATAGGAAATCGATACCAAGGAAACCTGTATCTTCCCCAGTATCCAAACTGACCTGACCCCCTAATACTCATTCGGGTTGTGAGTTAGATTAATTCAATTGGCTGACCAGAGCCCAAAAACTGGGTGTTCCAGAGGATAGCTTTTACTGACACTGGGATTTCAATATTCGTAAATAATCTTCATAAACTTGGTTGGAGATTTTTTCCCAAGTATGAGTTTGACTGATAGTTTTGGCGTTTGAGGAATACTCTCGCCAGAGTAGTTTGTCCTCAATTAACTTGAGTATGGCTTCAGCTATAGCATCTGAATCGCCAGCTTCTACTAATAGACCTCTGCTTTCTATAAGATTATCGGCATTGCATTCAGTAGTAATGACTGCTGGAGTTCCACAAGCTAGTGCTTCGATAAGTACTCGAGGCAATCCTTCTCTTAATGAGGACATGACAAAGACTTTACTTTCGTTCAAGATTTTCGCAACATGTTGACTTGGAACTATCCCCATCAGCATCACTTTGTCTGACAATTTCAACGTTGAGATTTGTTTTATAATGGCTTCTTTTTCCTCACCATCTCCAATAATTATTAATGAATATTCTGGGTGATGACTAATTACACGCGGCATTGCATTTAATAAAAATTTGTACCCTTTCATCCATTTAAAGCTTCCTACTGCTACCAGCTGATTCTTTCTATCCAAGTCCATTGTTTTAAATACTGTTGGATCAATACCATTTGTAGTGTACCAGATTTTATTGGCAACATGCGGAGCTACATCCTCAAGCATTTCGCTCATTTGTGGGGATAAGCAAAAAATTGCATCTGCTTTTTCAACTAGTCGTCTTAGTAGCCAAAGATTCTTAATCACCTCCACTTCGGCGTTATTATGGAGGTGTAAAATAAACTTAGATCCAAGGAAGATTTTAGCAAATACTCCATGAAATACAGTTAAGTTTTGATGACAAGCAATTATCTGTGGTTTAAAAGCGATTAGTGCTGGGACAGATTTCAGAAAAAAAACCACACTCCGCAGTGTTTTAATAATCTTTAAATGTGTTAGTATCATTTGAAAAAATGTTCTTTGTGTTGAAGTATGAAGCTCATCCCGAACGTTAACTGGAGTCTGCTTATCTTTATAGGAGATTTCTTTTAAAACTACATGATTTGGAACATTCGCTTTCTTTGATTCAACTCTCTTTGCAATATGTAAAATAGTTCCAGGAAAATATTGAGAATGAAAATAGGGAATAGAAGAAGCTGATGGATTGCTTTCATTGGGATAAGAGTTTGTAACAAAACATATTTTCATAAGTCTTCTCCGTCCCTCTTGTTATGTAGGATGTGTGCACAAATACACATGTTGATTCTGTTATTTTATCCACTTTTAATTTGCAACCTATCTACCATTAGTATACAAATAGTATACAAACATGTATTTGGCATTATCGGTAGAATTACTAAGCACACAAGAGCACCGTTCAATTGAGCCATTCTAGCTATCTGTGATATGCCTCGCTTGTGTATTTAACATGTTTATTGATGAATGTAATAGGGACAATATTATAAATAAAATAAAAGTCAGACCACCAAAAACCAGAATCCAACTCTTGAATAGCTCCCCAGCATCAGATCGAAACAAACGATAAATTATCAGTAAGAAGATATAAAAAATTACTCCACGACTCTTGCTATCAAAATATTTTGAAATAATTCCTCCCATAGCCCCAAGCATTGCAGGCCCGATTAACCCAAAATTTAGCCATGATTCAGCAAGCGCAGAAAATCCCATTCGACCCCCGATGGCTGCTATCTCAGGACGGAATGTCCACATGTATTCATCCGCAAGCGTTAAGATTGGAATTTCACTTAGGAAACGAGGCCATATTAAATTAATTGGAATCTTGACATAAGTAGAACCCAACCAATAAGGAATATCACCCCTTCTTAAATAATCCACGAAAATCTGATAAGAGCTAGCAGCCTCAATGCTAGATAAGCTTATTCTTGGAGTGCTCATTGATATAAGAGAAGGATTCCCCCCAACAAATGTTTCGATAACGTAATAATAGGCGGGCTTCCAGTAAATTAATAGTATTAGAATCAAGCCACATATTAATAAATAATATAACCTTGGAATATCAATCTTCCATCGCGCAATAAATACTAATGGGTAAAGTACTATTATAGTACGACTTCCTGCGACAACACCGATCACTATAAATAAAAGAAGAACATACGTTGATTTGCGACGATTACTACAGACAATAATATATAAGAAATCTAGCGCTTGAAGTAACATAACAATAATGCCATACAACTTGTACCATACATTTTGCGATGACAATAAAGCTCTCTCTGAGCGATTTAGGTCCCAAGAAAGATTAATATAGATAATTAATACTATGATATGAATAAGAACAAGAAACCATAGAGGTGGCAGCCAAATATTGTAGTGTTTATTATTTTGCGCCAGTCTCGTTTTCCATGGGATAAGATTGTAGGTCAGTAAGAATGTTATCGCACAGATCAAATAGAATGTCAGAACTTCATAAACATATCCTAGCATGTCAGAGGAGTTCAAATCAGGCATTCCTGGGGGTGTACGAATCTCAAAGCCAAGCAGAAGATCTATTGGCACGGAAAGAGCATAATAGAACAAGGCAAAAAGGAATACATTGTGTAAAGAATGGAGGTTAAATCGATGGCTATGAAACCATATAGCGCAGCCGCTAATGAGTAATAAGGTAATAATCGATAACTGGTAATTTGTTATCTGGAAGCCCATGAAACCATGATCTTATGTGTAACAATACTGCCGTACAGAATTAAACTTAGCCACGCAGAAATCAGAGTGCTCCACGCTGCACCAATAGCTCCATAATCTGGTATGAGCACCAAACATGCTATTAGGTTAGCTAATAAACATATTCCAGATATATATGCTTGTACCCAAACTAACCTCATAGCAAGTAAAGCAGCTATTACAAATGCTCTAGTCCATAGGGCAATGGCAGCAATCATCATTACTATTAATACTGATACAAATTCAGAGTATTCGGGGGTAAAGAAGAAGGACAATAATTCTTTTCCAAAGAGACTAGAGATCAGTACTCCGACGCTACCCATTGCTATACCGATTCCAAGCAATTTCAAGAGAAGAATTGAAAAGGCCCGACGTTGATTTCGAGCGAAGTAAATCGACAAACGCGGGCTGACAGCCTTTTGTAGGGAAGCACTTATAGTACTGCCAGCTACATACATATACGCTATGGCTGTGAAGTAACCCAACATGGCCTCACCATGATATACCGCCATGAGATATCGAGGAGTATTAATAGTTAAAGAAATCAACATGGTCTGAATACCCAAGGGTACTGCAAACCAAGCTAAACGCCGAAGCACTGATAGCTTCCACGGTAGTTTAACATGCTCATCGGTGGTGAGAAGCTTTAGGCTGTTGTGTTTATCAAAAAGGGTTAGTACGACAGCCCACACAGCAATCATACCTAAGATGCCCAACAGAAGTGAATTAGCTGAATAAATTAACAGTGCCACACAGACTAGCGTTAAGGGACCTTTTAACATCAATGATTGTCCCAAATAATCCATCCGTTCATTCTTCTGCATAAGCCCGAACAATATTTCACTAACACTTTCAATAGCTTTTGCTAAGCCCACTGCCAAAACGACTAACAGCATCATGCGAGAATTTGTTATACCAAATGCAATGCATAGAATGAGTGTTAGAGCAAGACTGCTGGTTATCAATCTCAACCTAAAATAGTCTGTAAAGGGATATTCATTTCGAGCATCTGTGGCCAGGAGAGCATCTAACTTTAAGTTGAAAAAAGCAAAAACTGGTGCAGTAATTGCTAATGCCAAACTATACTGCCCGACCATTTCAGGAGACCCTAGCTTTGCTAGAATCATGAGTATTCCCCATTGACACATTGCATAGACCACTCTACCAGAGAATGTCCAAGTAAAATTCTTAGATAGAGATATGCTGGGGCCTGTATTCTCCTCATCAGATGAGAATGACGGTATATAGTTGTTCACTAACACCTCTTTATTGTACAAAATACTCGTAGATTTTGCTTAGGTATTTACGATCCAGAAGCTACTCTCTCCTAAATATATCTTAAACTGAGGCATTGTAACCGATTCACGATATAGGAATATACGACCTCGCTAGACAGTAGAGATATTCACTTAACTTGAACCTAGGAGTACAATCACCATCGAATATTTTCAGGAAAGCCAATAACTAATTGCTAATACACATGGTTTAAATTTCTCTATGAGGCTTCTTAAAGAATCGCCATGGCCTTCGAAGGTCTTCCAAGGCTCTTTTTTTAAGGATAACAAATTGTTCGAATTCATTTATATCCCTTTCCTTACCTTTGCGTATGAAATCATTCCCAAATGCTAAAAACACTCCAAGCATTATCCCAGCTATGATCGCTAACAATCCATTAATTAATATGTGCTTTGAATCTGGGTACACTGGCACATCAGGTCTTTCAACAAGTGTAATTACTGGTGTATCACGTACTTCATCAATACGAGCCTGTTCATATGCCTGTGTAAGGGAAATAACCACTTCCTGTCTCATACTAACTTCGTGCTGGAGCCGGTCGTGAATAAAGTTGAGCTCGGGGGATTCTGCAAACTGACGGTTCTGCTGAAGAAATTCCTGGAGCTGGTTTTCCGACTCAAGCAGCTCAGATTTTATTTCCACCATCCGCTCTTCAATGAAATCTCGTTCAGCACCAGCCCGAGATTGTCTTCTCTCTAAATTGAAAATATTTAAAAGATCTAATATCCGTTGAGTTATTCGTTCAGAAAGGGATGCCCACTTAGTAGTAACTGAAATAGTTACTACACCTGTTTCGCGTTCGGTGATAACTGATATTGACTCTTCAAGCTTTTTTGTCGCTTCTTCACGTTGTTCTTCATATGTATCTCCTCGGACGTACAAGATTTCGATAAGGTTACCGTCGAGCCTTCCAGCATCTGTTGTAATAGAGTATGATGTCTCTACAACCTCTTTAAGAATTTCTCGGGATTTAACTAGGTCAGCATAAAATGCCGAAGACTGTCCAGGAGTACCATCTGGAACACCAATACCTAATTGCCCTGCAAAACTTGAGGCTAAAGATATCCTAGTTTCCGATGTCTCTGGAATGAAAGAAGCAGAAGCTGAATACTTTCGCTCTTTCAGGGTTGTATATCCGATGACAAGAATGAAAAATAGGACAGGCATTATAATGACTAGGTGCCGGTATCGAAGGATCACAGTCAACATCCCCAAAAGTGAAACCTCGTCAGTGTTACAATCCTGGAATTGGTTTGGTGAAGGCTTCACCATAGGGTTGGAATCCATCTCTTTGATATCCTCATTTGATCCAAAATTATTCATCGGCACCCACATTTATTTAAAGCCATAGTTCATATCACATTACTTAATTGTACTTAACCTGAGCGATTCTTCTACTGAAAAAAACATCCAGTAGGCCAAGCTGTTACATATCAGGACAGGTTCGTGAACCTAACGTAAGTCCTTTGAATCCATTATTTACATCATCGAGATCACTTCCATCTTCGATGGTGGGAGCGATTACCTGACGTACTCAATGGTAGTCTCAGTCCAGAAAAATCATGCACAGCGCTCAAAATTCGAATTCTGAATACCTGATTGCTCGTCATGCCCCGTGCACTTGTTTGATGGTTATTTAGTACTCAGAAAAAGCTTACTCCTTAAGCTTTTTGATGTGATAATTTTGGTTCAGGATTCGACTAATCCATACAAATTCTATTGTACTTTCGTGCTCGATCCTGGATCAGTTCAAAGAGAGCGGTGGATCCTGGAGGCACATCTGGACTGCCTCTGGTGGGATTGATTGGATTTTGGTCAACTTCAACACACCACTCAGTGGTTACATTTCATGGGTTGGTTGCGCCGTCTAATCCATTTGTTTATATAGGGCTTAGATTCTACTTACGGGAACTGGCATGGATGCTTGAGGATATATTTCGTAGGAGTCTGCAGTATGCATAAGATTCCATTTTTCGATTACCAGCGGGCATTCTCGGGATGGGTGGACGACTTTGTGGAAATACTCAGGGACACCATCGGGCGCGGTGCATTCATCCTGCAGGCTGCCGTTCAGGAATTCGAGGACCATCTCTCGGAATATCTTGGCATAAAACACGTGATCGGAGTCGCCAACTGTACTGATGCGATGATCATTGCACTGCGGGCTGCCGGGCTCGAACCAGGTGATGAAGTGATTTCCCCTTCCCACACCATGGTAGCCACACCTGCTGCGATTGTTCATGCGGGTGCAACGCCGGTACTGGTTGATTGCGGACCCGATCACCTTATCGCCCCGGACTCCATCAGGGGGGCGATAACCTCCCGCACCCGTGCGATCATGCCGGTCCAATTGAATGGTCGTACGGCGGACATGGATACCATTCAAAAGATAGCGGACCAGTACGGTCTTCTCATCATCGAAGATTCTGCTCAGGCGCTCGGATCGAAGTACAAAGGGCGATACGCCGGCACATTCGGTCTTGCCGGAACCTTCAGTTTCTATCCAGCAAAGATACTCGGTTGCCTCGGTGATGGAGGAGCAATCGTAACTGATGACGATGAGATGGCAAGAAAGATCCATCTATACCGTGATCATGGACGGGACGAGAATGGGGAGGTAGTACTCTGGGGGCTCAACTCACGGCTCGATACCATACAGGCTGCGTTCCTTGATAGGCAATTCCAGGTTTTTGAAACAGTGATCTCCAGGCGGAGAGAGATGGCTGGAGCTTTTCAGGAGCAACTTGCGGATGTCTCTGGGGTGGTCCTACCACCAGCTCCGGACAGCGATCACAATCGTCGTGACGTTTACCAGAATTACGAAATCGAGGCGGAGAATAGAGACGATCTGCAGATCTGGCTGTCTGATATGGGTATCGGAACAATGATCCAATGGGGAGGTAAAGCTGTACACCAGTATCGAGCTCTGGGATTCGATACGGTACTGCCCGCTACAGAACAGTTATTCGAGCGGTGCTTAATGCTGCCGATGAATATGAGTCTGTCGGATGAGGACATCGAGTACATATGTGAAGCCGTTAGAGGATTCTATGTCCGAGGGATGTAATCGGGGGGCAGTGTTGAAT
>SDBT01013988.1_pt1 | contig 12829 bp, 15 predicted proteins | sample 2277101 | NCBI WGS metagenome assembly SDBT01 (sample SAMN10404973, study PRJNA504765) | marine sediment metagenome | isolation source: marine sediment core GS10_PC15, 103 cmbsf | place: Arctic Ocean: Southern Knipovich Ridge | collected 2010 | reverse complement strand
CTTCTTCTTCCTTTTTGTCCTCTAATATCTCTATGAATTCTTTCTGTTCAGCTTTTAATATGCCGAGCAGAGTTTCAAGCGGGTTTGCCGAGATGGTACTCGTGAACAATAAAAGACTTAAGGATATAATACCGAGACGGAATTGTTTGATATGCGCGTTTTTCATGCGTTTACTCCCCGAACATAGATGTATGATACAAGCCCACTATTGGGCCGTGAGTCATTGTAGCTGAAGAAGAAGTTAGTTGTCAAAAAATGGCAAAGGATGTGGGATTATATAGAAGATAGGGTCAGTTAGTTTATTTTCTTATACTTACCGATTTTTTTTGGAATCATATTTTTCAGGAAGTTGTTTCTTGATAGTCCATTTTGTTTAGCTTCCACCCTCTTTAAAGCACGTTCATGCATGCCTTTAATGAGTTTTCGCGTAGCGGCGATTTTGTCGATTATATATTGATCAATAGCTGGTCCAAAGAAGATTTCGGTTGTTCGTTCTATCTCAGACCATTTTTTCCTTTGGGGGTCAAAGGTAAATCGATTGAGTTCATCAATGTATAGATATTCAATTCGGTGGAAGGCATCGTACTGTTGATTATCATTAATTATATATTTTACCATACGTGTTTCTGCAAGCTCTGATCCGAAGTTTGCTGCTTGTTCTATATATTCCCGTGCGAGTTGGTGATATTTTTCTGCTCGTAGCGTATTTCTCGTCTCAATCCACCCGTTTTCTACTCGTGGCAGGTAGTAGTTGCCTAACACATAGAGAACCTGCTTGTTTTCAGGTACATCTTTTTCTCTTGGATTTGTTTCCATATGTTCAGTTAATTCCTTGGCAAGAGCATCAATTTTTGCTTTGTTGTCCCAGGTATCGTATAGATACTCTAAGATTGTTGCTGCCATACGTAGGCTTTTAATTCCTCCATTCTTATTATTCATTATTATTTCACTTAATAATAAGAGGGTGAGAGGGTTGTCTATGCTTGATTGGATATGCTTTTTTGTTTTTTGTCGATTTCTTTCAATTCTAAATTCTTCAGATCCCTCATAATACAGTCTTGCCAATATATAGTGGTAGGGTTGTACAAACGGTTGATCAACACTTTGTGCATAATTTTCGATAATTTTAAGCGTGTTTGGTAGGTCAAACTCTTTTAACAATTTGATGCATTGAGAATACTGTTCAGTTGTTTGCTGTAACTCCATTTGGTAATGAATCACTTGTAACCCTACTACCGGTATTTCTTGGTTATAAAGCTGATCTCGATGGGTTTTCAGCTCCATTACCAGCTGCTGTAGTATACTACTTGGACCAGTGGGACTTGCCAGAAGTGAGGCATGCAATGAAATGTAGATGATACATGTAAGATAAGAAAGACTTCGTTTATTGGATATCATGTGGTGCGATCGTATTATAGGTCAGGGCCAAATATATAATCATCTAGTATTGTCCGTGCTTGTTGATGTTCTGGATTGTGCACTTCTTCAAGGTTATTATCAAAATATTGTCTGAGTTTAATAAACTCATGGATAAGTAACTCATTAAGTACGGTATTGAAAATGCTTCCTGTTCCTTTGTCCTTATTGAATTCGTTTGACTGGGAGAGAAAGTAAGCATACATATTTACCTTACCTGACTTTTTCCCTATATCTTCATAATGCAGCAGTGCTTTTACATATTCGGAAATTGCACAATTATAACTTTCTTCTGTATAGCATAATGCTTTACTTATATTTGCTTCCCGGTCATGTATATCCGTGCCACATTGTTCAAGCAAATATATGATAGCAAGGAGATTACTTGCGCCATTTCGATCTAGAGGGGCGGAGCTTTTAATATCTGCGTTTTCTAACCACAAGAAGTCTGCTTCTCCAAACATTCCCTCTCTTAGGGATTCTAAGATAGTAAGGTACTTTTTGCACACATTAATGGGAAAGGTAATTGACCACTGGTATTCACTAGATCGTGATATATCAACTTCACCAAAATGGTCCTTTTTTTCCTGTAATAGCCGCAAGTCTTCTTCATATACTCTGATGATATTCTCAATCAAAGAATCATTACTTGCTTGTATTGGTTGCATACTAGGAGTTGGCAGTAAAAGAAATAGCATTGAGAAAAGGCAGAAGGAATGATATTGTCTCATCATGTATAATCCTTGATATTGGGTGATTTTGTTGTTTCTACGCTACTCTTTATACTATCCAGCGTCAATATGTTTCATTGCCCTTAAGAGAAAGAGCAGTTCTTTAGTTCCTTAAACAAACTGTCTAAAACTAAACTTGGCGTATCATCGCTAAGCTGACTGTTTTCAGATATGCCCGCATTTAAAAACTGTGTATAGTAAGGTTCTGAATCAGGGTTATCGACCGAGAGTTGTTTACATATTTTAGCTCGAATGTAGTAATTTATTGCTCTTTCACGTCGAGTCATGTTCAAGGATGGTTGTTGGTCAAACATTGTTGCCATTGCTTGATGGATACGGGCTTCCTTTTCATCTCGTAGATCAAAATATATTGCTGCTAATACGCTACTAAGATACTTTACCTCAAGCATATCACTATATGCTGCCCATTTTTTATATTCATGCTCTAAGGTGGAGATGTTCTCTGACGTTAGAGCATGTTTAAGTATGCTCAGATATTTTTGACACATCTCAAGTGGGACGTATACATTGTCGCAGTATGGTTCAAAAGGGCTTGGCAGGGCGAGGCCTTCTTCCTTTGCCCTTTGAAGTAGGAACTTCTTTTCTTCAATTAGTTGCTTTTCTTCTTCTTCATAGATTTTAACAAGGTCCTGTTTCATTGAGTTATTACTCGTCTCCAAAGGAGATATGAATGAAAGGATTGTTGCTATGGCAAGAAAGTATCTATTAGCTGGGATAGTCATGTTTGCTCCTTGAGAGAGGTGATTTAATTGTCTATATGCTGCTCTTTTGTAATCATATCCAGGGTGCAAGTTTAATAAACAAGCTGAGTAATGCTTTATTATACTTAAAATCGGGTTTCCTATCATTGGCAGATACACCGTCAACTGCCAAGGGCGATACACCGGCAACGACGAATTCTCCATAATTAGATTCTGCACTAGGACGCTTGACCATGAGTTCTTTACATATTTTGGCGCGAATGTAGTAGTGTATTGCTTTTTCCCGTCGGCCCATGTTGAATTCTGTTGGCCTTTTGGCAAACTCTATTGCCAGGTTAATATAATCTTCTTCCTCATCTCGTCGATCAAAATATATTGCTGCTAACATGTTGCTGAGATATTTTGCCTCAAGCAAGTAATTATATTCTACCCATTTTTCATATTCGGCTATTAATGTGGAGGTATCATCTGGCGTGATCGTATTTTTAAGTATGCTCAGATATTTTTGACAGAGCTGAAGTGGATAATGCACATTTTTGTTATATTCTCCAAGAGGGTCTTGTAGATTTAGACCTTTTTCCTCTGCCATTTGAGTATAATGCTTCTTTTCTTGATTGAGTCGCTGCTCTTCTTCTTCATAGATACTGATAAGGTCTTGTTTCATTGAGGTACTAGATGCCAACAAGGTGGACATACATGAAAAGAAAGCCATTGCTATGGTTAGAAAGCATTTCCTAGATGTGAAAGTCATGTTTGCTCCTTGATAGGGGGGTTGAATTACCCATACGCTACTCTTTAGTAGTTTAACCAGGATGCTAGTTCTCCAAACAACCTGTTTAATACTACACTGGGCTTATAATAGCTTGTTTCATTGTTTGCATATCGGCCGGCATTGGCAAAACCTGCATAGTTAACTGCGAGTTTTTTATATATTTTGGCCTGAATGTAGTTGTGAATTGCTTTTTGCCGGCGAGTCATGTTGTACTCAATAGGCCTTTTGGCATACTTTTTTGCCAGGTTAATATAATCTTCATGTTCTTCTCGTCGATCAAAGTATATTGCTGCTAACACGTTGCTGAGATACTTTGCCTCAAGCGGGCCAGAATATTCTATCACTTGTTTTTCATATTCTTCTATTAATGTGGCGGTATCGTCTGGTGTGATAGGATTTTTAAGTATGTTAAGATATTTTTGACAGAGCTGAAGTGGGAGGCGGCGATTCTTGTCATATTCGCTATCTGGGTCATGCAGATTTATACCTTTTTCCTCTACCATTAGATAATAGTGCTGCTCTTCTTTGAGTCGCTGCTCTTCTTCTTCATAGATCTTGATAAGGTCCTCCTTCATGGAGTTGTCGCTGGCTATTACGGTAGGTATATATGAAAAGAACGCCATTGCTATGGCAAGAAGATATTTGTTAGATGTGAAAGTCATATTTGCTCCTTGTTGAGGGATTGGATTACCTATATGTGTTGTTAGTCCTAAATATAGCCATACTGTTCGAGTATTTGGTGTGCCTCAGATCCTATTTTATCGATTTCTTTACGATTAATTAGGTAATATTCTGACAGTTTGGTGAATTCATTCTTTATTAACCTGGTTAATACATAATTCTTTTTTTCATCGGGATTCATTAATTCCATTGCTGTTTGAAGATTAACGGCCCATCGATGCACATATTCTGGGTTTTCCTCTGCCTGTATACCAGCCATTTTTGCATATAAATATGCTTGTATGCACCAGCTCTGATATCTATTATTGGAAATATCCTTATTTCCCCATTCATATGCTAATTCAATATAATCTTTATTTACTTTGTGTTTATCGAAATATACTGCAGTAAGAATATCTCTCGCATACCATGTTTCAAGTGCTTCATCAGCATCAGCACGATAGTAATGGAAGGTCGCTTCTAATTCTTCCAACATAGATTCTTGAATTGGCTGCTTAAGCATGGCCCGATATTTTTTACATATCACAAGGGGATAGCGAGCGTGGTCATCATATTCAAATGCTTGTAGCTTCTTTTCAAGGTACTGAACAGTATTTTGAGCAGTATCGTGTAGTTTCTCTTCAAGATACAGTTCGGTGCCTTTATAAATTTCAATCAGATCTTCTAGTACGGTGCTACCATTTGGCATCATAGTAGCTACTGAAGATAAGATAGTCATTGCTATGGCAAGAAGATATTTCTTAGATGTAATGGTCATATTTGCTCCTTGTTGAGGGATTGGATTGCTTGTATCTGTTGTTAATCTATTATATAGCCGTTTTCTTTGAGTATCAGTTTTGCCTCAGATCTTACTTTATCGATTTCTTCACGATTTCTAAGATAATTTTCAGACAATTTAGTGAATTCATTTTTTATTAACGTGGTTAATACTTCATTCTCTTTTTCCTCGGCGCTTCGATGAACCTTTGCTGCGAATAGATGAATTGCCCACCTATACACATTTTGTGGGTCTTCCTCTACCTGCATACCAGCTATTTTTGCATATAAATATGAATGAATGGATGGGCTCAGTGTTTCATTGGCCATGTCCGCATCTCCCCATTTATTTGCTAACCCAAGATTATCTTCATGTTCCTTGCGTCTATCAAAATATGCTGCCGTAAGAATATCTCTTGCATACCATGCTTCCAGTTGTGCTTCCGGTGAATCCTCATTGTTTTGATTATCATTGAAGATTTTTTCTAACTTGCTTAGGAAGGTTTGATGGCCTTTACGATGAAGAATATCTTGTAGAAATTTTGTGCATATCCGAAGGCGGTAGCTTACATCCTCTTTAGATTCAGATTCATCTTTTAGTTTCTCTTTAAGATTCTTCTCAGTCTCTATATAGATATAGACCAAATCTTCTAGTAACTTGCTATCATTTGGCATTATGGTAGCAACAGAAGAGAAGATGGTCATTGCTATGGCAAGAAGGTATTTGTTAGATGTGATAGTAATGTTTGCTCCTTGGGGTTGAATAATTATCTTGCTTCTGCGCTACTCTTTAAACAATCCATCGTCAACATGTTTCATTGTCTTTAGGAGAAAGAGCAGTTCTTTAGTTCATCAAACAAGCTGCTTAGTACTACACTGGGCGTATCATTGTCAAGCGGATCGTTTTCATAGATGCCGTTATTGAAAAACTCTGTATAGTAAACTTCTGAATCAGGGTTATCGACCGAGAGTTGTTTACATATTTTAGCTCGAATGTAGAAATTTATTGCTCTTTCACGTTGAGTCATTTCCATGGCTGGTTGTTGGTCATACATTATTGCCATTGCTTGGTCGATACTGTTTTTCTTCTCATCTCGTCGATCAAAATATATAGCTGCTAATATGCTACTAAGATACTTTACCGCAAGCATCACATCATACTTTCCCCATTTTTCATAATCGTCTTCTAAACTGGAGATAGTTCCTCGCGTAATAGGATTTTTCAGTATGCTCAGATATTTTTGACAGATGTGAAGGGGAAAATCCACACTGTCGTGATATTCTCCACAATCGTCTTGTAGATCCCAACCTTCTTTCTCTGCTATTTGAGTCCATCGCTTCGTTTCTTTGATAAGTCGCTGCTCTTCTTCTTCATAGACCTTAATAAGGTCCTCTTTCATTGAGCTATTGTTTGCCACCACGGTGGATATACATGAAAGAATGGTCATTGCTATGGCAAGAAGGTATCTGTTAGATGTGATAGTCATGTTTGTTCCTTATGTTTGTATATTTTTAGTTATTAGCGTTTGCAGCTAATTCTTCAAGTAAACCAGCTAATACTTTACTGGCATCAGGTTTCTTTGCTAGCAATGCTGCTTCAAAACAACCTTGATAGTCACCTTCCTTGCTTGGATCGTCTTTTTTCAGTTCGGCCAATATTCTAGCTCGTATATAATAGTTTATTGCCCTTGTACGTCGGTTACCCTCAATGTATAGTCCAAAGGAATATTTTGAGGCTACGTTAATATAATCTTCCCGCTCTTTTCTTCGATCAAAAAATGCAGCGGCGAGGATTTGACTTAAGTATGTCTTTTCAGGGGTGGGCCCTGTAGAGGATCCCTTCAGCCTATTATGTTTGATTGCTAACCTGTTACGATCACTCCAAACGGTTTTCGTTTTAAGCATGTCTATATATTCTGTACATACACGAAGTTGAAAGAATTCTTCTTGAGCTAGAGGCGAAAGATTGGTGACTATTTTGGCAATAGTTCCGTTTTCAGCCATCTTTAAAACTCCCTCATTTATCTCAAGGAGAAATTGTTGTTCTTCTTCATATAGTGCAAGGAGGTCCTCAGCCATTGATCCACTGTTTACGATCATTGGGGTTATGCATGTAAGTAGGCTTAATGCACATACAAATACGTAACGGCTAGTATTGAGCGTCATTTTTGCTCCTTATGTTTATATGTCTTTAGAAGCCATGGTTTAGCGATAACTTATCAAGCAAACCTTTTAATACTTCACTCCTCCCATCATCGCCAGGCGATGGGTTTGATGCTACTGCTAAAAATAAATAGTTTAGATAGTTTTTGTATAATCTCGTATCGTTCTTTGCGAGTTCGGCTATTATTCTAGCGTGTAGATAATAGCTTATTGCTGTATATCGATTAATCCCATCACCATGCTTATCGGCCCATATTTTTGCTAATGTAATATTTTCTTTATCCATATCACGCATATCAAAAAATGTTGCCGCGATGATGTTCCTTAAGTATGTTTTCTTAAGGCGCGACCTAAATGATTTCTCATTAAGCTTTTTGTATTCGCTGATTAAACTCTCGATATTAGTCCAAACCACTCCTTTTTTAAGCATGCTCACATATTTTTTACATACCACAACTGGATAGATAAATTTATCTTCAAAGTCTTTAGAGAGACCTATGTTCTCTATATTTTCCTTTTCTGTGTTTTGAAAATAAATTTCTTGTTTTTGAAGAAGGCATTGGTGTTCTTCTTCATACAGTGCGATGAGGTCTTGAGTCAGTGATTCACTGTTTGCCATCATTGGGGTTATACATGAAAGTACGCTTATCGCTAATGCAAGTACGTAATGGTTAGTATTGATAGTCATGTTTGTTCCTTATTGTATTACTAGATTAAAGGTAGCCCTTGGAGGTCAGGGAATTTCTTGTCAATTTCGTCACGATTATTTTGGTAATATTCTTGTAGTTTGGTGAATTCATTGTTTACTAATTTGTGTAATGCGTTATTGCAATGGAGATCATTATTGCAAATCCACAGTGCTTTCTTTAAGAATACTACCCAATCATTGAAGTTGTTAGAAACACAGGCTATTTTAGCTCCTAAATAAAGCCTTAGTACCCTATGATGTTCCTTTTCCTTTCTTATATTCATATTCAAGAACACTCGCGCCAAGTTTATAACATGCATCATTTTTGTGTTATTTTCATGTCGGCTATCGAAAAAAACTGCGGCTATTATTTTATTCAAATACATACTTTCAATTGAATAGCTTGCAAACATCAAGTTAATACTAATGAGTTCATCAGCGGCCTGAGTTAATGTGATTTTATTGTTTGCTACTTCGTCTTGAAGCTCTCGAAGCATTACTACATGTTTTTCACAATCACGTAAAGAATGGTAGTCTTGCTCAAAACTTCGTGGTGCATCCCCAAGCCTGAGGGTTTTGTGGTCATTTAGAAACTCGATTTCACTTTCAAAAAATTCGATAAGATCACTTACCAGTGATTCATCATTTGCCACCGGGGTGGCTGTACAAGAAAAGATGGAGATTGCTAACGCAAGTACTAACTTGTTTATATTGATAGTCATGTCTGTTCCTTATGCTTGTATGTTTTCTAATCTTTAATGTAATCGAATTTTACTAGCACTTTGTATATTTTTTGATTTGGGTCATCGATTTTGTCGTTGTGGTAGAGATAATAATAAAGTAGCTCGTCCAACTCCCCTGCCAGCTTTTTATTCAACACTTTGCTTACTTCGATTATTTGGTTACAAGTATTCTTTGCGTTTTCAAGACTTGCTGCCCAAATATGGACTTGGTTTTGATTATCGCCTAAAAGCTCATGTGCCATTTTAGCTTTTACGTAGAAGCTTATTGCCTGATTAAGTAGTTTCTCATCTTCTATATTTATATATGAATATTCATGTGCCTTATTAATACTCTCGATCGCATTAGTATTATCTTCGTGTCGACTATCGAAATACATTGCGACTACGATGTCTTTTACATACCCACCTATAGGTTTAAAACGATCACTAATTTCGAGCGAGGGTGCTATTTCAATAAGTGCGGAAATTAATGTTGTATCTTTGTTCGCTATGTCTTCTCGGAGTACTTCAAGAAATTTTAGAGATTGTTTACAGAACTTCGAATGATTGAAAATCTCTTGTTCAATGACTGGTGATTCCTCACCAATAGTTTTGGCTTGGGGGTCATTGAGACGTTCAATTTCGCCTTGATAGATTTGAATAAGCTCATTAACCAGTGAATCATTATTTGCCGCCGGGGTTGCTGTACAAGAAAAGATGGAAATTGCTAATGCAAGTACTAAGCGGTTTGTATTGATCGTCATGTTTGCTCCTTGATAGGTTTGTATGTTTACTAATCGTTTATATAGCCGAATTTTTCTAGTACCATGCGAGCTGTTGGACTCACATAATTGATTTCTTTATTCCTCTCGAGATAGTACTCATGTAGCTTAATGAATTCATTTTCCAGCATGGTAAGAAATACTTTGCTCGGTTCAGATGATGTTGGGCTACAGGCATCTTTTGCATCTCTTAGAAAGCCTGCCCATGTATGAACGGCATATATATCTTGTTCCAATAACTCATAGGCCATTCTTGCCTGTAAATAGAGCCTTATTGCTCTGTTACGTGGTTCTTCATCGCCACTATTTACCAGAGCCTGCCGTTTTGCCTCGGAAATATTTTCTTCATCTTGTTTGCGGCTATCGAAATATACTGCGATTAGAACATGTCTGGCATATGTCGCGTAAAGAGCATATTTAGTATGATTATAGCAGCTGATACTTAGTATCAAATTGTCTATTCCAATAGGTGGGTATACAAGAATCTCTATATATTTTTTACAGAGCATAAAGGGTAAAATAATCTCTTGCATCAAATAGAGAGGGAGACGATCGTTTGCCTTAGTCAGATGATAACCGTGATTTTGCTTACAATGCAAGAAAAGGCTAAGCATGTAAAAGTAGCTTTTGCACTCGTCTGGATACTTTTGTGTTAAATCGTCCAGATTAAGAACATCAGGAAGTTTATCTTGGAATTCCTTTATGAATTTCTGCTCTAGACGCTCTTTTTCTCCTCTATAGATCTGGAGCAGATCACTTCTGAGTGAGCTATCATTTGCTACTATGGTGGTTGCGTATGAGCATGCAAAAATTGCTAATGCAAGGAAGTAACGGTTAATCATGTTTGTTCCTTATTTGTGTATGTGTATTTCCAATCCTTATAAGGGAATTCTCTAGATAGCCAGCCGAATCTTTGTAGTACCTTGCGTGCTGTCTCACTTGTAGCATCGATTTCTTCCATATGCTCGATATAATACTTATGTAGCTTGATGAATTCATTTTCCAACATTTTGAGGAATACTTCACTCAGTTCAGATATATGACTACAGTAATCTCTTGCTTCTCTCAGGTAGCGTGCACAATTATGAACGGCGTATATATCTTGTTTTATAAACGCAGCCATCATTTTTGCTTGTAAATAAGCAGTTACTGCTTCATTAGGTCGTTCTCTATTGCCTGTTATTGAAAATGAGGCTGCTTTTGCCTTTTTGATGCATTTTTCATCTTGTTTTCGTAGATCGAAATATGCTGCGGTAATGATATTTTTTGCATATACCGCTTTAATAGAATAATCAGTATATTTAGTATCCGTGAAATCAGTTATCAACGCTTCTATATCAGATATTCGTATTGGCGATTCAAGAAGCTTCAGATACTTTTTACATATCAAAAGCGCATAGAAAATCTGATGTGCTCTAAGTAGATAGTCAGCATCGCCTTTCTCACATAGAGCGTGTGTGTCATATCCTCTATCAGGGGATAGCAAAGAATCCTCACTTTGATAGCTTTGTATTGCGTCATCCATGTCGATGCCATCATCTGCAAATTGATCTTTGAACTCTTCTATGAACGCTTGTTTTTTTAGTTCAAGACGAACTTCTTCAGCTTTATATATTTTAATAAGATCACTTATCAATGACTCATCGTTTGCCAGCATGGAAGTGGTATATGCAAGGACAATTATTGCTATGGCGAATATGTTACGGTTTATATTGATAGCCATGTTTGTCCTTGATATGTCTATATGTTTTCTAATCTCAACGAAAGTAACCGAATCTTTCTAGCACCTTGTGTACGGTTTTACCTGAGGCATCGATTTTTTTACTATTCTCGAGATAGTACTCATGTAGCTTGGTGAATTCATTTTCCAGCTTTGTAAGGAATACTTCGCTCACATCGGTTTCTGGGCGACAGGCATTCTTTGCCTCTCTCAAGTGAGTAGCCCAAATATGTACATTGCATTCATCTTGATCTATACGCTTATAGTACATTTTTGCTCTTAAATAGGCACTTACTGCGATATTAGTTCGTGTTTTAGTACCAGTTTCTAGAGTTGATGCTTCTTTTGCTTGTTTAAGAAATTTTTCATCTTGTTCTTGTTGATCGAAATATACAGCGGTTAAAATATCTTTTGCATATACCGCTTTAGTAGAATATACCGTATGGTGAGTTTCGTTGAAATGAGCTTTCAATGTTTCTATATTATGCTCTTGAATTGGGTATTTAAGTAGCTCCAGATATTCTTTACATAGGAGAAGCGGAAAGTAAATCTGATGTGCTTTGCTTAGATAGTGAGACTCTTCAAGCTGATAAGCATAAGGATAAAAAGCTTTGTAAATGGAATCCCAGTTTTTATAGCGGTCTTCTAAATCCTCTATGCTAAAACCTTCCTCTGCCAATGAATTTGCGAAGTATTCGATGAATACCTGTTTTTTTTGCTCTAGAAGCTCTTGTTCGCCCTTATATATTTCAATAAGTTCACTGACTAGTGAGACATCGTTTGCCACCATGCTGGTTGTGTATGAAAGTACGGTTACGGCTAATGCAAGTATTAAGCGGTTTGTATTGATAGTCATGGTAGTCCTTGATATGTCTCTCTGTCTTCTAATCTCTACCAATGTAACCGAATTTTATTAGTACTTTGCGTGCTGTGGTACTTGCATCATCGATTTCTTTACTATTCTCGAGATAATACTTCTTTAGCTTGATGAATTCATTTTCGAGTTTTGTAAGGAATACTTTGCTCACATCGCTTTGTGGGCGACAGGTATTTCTTGCTTCTTGAAGATAAGCTGCCCACTGATGAACGGCGTATTTATCTTGTTCTAGGAGCTCATAGTTCATTTTTGCTTTTAAATACGCACTTACTGCTATCTGAGTTCGTTCTTTCGTACCAGAATCTACATTTCCCCACGCATTTGCCTGTTCAAGAAATTTGTCATCTTGTTTTCGTAGATCGAAATATCCTGCGGTAATGATATCTTTCGCATATACCGCTTTAGTAGAATAAACTTTAGTATGGTGACTACAATTGAAATCATTTATCAATGTTTGTATATCAGGTATTTGAATATATTCTTCAAGAACCTTCAGATATTTTTTACAAATCATAAGCGCATAGAAAATCTGATGTGCTCTAGTTACATGCCAAGACTGCTTTTTCTCAAGCTTAGCGAAAAAGGAATAATTACCCACATCCTCAAAGGTATTTTCATTTTCATATAGTTCTTCTAAGTCCTCTATGCTTACATCCGCTACGTCCAAGTCATCTTTGTGGTCTTCTATAAACACTTCCTTTCTTTGCTCAAGAAGCTCTTTTTCTCCTTTATATATTTCATTAAGTTCACTGACTAGTGAAACTTCGTTTGCCACCATGGTGGTATATGAAAGTACGGT
>SDBT01013987.1_pt1 | contig 12831 bp, 11 predicted proteins | sample 2277101 | NCBI WGS metagenome assembly SDBT01 (sample SAMN10404973, study PRJNA504765) | marine sediment metagenome | isolation source: marine sediment core GS10_PC15, 103 cmbsf | place: Arctic Ocean: Southern Knipovich Ridge | collected 2010 | reverse complement strand
TTATATAAGCTGTTGATGGATGGGGTGGCAGATCCAAGAATAATGGGAATGTTTGCAAGCTTGGCTCGAATGAGTGCTGCTTCTTTACTATTGATTTTTGGATGTTTTTTTTCTTGATACCCCACATCATGTTCTTCATCAATAATAATTAGACCAAGGTTTGCAATGGGAAGCAAGATAGGCAGATGAACACCAATAATCATCACTGGTTTGTGTGCCACCAGGTGTTGCCATAACAGCCGCTTTTGTTTGGTTGGTGTTGCGGAATGAAAACTAAAAAATGGTAATGAAGTATCAAGTTCGTTGCGTAATCGCTTTTCAAGTTCAAGCGCTACGCTTACTTCTGGTAACAATAAGATAACGGTTTTTCCGTTTGATAGGGCAGTTGTGCTCAGCTCTTTATAGATTTCCGTTTTTCCTGAACCGGTAACGCCATGCAAAACCGTTGGTTGATACGTTGGATGCAGGACGTGTGGCGTTAATGCATCAAGCACTGTTTTTTGTTCTTGGGTGAGCGAGACAGTAGATTTTTTTGTTGTATGATCGGGGGGAGAAATGTCCTTCATCTCTTTTTGTATCAAAAATTGTTTTATGCGTTTGATAAAATGAAGAGGTTTTGTTTGATAGTAATAGCTCAATTGTTTGATAAATAGTTGATACTGTTCATCCTTGGGCATCTGTTCGCACGCTATTGCTGGTTTAATTGCAAAAGAAACGGATGGTGCTTGGTCTTGCTCCCGCATTACTACTGCCGAAACGCGACGATTGCGCAAGGGGACCTGCACTATAGCGCCAATCAACGTTTTCTGGTGCCAATCGTCTGGGCGCTGATACCATAAACGTTCAGAAAATCCGTTAAGAAGTTGTACTTGAATAAACATATAAGGAGTATACCAAAACTGCGGAGTCCGGATAACAAAATGTTGTTGTAGCGAGAATGAGGGTGTTAGGATGCATGCATAGTAGATTTTTTTTGAAAGGGGGATTCGATGATAAACAAAAAACATTTTTGGTTTTGTATGATATGTGTGAGTTCGTTGCCATGTTTTGGTATGGATCCACTAGACTTTGGGTCTGATACAAATGAAGATACTTCCTATACGCGTTCATTTGAAAACGATGTACTTGATGATGTACAGCAAGCTGTGAGTGCTGTTTTTCCTGAATTGTTTGATGTGCGATGTTGGTATACTAATATAGATAATTCCGTTACGATACGACTTGCTCCAAAGCGGTTGTGTAGTAATGTTGCTACATTGTATAAAAACAACAAGGAAGAATTCTTTGAATATTTTAAGGGAGGTATTCATTCTGGGGATATACAATTTGTTAGAATTCAATTTGGTGAGTTTGTTTTGAAAGAAGAAGAGATAATTTCAAGAAGTGATGATTCTGAGATTTCTACTTCTGAATCGGAGAGTTAATATGTATGTAAAAAAGCGAAAAATATTTTTTGTTATATATCTTATTGTTTGTGTCCAGTTAACTTCCTGTGTGGATACATTTGAAGATACAACATTATTTCGCACGGTGTATGGTGATACGAAAAGTGTATTGAAGGGCGACTGTAGCTCTGAGCAAGAAGGGCGCATGATAGAATTAAGTATCATAAGTTTGGTTGTTGTTTGTGCGGGGATGGCAGGTGCGTGGCTTGTTTTACGTCGAGCTGATAAAAAAGATGATCAACAAAACAGCCACAAGAAATCATTACCATCGCAGGAGCAAGAACAGAGCTCTGATTAAATGCTACAACGTGAGCGGTGTGGGTAGGTTTCTCTTTTAGCTGAATCTGTTATACTAAAACTATAATAATTATCCTCCCATACTCGAGGTTTTTCACGTGAAACTCGATCCGAAAAAAACAGTTTTTTTAATTGATGGTTCTTCTTTTTTATATCGTGCTTATTATGGAATGCGTCCATTGCATACTGCAAAGGGCGAGCCGGTACATGCAGTGTATAGTTTTTGTCGCATGATTAAAAAAATGATCGATCGGTTTTCGCCGCATTATATTTCTCTTGTTTGGGATAGTAAGGGTCCCACAACGCGTCATGAGCTGTATGAAGCGTATAAAGCAACGCGTCAAGCACCACCGAGTGATATTTTTGATCAAAAAGCAAAAATTATAGAATTTGCAGACCTTATAGGATTGCATCAAATTGCGCGCTCTGGTTATGAAGCAGATGATTTGATGTATTCGCTTGCTAAAGAACAGCAGTTGCAAGGCTTGCAGGCAGTGTATGTGACCTCGGATAAAGATATGGGCCAAGCACTGACCGAGACTTCGTACCTTTATGATTATTTTAAAGATCAACTGCTTGATAAGACTGCGCTTGAATATAAAGTGGGGTTTGCAATTGAAAAACTCCCCTTTTACTATTCGTTGCTTGGCGATGCTTCGGATAATATTCCTGGTGTTCGTGGGATTGGAAAAAAAGGTGCGCAGGAGTTGGTGATGCAATTTGATTCGTTGCAAGATATGTATGCGCATCTTGATACGATTCAAAAACCACGCACTAAAAATGCGCTGATTGAAAATAAAGAGAATGCATTTTTGAGTCGCGATCTGTTTTTACTGCAATATGTGCCAACCGGAGTGACGCAGCGGGGGCTTGTGTTTTATCCAAAAAATTGGGTTAAAGCCCGTCCATTATTTCAAGAACTTGCATTTAAAACGTTGTTAGCGGCAACGGGTACCACAAAAGAGCAACTGCTTGTGCAGGCAGAAGAAAAACTGACACGGCTTAAAAAACAAGATTTTAGAACGATTGCAACGTCAATCGAACTTGCATTGGTGGTGGAAGAAATAAAACAAAAAGGTGAGTGCGCGGTGGACACTGAAACGGATGGTGTTCGGCCATTGCAAGCAACCATGGTTGGTATCTCATTATGCGCACAAGAAGGGCGCTCATATTATGTTCCGTTCGGGCATCAAACAGGAGAGATGCAGCTTTCATATGATGAAGTGAAAGCGGCGCTCAAGCCGGTTCTAGAGGATCCGAATATAAAAAAATATCTGCATCATGCAAAGTTTGACCAACTTATATTTTCAACGCATGGTATCGAACTGCGTGGCATTGTGTTCGATTCATTACTTGCTGCCAGTTTGCTGACACGTGATTGGCAACGGATTGGATTAAAACAACTTTCAGATTTTTATTTTGATGAACCGATGCTCACGTTTGAAGAAGTAGTGAAGTTAAAAAAATTACCAAACTTTGCGTATGTATCGCTTGAAGTGGCGACCTATTATTCAGGCAATGATGCGCATCAAACGTTCAAGCTTGCAAAGCTGTTTGAAAAAGAACTTATTAAAGAAAATATGGCTGCGTTGTTTTATGATATCGAAATGCCGGTGGCACAGGTGTTGTATGAAATGGAAAAACGGGGCATTTATATGGATGTTGCCGTATTGCAGCAGCTCGATCAGATTGTAACGAAGGCATTGCATCACATAGAAACAGAAATTCTTGCATTGTTAGGACCGGAACATGAAACAATTAATCTCAATTCTCCGCGCCAGATAGAACAACTTCTTTTTTATGTATTGAAACTACCGCCACAAAAAAAGAGTGGCAAAGGTACTGGTTATTCCACTGATCAAGAAGTGCTTGAGGCGCTTTCACACCTACATCCGGTACCAGCGCTTATTATGAAATATCGAGAACTGTTTAAATTGCAAAGTACCTACATTCAAGCGTTGCCACAGTATGTGAATCCATCAGATAATCGAGTGCATACAACGTTTAGCCAAATTCGAGCGGCTACGGGCCGGCTTGCAAGTTTAGATCCGAATTTGCAAAATATTCCTGCCTCAGGGCTTGGTATTGATATAAGAAGCGCATTTCAGCCAGACCAAGGCAAATGTTTTCTTTCTGCTGATTATTCTCAAATTGAGCTGCGCGTCCTTGCATTTCTTTCCCAGGACGAACAGTTAAAGCAGGCTTTTTGGAGTGGGCGTGATATTCATCGCGAAACAGCAGCGCGTCTTTTTGATGTATCGTTTGATGATGTGACGCATGAACAGCGCCAGATTGGTAAACGAATTAATTTTAGTATTTTGTATGGATTAACGCCGTACGGTTTATCAAAAGATTTAAAAATTTCATTTAAAGATGCAAAGCTTTATATCGACAAATATTTTGCACAATATCCGGGCGTTCGTGCTTGGATGGATGCTACGGTCAAAAAAGCAGAACAAGATGGATACGTTGCCACCTACTGGGGACGTCGTCGGTATGTTCCCGGATTGTATGAAAAGAACCAGATATTATACCAAGAGGCAAAGCGTATAGCGATCAATACTGTGGCGCAAGGCACCGCTGCCGAAATTATGAAACAGGGTATGATTGTGCTGAATAATCGGTTTGCTGCAGAAGGTATTGATGCACAGATCTTACTGCAAATTCATGATGAGTTGATTATTGCCGCTCATGCCGGTTCGATTGATGCGATAGAATCGATTGTGAAAGATACCTTAGAGCGGGTCGTTGATTGGGATGTGCCCCTGGTAGTGGTTACGCGACATGGTGTTGACTGGAAGGCTGTCTCTAAATAGAATTTCTTTGAGCAAGATTAATGCTGGTTTTCAGGGGTGTATAGGGGTGATCGTGCTAAGTGGGGTATCGTCCCTAAGGAATTGACTTATTTGGTTGTGATTGGCATACTAAAGATGAATGTTATGAAACATCTCTTCTAAAAACAAGTCAATTCCTTAAAAATCAGTGAATGTGACAGGAAATCTAAAAGGATTATATAATGGCAACAAGTAAGTCTGGTGGGTCTACAGGTAATGGTCGCGATAGTCATAGTAAGCGATTAGGCGTTAAGCTTTTTGATGGCCAAATTGTGAATGGTGGCGAGATCATTGTGCGTCAGCGCGGAACACGGATTCATCCTGGTAACGGAGTAGGCAGGGGCGGCGATGATACCTTGTTTGCTAAAGCAGCCGGTTCAATCAAATTTCACCATGGGCCAAAGGGGCGAAAATATGTCTCTGTTCGGTCTGTATCACTATAAAAAATTTAACAGCTTGCGTAAGTTGAAGATACATGCTAAAACTTGCCTATAATATAAACCAAATGACAGTTCCGATTGATAAAATCAGGGCGGAGAGTTTTTATGATTAATTTTGTGAAGTACCGTTTAGCAACAGCAATACTATCGTTTACCTTAATTGGTTGTTTTGTTGGATTTGCTATCTATAAAAAGCAAACAACAGGTGAAGTGTTTCGGTATAGCGTTGATTTTACAGGTGGTGCGCAGGTGATTCTTCGTTTTGATACACCAGTCAGCTCTATTGCGATTAAAGATATTCTCGATAAAACTGGATGGGAAGGTTCGTCAATTCGCGAGTTTGCGGATAATGAACTATTAATTCGGGTTAAATTAGAAGATATAAAAGGGCTTGGTTCTATTGCTGAACGTATGCAAGCTTCAATTCAAGAATCTATGAGCGATCTTCACGTTACTATTTTGCAAAGTGATGCCGTTGGACCTGGTGTTGGTGAGGCGTTGCGTGGGAAATCAATTCGTGCAATTATTTTAGCGTTACTTGCGATGCTTGCTTATATTGCGCTCCGGTTTTGGTCGTTCGGTTTTGCACTTGGTGCTGTGGTGGCATTGTTTCATGATGCTATATTAATGTTGGCAGCATTCTTGTTTTTAAATCGTGAAATATCAACAAATGTAATTGGTGCGGTGTTGGCTGTAATGGGGTATTCGATAAATGATACGATTGTAATTTTTTCTCAAATTCGAGATAATTTGGTGAAATTATCGCATGAACCGCTCAGTAAAATTGTTAATGTGAGTATCAATCAAACGTTGAGACGAACAATATTAACGAGTGTTTCGACCGGTTTAACGGTTGGCTCGATGTTGATCTTAGGGGGAGAGGCGCTTCGTGATTTTTCCATCGCGTTGTTAGTTGGGATTGTAATAGGGACATATTCTTCCATTTTTATTGCAAGCCCTGTAATGATGTTATTGTATCGCGATAAAAAGACATCATAAAAATTATATGAGTTTATAGTAATAAGTAGTACTAGGACAGTGGGGGGGCGAAAGCGCAATCCTAGTCTTTGTTTATTCTGTTGTGCGTGCTTTTGTATGCATATAGCGAATTGGCTTGTCTTGTGTAGTTTATAAAGATTACTTAATAGGTTCAGTAGTACTGGCCAGTGTATTATTACAAGAAAATAAAAAATATTTTAAAGAGGTTATTCAAAAATGATACGAAGTTTTTATTATAAAGGGAGTGGTATATGAAGGAACAAAAACCGGAAACGGTTGTAGAAAAAAAGGTGGTTGAAAATGGAGAGCAAAAAGCACCGAAAGCAAAACCAGTAAAAAAAGAAACGGCGGAACCAGCAAAAGAAGTGCAACAACATAGTCCGAATGAAACTGCTGTTGGTGAGCAAAGAAGTAATAAGGCGATGAGTGGCGATCAGTATCGCCAAGACAGCTACAAAAAGCAGGGGCGTCAAGGGCAACAACGCAGGCAGCGTCAGCCATATCATAAAGGAGAGGGAAGATCGCACGATTCGCGATCATACCAACAACATCGTGGTAATAATGATCAGCAACGAACTGATCATATCCCGCTCGACAAACGTCCATTAGAGGAACTGTCTCTGAACGAATTAAATATCTTAGCGCGTCGCTATGGCATTATTGGTGCAGGCCTTATGCCGAAAGGTAAACTTGCAGATCGAATTAAATACGTTAAAGAACATCCCGACTTTGAAATGGAAGTTGAGGGGGTATTGGAAAAATTGCCTGATGGGTTTGGTTTTTTACGTTCTGCTCAATACGACTACGTGAGTGGGCCAGACGATGTGTATGTTTCACCATCACAAATTCGTCGGTTTGGATTGCGTACCGGTGATGTGGTTAATGGTGTTATTAGAAAGCCTAAAGAGGGTGAAAAGTATTTTGCCTTGTTAAAAATTAAAAGCGTAAATGAGTTAGATCCGGCGACTATGGCAGATCGTCCTAACTTTGAGCGATTAACGCCGGAACATCCTCACAAAAAATTTAATCTTGAGTTTGATCCAACGGCGATCTCAACGCGTATCATGGATCTTTTTACTCCAGTGGGTAAAGGACAGCGTGGGTTGATCGTTGCGCCACCAAAAGTTGGTAAAACGTTATTGTTAAAAGAAATTGCCAAAAGTATTATTACCAATCATCCGGAAGAGCATTTAATTATTTTGCTTATCGATGAGCGTCCTGAAGAAGTTGCCGATATGAAACGTACGGTAAAAGGTACAGGCGCACAGGTGATCAGTTCTACGTTTGATGAACCAGCTGAACGACACGTACAAGTTGCAGAACTTGTGTTGAGCAAAGCAAAACGTATGGTGGAATCGGGCAAAGATGTGATTATTTTGTTGGATTCTATTACTCGTCTTGCTCGTGCGTATAACATCACAGCCCCTTCATCAGGAAAAGTACTTACTGGTGGTATTGATGCGAATGCATTGCAATGGCCAAAGCGATTCTTTGGTGCTGCTCGAACCACAGAAGAGGGCGGTTCGTTAACGATTATTGCAACCGCACTGGTTGATACTGGTTCGCGTATGGATGAAGTGATTTACGAAGAATTTAAGGGAACTGGTAACTTAGAAATGCACATGACGCGTAAATTATCGAATCGCAGAATTTATCCAGCATTCGATTTATTGATGTCTGGTACACGTCGTGAAGATTTATTGCATACAAAAGAAGATTTGAACAAGGTCTGGGTATTGCAGAAGTTCTTAGCAACCATGAACACCGTAGAAGGTATGGAATTCTTAATTGATAAAATGCGCAAGCATAAAACCAATGCTGATTTCCTTGATTCGATCAATAAAAAACCAACCAGCTAGAAATATACATAAAAAGGGGATGGCATGTGTGCTGTCCCCTTTTTTTGATCCCTCTAGCGCCTAAATAGTAGCCACTCGCCTTATGACTTTGTATGCCGCAGATAAGCGGCTTCCAGTCTTCACCAAGGTTTCGACGGACTTACGGCGGACCACCTTAGGAGCGGATGAATTATTTTTTATAAGTTCCTGTAATTTGTGCAAATAAAAGTTCTACATGGGTGGGTGCGGTGGTATAATTAGCTTATCTTTTTTCGAATAAGATTGTGTACTAACGAAGAGCATGCTCCATGTTTGTAAGTATTTTTAACTTATTAAAAATTAAGGAATTTCCATGATGGAAAAATCTGAACTTTTTGTGGTGATAGGGCAAATTCTTAGTGTAGTTTCGATCAACATTGATCCTTTGGAGATCTATAAATATGTGACAAGCTCTCGTGAAAAAGAACCCAAATTAATCGAAGCCAAATTGATTGCGGCTCTGCAGGAATATGGGATTGGAAAAGAAGAAGCTTCAAGGATAGTTAATCTTGTACCACGCCGACAGACTTCCCAATCCTTCCACAGGATTGCAACAGAAGAAAATAGTGTAGTACATATGGTAGGTGAGATGGAGAGAAAGACTGTTTACACTTCATATAAGCAAGGTAAGGGCTCCTCGACTACGTTGGTGGGAAAAGCTACTATTACACAAAGGGACTCTTTAAAATGGGATTGATAGCTTAATTTTTATCTTGTTCGTCCTGTTGTACGAGCCAATTGCTTGATGAAGATGGCAGGGCGAATGGGATTTTATAAATCAAATCCGCTAGCTCGCGGCATGACCGAAGGCCGACCGTAAGGGAGAGCGTGTGTCATGTATGTGAGCGGGAGAGGAATCCAACAGCATGTTGGTGTCTTTTAGTTCAGATCTTTTAGACAAATAAAAGATCTGGCGCAGCCTGCGCAAGGCCTCATAATATCGATAGTTAAAAATTGAATATATTGCATAAAAACAAAGCTATCTCACTTCCTCAATGAGGATCACTTTAGAATATCCAATTCTAAAGTGGAGAACTCCCCTTGCTGTGCTTTATAATTCCCTACAAACGCCACCATGGCACCATTGTCGGTGCAAAATCGTGGAGAGGGAACAAAGAGTGGCACGTTACGTTCTTCGCAGAAGGTGCGAATTTTTTCTTTAATATATTTATTGCATGCAACGCCCCCCACAAACGTCACCGCTTTTACTTCTGGATGTTGTTTGAGAGCACGTTTTATTTTTTGTACAAATATATCGGCAATACAAACAAGCAGCGAGCTTGCAACTTGATTTTTAAAGCTATCGTCGGTATTGAGCAGTTGCTTTGTGTGCATATCATACGCACCTTGTTTAACCAAGTCGTAGAGCACAGCAGTTTTAAGACCTGAAAAACTAAAATCAAGGGTGTTGGGATTTGTTCGTGGATAGGAAAAGAAATCTTGAAAGTTTACGTGCGATGCTCGTTTTTCAATTTCAGGACCACCTGGATAAGGCAGCTCAAGTAGTTTTGCTATTTTATCAAATGCTTCGCCTGCCGCATCATCAACGGTTTGGCCAAGCACGCTATACTCTCCCAATCCATTTACAAGATAGAGCGACGTGTGTCCTCCCGATGCGGTTATGCACAGATGGGGAAAGGGAATATCCTGCTCGAGAAATGCAGAAAAAGCATGTCCTTCCAAATGATTCACGCCAATTAATTTTATATTACGAGCCCATGCCATTGCTTTTGCAAAACATACACCAACTAACAATGATCCGGGTAACCCTGGTTTGTTGGTAACTGCAATGACGTTGATATCATCAAGTGAAACGTTGGCCAGATCAAGTGCGGTTTGCACGATTGGATTTATTTTTTCTAATTGTGAACGAGATGCAACTTCCGGCACCACGCCGCCGAATTTTTTGTGAAGATCAATTTGTGAAAAGAGCGCGTTAGAAAGGAGCCCTTTTTCTTGGTGATATACGGCTGCGCCGGTTTCATCGCATGATGTTTCGATACCGAGTGTGATGTATGGTTTCATAGGTTATGCCCCTTATTCCGTTCGCCCTGAGTGCCGAGAGTAGCGAGGTGTATCGAAGGGTTTTACTTCCTTATGGTTCGATACTATTTACTTCGCGTTGCTTTGTAAATCACTCACCACGAACGGGAGCGATTCTTTATGCCGTTGGTGCTGCAATCATAATACGATTTTGATCCTGTTTGATTAGTTGTTCAGATGATGCGCCGTGTAATGTATCAGAATCAATAGCAGCAAGTTGCAATCGTACTGCTTGCTCATAAAATGCTTTTTCAGATCCGCTTTGTTCTACAATATTCGATTTAATTTTTATGGTTGGCAGCTCAAACGAATTATCACTTTGCATTGAATGCACCCAATCGGGACGCATACAAACAATAATCGCGTCATCAGGAATTTTATTATCACCGTCTTGGTTAGTTACTTTACTAATATGCCAGCTGTACGATGGTTGATTCCCATTATCTTGCTTGCCCGGCGTAGCTTCATGCGAAGCCTGGGTCGGTGCTCTTTTGGGAATAAGAGTGAGCGTAAACAGAAGATATGGTTGTCCTGTTTTTAATTTAATATACGCAGCAGTATTATTTTCGTTGGTCTGATATTTTGATGAATAGGAGGCAAAATCAATTGATTCGGTAATCACTACGTGAAATTCCGACTGTTGTGGGTATTTGAGAATATTAAACGTAATGGTTTTTATACCCTGATCAACAGAGGATTGCCGAATCTCTCCCCCGTGATACACGCGAATGGTTGGCGTGTTTGAAATCATCTGAGGAAATTGGATTGTACAGGGAAGAATACTGGGTGCCTGCAGGCAAATGCTTGTCAGCAAGCTCAAAATAAGTACACTAAGAGTATATATGCGCGATATTTGTATCATAGAACTTTCACTTTCAATAATGACGTTACTATACGGGCCAGGATACTATAAAGTACGTTACATTTCAAACTTCTTGATTTAGGTGATTCGCTCTCTTATATGTGTATAAAAGCTGCGCAAAAATGCAAGTGAAACTGCCATAACGATGAGAATTATATGATTGCATGGGGAAAAAAATTATTTAATCGATTGATGCAGCACGAACAATGTGTGAATACATTTACGCTCTCGTTTTGTGTGGGAGTGTATATTGCGTTTTGCCCATTCATGGGATTTCATACGGCGCTCGTATTTTTATTTTCATGGCTCTGCGGACTCAACTTTGCGGTTCTGCTTGCCGTTTCATTGTTAATAAATAATCCATGGACCATGGTGCCGGTGTATGGTCTTGATTATTTTCTGGGTGATTGGACACTTTCATTTTTAGGTTTTGATCATTATGCGTGGAATCCATCATGGGTTTCATATGCAAATGAATGGTTTGCACGTTCTGTTGGCGTTTCAGGATTTTCATTTTGGGCGTTTATGATCGGTGGCAATCTATTGGGTATAGGAGCAGGATTGCTTGCATATCCGTTGGTAAAAACTGTAGCCACGTTTATGCTCAAAGGCAGAAAGAAAATGGCACACCATACGTCTACGCTTTCAGCTTCGCAGCACACGGCCGTTGCCCAATCGAAACAAGCTGTTCATTCAATGGCAACTAAAGCAAAATCGGTAGTGCAACAGGTTGTAGAGCAACCAAAACAATATGTAAGGAATGCGCGTGAAATTAGTAACACAAAATAAAAAAGCATTTCATGATTATGATATTCTTGATCGCCTTGAAGCGGGTCTTGTGTTAACCGGCGACGAAGTGAAATCTTTGCGTGCCGGATCGGCATCATTAACCGGTGCATTTGCCACAATCCATGGTGGTGAGCTCTATATGATCAATTGCCACATTGCGCCCTATGCCAGGGCGTTTGATAAAAAAGAAGAAGATTCTCGCCGTCGGCGTAAGCTATTGCTCACCAAGCGTGAGCTTTCTCGCCTGATTGGTGATATATCAAAAAAGGGAATCACCGTAGTGCCGCTGAGAATTTATTTTAATAAACGTAATCTGGCCAAGGTTGAGCTTGGGCTGGCAAAGCACAAAAAGGCAGCTGGTAAGAAACAAGCGCTGCGAGAGCGTGATATTAAACGCGAGACCGACCGTGAGATTCGGGGTAAATGGTAGCCGAGTTTTTTAATTTGCCTCCCGCCGGCAAGTGGAGCAAATCTATTGCTTGCCCAATATATTTGATACAAGGGCAGATAAGGGGGTGTCCCTTATTAATCCCTCTAGCGACCAAACGGAGACCTCTCGCCTACAATTTGCATCTAAGCCTGGCTTAGATTTACAAGTTGCTTCACGGCTGCGGATCACACTATGGTCGCGAATGACAGTTTATAAGAAACGGTAGAATTTAGTTATTGGGTGATCTTCCCTTCCGTTCGTCCTGAGCTTGTCGAAGGAAACGAATGCCCCTCTTGCGAAGCACCAGGGGAATCAGTACACTGAGAGTACATATCAAAAAATCCTTTCTTTGAAATTTCTGGGGGCGTAATGGCTTCGACGTGTTGTTGTACGCGTTGAGAGCATGCCGAGCTTTGATTGGGTGCTCGTTAAAAAATCGATCAAAACAATAATTGTAGACGCAAATGTTACAATGGGTCGGAATACTTTTGTTCCTAAGTTTATGAATACAGAATTAGGTGCTTCGGCAGCTATGGGTGGTATTTGTTAACTTTAGAACGGTATTTTCGAACCACTTATTAATCAGACGTGCCTGTCAGGTTGATTAATCCGTATTACAAAGATAGGACTCCCGAGTAAGGTTGAGAAGCCTGGTAGCTCGGTGCAGTATCACGATAGCTTCCGTATGAAACGTGCACTGTCTTGGAGGTGTTGCATACGTATATTCTGAGACTAAGCATGTAGCGCTTGATGTTTATTGCAGTGCGGACATGGGTTCGACTCCCATCGCCTCCACCAGTCTTCGCCAAGGCTTC
>SDBT01013986.1_pt1 | contig 12831 bp, 14 predicted proteins | sample 2277101 | NCBI WGS metagenome assembly SDBT01 (sample SAMN10404973, study PRJNA504765) | marine sediment metagenome | isolation source: marine sediment core GS10_PC15, 103 cmbsf | place: Arctic Ocean: Southern Knipovich Ridge | collected 2010 | reverse complement strand
AAATACTAAGTGTTCTGTTTTTATGTTAATATTACTGCAATTATTACCGGAAATATTGATTTATGTACACATATAGAAAAAGAGGCCGGCTGGGAGCGGGTTCAATTTTTTTTATGGTACTGTTTATAATCAGTACCATCGTTCTTGGCATACTGCTTTATCTGGACAGGGGAAGGTTCTGGGACATCCTGCCCCTGGTCAGCATCCCCATCCTGGTGATCAGCCTCGCCCTGATAATCTTTAACTTTGTTAGAAGGACCAGTGCCGGATATTTATTTATATTCTTTTTTTTAATATTTCTTTGCGGGCTTTTGCTGTCCAGCCTTTTTGGCCCTTTTGCCATTAACCGTAAAGCTCAAATGAGTTTTAATGAAGAAAAATATACAGATTCAATAATCCAATACAGTATGCTCCTGGAAAATTATCCCCATAGCCGCTTTGCCGGCGGCGCACTCAAAAATATCTCATTAGCCTACTATAATAGCGGCCAGTATGTTGAGGCAGTGAAAAGTTTCGATGAATCCATCGGGCAGGCTCTTTATTCATATGATGAACTGGAAATAAAAAATATCTATATTGAAAGCCACCAGAAAATAGCAGAAAATAATTACAATAATGGATCTTATTTGATCTCTTCGGAACATTATTTGAAAGCAGTTGATGCTCTTGAAGATCTAATAAATACCTACCCTGAAACAAATGAGGCATTTATTGCAGCCTATAAAATACCCGAATTTTTATTTAATGCTGCGACTTCATATCTGAGAATGGAAGATTATGAGCAGGAAATAAAAGTGTTTGAAAATCTGGTAGAAAATTATGTCGACAGTGACTACCATACAGGGGCATCCTCTCTACTTTTTACTGCTTATACTAATAATGCAGTCCGGTTGGTAGATGAGAAAAAATATTCAGAGGGGATAGAGGAACTTTTAAAGACATTTGATATTGACGGGGGAAATGGATATTTTAAAGTTTATGGCTATAAAAAGGATGAGATCTTTTATGATGTGCCAGTAGCTACAACAAAAAACATCGCTGGCAATTTGCTTAGAGCCGGGGAATATGAAAAAGCTCTCTTCCTCTATGAAGCCCTGATGGAGTATTATCCCGGGACTGGATCCGGCATCACCGCTGACCTGGTAAAATCAAAGCTCGGGGTCGTAGCCGGTGCAAGCTACACTGAGATCGAACAAACCGATCCGGAAAGAAGAATAAATAACCCTGAAAACTGTATCATAATAATTGAGAATAACACTTCGTATTCCCTGACTCTCTATATTGGCGGGCCCGAATATAAGATAGTAAATATAATCACGGACTCGGAATTAGAAATAGAGATAAAACCTGGAGAGTATGAGGTTGCAGCCGAACTGGTTCATTCAAACATATTGCCTTATTATGGGATGATCATCTATGAAGAAAACCTTAAGTACCGGGAGATATACAGCATCCTGGAAGAATAGCCCATAAAATATTTCAATCAGTATCCATACCGATCTTTTTTAGGCTGTCATTTATCAGTATCCGTAGATTATTGTCCAGATGACCCCTGATGAAAGAGGCATCACTTTCCCTGTTTACTTCACAATTCAATTCCATGCCAGTCATGAGCTTGTCCAGGTCCTGGGCTGCAGCAATTATCTGTTCAGTTGTCTTTTTTTCATCTGTGTTTTTTAAGTCCTTTACAATACGGTCAACAGTAGAATCAAAACCATCAAAAGCCTTTTTAAGGGGGCCGGTGAATGAAGCCTTCTGCCAGAACCACTTTCCACCATTCCTTTTATTATAAAGATTAAAAAGCCCGAATAAATATTCCAGGTCCACTGACCTCTGATGGCAAATTCTTTTTATTATATACATTCTTTTAGAAACATACGGCAGCCTGTATAACTTATTAAATTCGATCATCGAGTATCCTTTTTTAGAATAGTAAGAAAAATAATTATATAAAAATTACTATGATAATCCAAATCTATTATTTTATAGATATTTAATATAGATATCATTTTTCTTCAAGCAGGTACCGCAGTTTCTTTTCACTGCCTTTCTTGATGCCGATCCTTCCGGTACTGATGATCCGGTATTTATCTTTTTGCATTCCTGGACCGGCTATATTTATCCCGCTCTTTCTATATGCCATATCCTTGCCATTATCATTTTTATTTATTCCAAGGGCTATGGTCAATTTTCCCGGCCCGTCAGCCAGTGATTCGATGGATCTTGATTTCCTCCTTTTTTTCATGCTGTCTATGCCCCATACCGGAGAAATTGCCCTTATTAGTACCGCCCCCGGAACCCCCTCCTCTTCAGTTACTACATTCAATAAATAATACATGCCGTAGCATAAATAAACATAAGCAATCCCTGGTCTCCCAAACATTATCTTGCTCCTGGGAGTTATTCCGCCATATGCATGGCTGGCAGGGTCGTCACTGCCATAATAGGCTTCAGTTTCAAGGATCATCCCCCCTATGGTCTCAGATCGTGTGGACCTGGCCAGGACCTTGCCCAGCAATCCTTTTGCGACAAGAGATGTATCCCTGCAATAAAAATCTCTGCTTAATATGCTTCTCATCAGGATATTTAAAATACCGTGTGTTCAATTATTAAAAGAATAAAAATAACAGCCAGATAGGGGCTGGAGATCTTAAAAAGTAACCAGGCAATTTGTTTTGAATTTTTTATGAGAAGCAGAAGACTTACAATAACCAGAGCCAGCCCTGCTGTTGATGACATTATAAAATAGAAAATGCTAAATTTATACAAAAAGCCTATTAGTATTGAAAAAATAACCATTACCATGTTCAGGGAACCGAGAAGTATAAAAACATTTCTATCCCTCCAGGCCACTGGCAGCATCGGCACTTTTGCTTTTCTGTAATCTTCTTTATAAAAATAAGCAAGGCTCCATATATGTGCAGGGGTCCAGATCACTACCAGCAAAAACATCATTACTGCCAGTAATTCGACCTTCCCTGTTATTGCTGTCCAACCTACCAGGATGGGAAGACCTCCTGCAGGAGCACCCAGGAGAATATTTAAAGAAGACCTTTTCTTGATCAGCCAGTTGTAGATTATGGCACTGTCAAGAAATCCCAGAAGTAAAAATACTGCACTTAGATAATTAATGACCGCTGCAAGAACGGTGCCGGCTGCTACCAGGATCAAGGCAAATATTATGGCGCTTCGAGGGCTGATCTTTCCTGCTGGAATAGCGCGGTTCTTTGTTCGCCCCATAATGGAATCTATCTCTCTATCAAAGAAATTAGCTGCAGCATTGGAGCCCATTACACCCAGGATTATTGCTGCGGAGATAATTATTATTTTTCTTGCATCAAATCCATAAATGGAAGATGCGGCTATCATTGCTGTAAGTGCAGTAAAATATAATAGATAAACAGTTCTTGGTTTACAGATTTCAAGATAATGCTTAATATTTAAACTATTTTTATTAATGATTTTTTTCCGCCATCAATGTTTAAATAATATTATTTCCGGATGCATGAGCAAGAATAAAATGGATAACTACAGAATAATAACAACCAATTTTTTCCGAGTCAAATAAAACTGGCTTCCTGCTTTTAACTTTATATAAATATTAAAATTATTTTATTGTAATCAATAAAAAAATTTTGTATATTACATTATGATATTGATTGAAGTGAGCTTATCAAATAAGAATTTGAAAGGAATCCGATGGAAATAAAAATAGACAAGGACCTTTGCACCGGATGCGGCCTGTGCGAAGAAACATGCCCTGATATTTTCAAATTAAATGAAGATGAAGATATCGCTGAACTCATAAAAACTGACTATGATGAAAATGATGAAGAGTGTATCGAAGAGGCAATAGAAAGCTGTCCGACTGAAGCAATACTATCTAGCTAATTGCATGGGCATGCCCATTACAATATAAACAAGTTTTATAAAGCCTTATAACAAAAATAGCCCTGTAAGTTTTTACAGGACTATTTTTGATTCAAATTAGAACCTCTAATAAATTAAACCTTTTTAGCCTTGAATATCAGGTCTTTCAGCACCAGTGAAATAGCTCCACACCCAAACAAGACTCCAGCAAATTTTATGAGCCAGCCCACAAATGGTATACTGTATATAACCGCCAGGATAACCAGCCCTATTAAAAATGCCAGGACCTTTACTCCATACTTATCCATATTTAATTTTGTCTTAAATAATATCATCCTGCCGACCAGGAAAGATAAAAATACGGTGCTTGTATAAATGATAAGCATGTAAAGGATGGTCAACATAATATTTGAGGAAATTGCTATAATTCCCAGCCCGGAACCTACAATGGTAATAAAAAGTAAGATTGATAAGAAAAATACTACCATTATCCCTACGGGCATCCCAAATACCATTATTGCCCCTGCGCCGGCACAATTGCCCAGAGTTGTCCTCATCCTGCCATTGAATTTATTGAAGAATCCCGGCATTACAAGTAAAAGTATTATGCCCAGCACAAACAGGCTTAAAAAAGAAATTATCTTCCCTCCAATATATGTAGCCGTAAAGAGTGCCAATGGAGTTTTGCCCATTATGTCATAATCTTTCTTTTTATCGGCAATAGTGCCCTTGACCTCGCCGCCGATCAAGGCGTCATCAGATATTTTTACGCTTTCAGCAGATTCATAATCGACATCACCGGCTATTTCCGCGCTTCCCGTGATCGTCAGCTCGTCGACATCCTGTATTTTCACATTGCCGTCTATCTTACCGGAAATTATTATGGCCGTCCCGCTCAGCAGGGCATCCCCTGCTATTTCTCCTTTTATTTCCAGCGTACCGCCGCCAGCTACAAGATCTCCACCGATGCTGGTGTTCTTACTGATCGTTATCCGGCCGCCAGCTACCAGCATATCATCTTCAATATCTCCAGAAATAGAGATTATTCCTCCAGATATCCTTGCATCATCGCCCACATCGCCCTTAATATTCAGGACCCCTCCGGCAGCAATCAGGTCTTCAGACACTTCACCATTTATATCCACCTGTCCCCCTGCTGCAATTAGATCTCCCTCTACTGTAACTGTACTATCTACTGTAATAGTCCTCCCAACTACATAGAGGTCATCTCCTACGCTGGCAGTTATAGCCACTTTATCTCCTTCTTCGGTGGTAAATGCATATAGCGGCGCAGCTACCAGAATAAAAGAAAATATAACTGTGATCATAAAAATACAGACTTTTCTCATTTGTAATCCCTCCCTCAGGTATTTATATTATACTAAAACACTGGCCCTCCGGATAATCCCGGATTATTTCCTGGTTTTGGTATAAAAAAGTTTTTCCATTATTTTATCCAGGGTCCAGTAATATCCATTTGCATAGCATAGAACATCAATTTTTTTGTAATCAGGTTCCCCATCATCCAGTACAAAATCAGGATCCACATGAGTCCTGACTATGCTCCCCACAAACATATCATGGGATTTAAATTCAATAATATCTTCCAGCCTGCATTCCATATTTATAGGGCACTCACTGATAAGGGGTACATTGATCACCTCTGCGTCAAATTTTGAAAAATCTACCAGTTCAAATTTATCAACTTTATCCCCATGAGTCGAACCACAAATATCCACCTGCTCAATATATTTTGCTCCAGGGATCCCTACCCCAAATTCTTTTGTTTCTTTTATTGCCTTCCATGAATATTTCCCCCTGGAAATATTTACATTTATCATATGGGGAGCAGACTCAACAATACCTGTCCATGATATAGGGATTATATTATCGGAGATCTTTTTATCTTTTTCAACCCTTGTGGTCACAAGCACAACAGGCAGGGGAGCAAGATAATTTTTAATCCTCTTTAAAGCAGGCATAATATTCCTCCAGAATAGTATTATTTTAAAAAATATTTATTTTCTATTTTGCTTTTTACTTTTATTTATTATAATCATTACGCGATAATAATTAAATAATAAATTACATTCTGTATTTCTATGTATTTTAGGATAGTAATTGAAGTCCTGGGCGGTCTTGCCCTCTTTATTTTTGGCCTTAACAGGCTGAGCAGCAGCCTTCAGAGGATTACTTCCAATAAACTAAAATCCATTATAAACATTCTCACAAGAAAATCCTGGTCAACAGTGCTTGTAGGGTTGTTTACCACTCTCCTTATCCAGAGCAGCAGCGCTACTTCGGTCATGACTGTGGGTTTTGTCAATGCAGGGCTCATCACATTAAGGCAGGCTATCGGTATAATAATGGGCGCAAATATTGGTACCACGATAACGGCCCAGATCGTTTCATTTAATATAGACATCCTTGCATTTCCCATAATAATCACGGGTTTCCTTATTAATTTCCTGGCCAAAAGAAGAAGATTAAAAAATATTGGCATGGTCATTATCGGGCTGGGATTGATCTTTCTGGGAATGACCATAATGAAAGGCGCACTGGGACCATTAAGTGACCATGAGGGATTTAAAAATTTTCTACTGATTTTCAGTAAGAACCCTTTTCTGGGTCTTTTAGCCGGTATTATCCTTACAACTTTGCTTCAGAGCAGTTCGGCCACTATAGGCCTTATGATCGCCCTGGCCAGCCAGGGGCTGCTCCCGATTGAAGCTGCGATCCCCATTTTACTGGGAGATAATATCGGGACCTGCTCAACTGCCCTGATCGGCAGCATTGGCACCACTGTCACTGCAAAAAGAACTGCTTTTTCCCACTTGCTTTTTAATATTTTTGGGACCACTATCTTTTTGATCCTCCTATATGTCTTTAAACTCCAGGCCTTCATTGTAAACATTACCGGCAGCAGTGTTCCGCACCAGATTGCAAATATACATTCCGGGTTTAATATTATTACTACTATCATATTATTCCCGATGATAGGTTTTTTCAAAATAATTGTAACAAAATTATTCCCGGGCAAGGATATAACCATACAGAAAAATGCCCTCTACCTGGATATCAGGTTGATCCAGACTCCTGCCATTGCCCTGGAACAGGCCAAGAGAGAACTTCTGAGAGTGACAGGTATAGCCAGGGAGATGCTTGATCTTTCTGTAGAGAATATAAAAAAGAATAAACCGATTATTGAGCAAAAAATATTGGACAGGGAATCTGCAGCAGACAGTATAACTGAAGACATAATCAGGTACCTTACCAAATTGTCACAAAAAACCCTGACTTTTACACTTTCAAATAAATTAACCAATCTGCTTCATACTGCTTATGATATAGAAAGAGCTGCTGATCATGCTGAAAGCATTATGTACCTGTCACAGGTAAAGGAAGAAAATAAGATGGTCATCAGTGATATTGCCAGTAAAGAACTGGACCAGACCTACCAGAAATTAAACAGGATGTATGATGTTCTCATCAGTGCAATTGAAAACGATAATACTGCTAAATATGAAGAAGTCGACAGCATTGAGAATGAAATTGACAATGCGGTCAAGACAATAAGGACCAACCACCTGACAAGACTGCAAAATGGCGAATGCGCTCCGCTGTCCGGTGTTGTTTTTTCTGATATCATTTTACACTTTGAGAGGATCGGCGACCTGCTTCATGGTATCTCAAGAAGTATGTCTTCTTATAAGTAGTGATCATTAAACAGGGCTCTCATATTTCTTAAACTGATCTTTGCGGGCTTTCCGAGATCTTTTTTCTTATATCCTTAACATATTCTACCGGGTCTTCAGCCCCAAATATTGCTGTGCCCATGACCAGTACATCCGCACCTGCATCGATTACCAGTGGAATAGTGTCCAGATTTATACCACCATCGACCTGGATATCTATATTCTTTTTGGGCTGTGAGGAATACTTTTTATAGTCTTCGATAAGTTTCTTTAATTTTTTGATCTTATATACCATATCATATATAAATTTTTGCCCCCCGAATCCAGGATTGACTGTCATGACAAGGACCATATCGACATGGCTCAATACATTTTCCACCACATCTACAGGAGTAGCGGGGTTTAATGCGACAGCAGCCTTTTTGCCTGCCTGTTTTATACGATCAAGGGTCCCGTCCAGGTGGGGGCATTCTTCTGCATGTACATTTATCAGGTCCGCTCCACTCCGGATAAAAGCATCCAGGAGGTTATCAGGTTTTTTTATCATAAGGTGGACATCTAAAAAAAGATCTGTCCTCTGTTTTATGGAACTGATCATTGCTGTCCCAAAAGTAATATTGGGTGCAAAATTTCAATCTATAACATCAATATGGAGCATATCAGTTTTTGCCTCTTCCAATTTTTTTATTTCCCGGCTTAAATTTAAAAGGTCACTGTTAAGGATCGAAGCAGAAATTATTATTTTGCTGTTTTTATCTTTCATCTTATCTTTTAAAGTTTAATAATATATGGCCTTACGGGTCTTTCCCCGGACCATTCAGTGGCCCGGAAGCCCTAAAAGTCCTTTTCTTGCTTCATCCATCTTGTTTCCGGTTAAAAAAGGGATACCGCTGATCTTGGGCTTGTCTATTTTGGGAGGAAGCTGCCTGGTGCTGGCGACCAGGTCATAATCCTTTTGAGCCCCCTGGATATATAGGAACATTCAGCCAATCCTGAAGGGCAGGAACAAATTATTTTAACTTTTTTTCTTCCTGTTTTTTTTACCAATTATATACTCCCTGATATTTTCTGGCCCTGGCCAGATCCCATATTTATATGCATCATGCCTATTGTGCTGGCAATTATATTTTAAAGTCAATTGGTCTAAAAAAGTATATTAAATAAAAGATATATTGTAAAACAGGTTTTTCCTGATATAATTTATCTCCAGTCATGAGATAATGATTCTCTAAAAGCAGGAATATAAAAGATAATTTGAAAACTTAGATATTTAGTATTTTAAATTTTCGAGAACGGGTGAAATCCCCTACCGGCGGTAAAAGTCCGCAAACCCACTTTATAAATAGTGGGCTGACTTAGTGAGATTCTAAGACCGACAGTCAAAGTCTGGACGGGAGAAAGTTTATGACTTACATATATGATACTTATATATTAAGCCATGGATTTTTCCGTGGCTTTTTTCATTCTGGGGATGAAAAATACTGGATAAATATTGGATCATTTTAAAAATAATATATAAATAAATGGCCATGTTTGATGAAAATGATAAAAAATATATGAAGGAAGCGATCAGGCTTGCTGAAAAAGGAAGGGGCAAGACCTATCCAAACCCTATGGTGGGAGCAGTTATTGTAAAAAACGGGAAAGTCCTCTCAAAAGGTTATCACCATATAACCGGTTCGGCCCATGCCGAAATAGATGCAATAAAAAATAGTCCTGGATCTGTGGAAGGATCCACAATGTATGTTAGCCTCGAGCCCTGTACCATTCATGGCAAAACTCCACCATGTGTTGATTCACTGATAAAGTACAACTTCAAAGAAGTTGTCATCGGTGCCAGGGATCCCAATCCTGAAGTCAATGGAAGTGGAATAGAATTACTCAGAAGTGCCGGGATAAAGGTCAGGAGTGGGTTATTTGCAGATATGATAGCTGCACAGAATGAAGTTTTTTTTAAGCATATAAAGACCGGTATGCCTTTTGTATGTGCAAAAATTGCTTCAAGTATTGACGGCAAGCTTGCAACCGGGACCTCGGACTCTAAATGGATCACTTCCCTGCAGTCCAGGAAAAAGGTCCAGAAGCTCAGAAAAGAATATGGCTGTGTGCTGACCGGGATAAATACAATACTTGCAGACGATCCTACCCTGTTTCCAAAAAAAAATGTACAAAGACCTCCAGGAGTTTTTGATAATAAAGATATCGACATTACCGGTAATTTTTACAGGGTGATCCTTGATGGCGACCTGAGGATTCCCACAGACTCAAATATAGTAAAAACTGCCGGAATGGTAAAAACCATAATTTTTTCCTCCAGCGGATCCGAAAACAAATATGCAGGGAAAGTGAATATATTAAGAAAAAATGATATTGTCCTGTTTTTCGGCCGCCGGCTGAAAAACAGGGGCCTCGACATTTGCTGGATCCTTGAGATCCTTTATAAAAAATTTAAAATTTCTGCAGTGCTTTTGGAATGTGGACCAACGCTGCTTACTGCTTTCCTGAAAGAAAATCAAATAGACAAATTCATTATTTTCCTTGCACCGAAAATAATAGGCGGGGACCATAAATTTAATATGTTCAAAGATCTGGGGATAGAAAAGATTAAGGATAGTATAAATCTTGAATTTGGGGAATACAAAAAAGAAGGCCCGGACCTGGTTATTGTTCTTTACCCCTTAAATAATAGATCATCCCCTTTTAGTGAAAAGGAGTCCTGATGTTTACAGGGATCATCAAAGAGACAGGAACCATAAAAAGAATATTAAATAAAGATAATGATATTGAGATTGAGATCTCCGCTAAAGGCCTGGCAGGAGATATAAAAATTGGTGATTCAATCTCCGTGAATGGCATTTGCCTTACTGTTAAATCCTATAAAGGAAACAGTTTCAGCTTTGATGTGTCTTCAAATACCTTAAATAACACCAGCCTCATATCTGCCAGGGCGGGTGATATTGTAAACCTGGAAGACTCTCTTGCTACAGGTGATAAACTTGGGGGGCATTTTGTGACCGGGCATATAGATTCTGTAAATAAAATCCTGGGTATCTCCCGGCTTGGGAGGTCCATTGTGCTGACTTTTGATTTTAATCCCGGAATATTTCCATTTCTAGCACCAAGAGGGTCACTGGCTGTAAATGGCATAAGCCTTACCATAGCGGAAGTCACAGAAAATTCATTTAAAGTCGTGATTATTCCACATACATATAAAAATACAAACCTGGTTTATAAAAAGACCGGGGACACGGTAAATATAGAAATAGATATTCTGGCACGTTATATAGTTAATTATCTTAATACCAGGGATACTGCTAATAAAAAATCAATTCATGAAAAAGATAAAATATTAAGGGAGAAACTTGATAAATATGGGTTCACATAATAAAAACTATTTTTCTTCCATAGAAGAATCAATAGAAGATCTAAAGCTTGGGAAAGTAATAATTGTTGTTGATGATAGGTCCGTAAATAATGAGGGAGTCTTTTTCCAGGCGGCCGAAAAGGTCACTGCTGCCTCTGTAAACTTTTTTATAACTCATGCCAGGGGCCTCATTTTTTTACCCTGTCTGCAGAAAAGGCTTGATGAGTTAGAAATACCCTTGATGAGTTATGAGAAAAAAAATCCTTCAGCCGATGCAGGTACGCGGGCAGTCTCTATAGATGCAAAATCTTTTTCCGGCAGCGGCATATCAGCCAGGGGGAGGGCAAAGACCATAAAAACTTTTATAGACCCGGAAACCGTGCCTGCTGATCTTTCCATACCGGGGCATATTTTTCCTCTCCGTGCCCAGGATGGTGGAATACTTACAAGGGCGGGCCATACTGAAGCTGCAGTTGACCTGGCCAGGATCTCTGGCCTTTATCCGGCAGGAATAATATGCGAAGTAATAAGGAAAGATGGAGAAGTTGCCAGGCTTCCTGACCTGGTTGATATATCAAAAAAATTTAACCTTAAAATTATAACAATTGAAGAGCTGATCAAGCACAGGAAGAGAAAAGAAAAATTAATAGAAAAAGTTGCTGAGGTAAATCTGCCAACAAAATGGGGGGCTTTCAAAGTCATCACTTACAGGTCTGTCATTAATTCTGAGACCCACATGGCATTTATCAAGGGAGAAGTGGAAGGCAAAAAAAATGTGCTGGTAAGGGTTCATTCCCAGTGCCTTACCGGAGATACCTTTGGGTCGGCCAGATGTGACTGTGGAGAGCAGCTGGATAGAGCTTTTAATATGATTACCAGGCAGGGAAGAGGGGTGGTGCTTTATATGGCCCAGGAGGGAAGAGGAATCGGCCTCTGTAATAAAATGAAGGCATACGAACTGCAGGAAAAAGGCATGGATACAGTTGAAGCAAACCTTCATCTGGGTTTTGATGCTGACCTGAGGGATTACGGAATTGGTGCCCAGATACTGGTCGATCTTGGATTATCTACTATCCAGCTCATGACCAATAATCCAAAAAAAATTATAGGGCTTGAGGGATATGGCTTAAAAATTGCTAAAAGGATACCCGTAAAGGTTATTCCCAACAAAAATAATAAGAAATATTTATCAACAAAAAAGAGTAAATTAAATCATTTGCTTGATTAAAAAAGGAAAGGATAAAACATGAAAAATTATGAAGGAAAACTTGATGCAAGGGAACTAAAGATCGGAATAGTATTAAGCAGGTATAACGATTTTATTACTTCAAAACTGCTTGAAGGTGCGCTTGACTGTTTGCGCAGGCATGACTGCCAGGACGATAATATAGACATCGCCAGGGTCCCTGGAGCTTTTGAGATCCCATCCGCAGTGAAACTGATGGCGGAACTGGAAAAATATAATGCCGTGATATGCCTTGGAGCAGTAATAAAAGGGGATACCTCCCATAATGTACTAATAGCTAATGAAGCAATCAAGGGAGTGGCAAAAATAAGCCTGGATTCAAACATTCCGATTTCTTTTGGGATCATAACTCCTGACAGCCTTGAACAGGCAATTGAACGGGCAGGAGCGGGAAAAGGCAATAAAGGATGGGAAGCTGCCCTGGGCGCCATTGAGATGGCCAATTTGTTTTTAGAACTCAGGCCCTAGACCCGGTTAAAATAGAAAATGGAAGTGGCTCTTGAATCTATTTGCTAAAACTTTTACCAAAACTCAGGAATAGTTACAGAGAAAGAGGGGGTGTTCCAATGGGTAATACCAAATTCGATTTGGATTTTAGCCTTGATGGCAAGGTTTCACTGATCACAGGTTCTGCCAGGGGAAGAGGAAAATACAAG
>SDBT01013985.1_pt1 | contig 12831 bp, 10 predicted proteins | sample 2277101 | NCBI WGS metagenome assembly SDBT01 (sample SAMN10404973, study PRJNA504765) | marine sediment metagenome | isolation source: marine sediment core GS10_PC15, 103 cmbsf | place: Arctic Ocean: Southern Knipovich Ridge | collected 2010 | reverse complement strand
ATTGGTCCTTTGACGCCTTTGGGGCGGTACAAGCTTCCGGTGACAAAGACTCCGGGCAGGCTCTCAAACGCAACATTTTGAACTGTGTAGCCGTTGTAGCTGCGTTTGCTCAAACTGATAGTATTGAGGGGACACTTTTTAGGCATGGGCTGAAGTTCAGCTCCGCGAAGGATGCCCTGGCGAATGCGTTGGGTCCTGGCCTTCCATTGGCTTAGGCTGGAAAAGGTTTTGGCAAATTCGGCGAGCTGTTTTTTCGCGTCCTGCTCGCTGTGATAGTATCCCTGGCAAAGGTGGGGCTTTTCGCTCTGACAGGTTTTTGCAAACCCACTTTGGACCACAAGCGAGAGCACCAAGATGGCGGCAATTAGTGTCGAACAGGCACAAAGAAGTAGATTTTGCCTGTTTAAGGTCATAGTAAGCACCTGCTGGTTATTTGTTGTCTACGCCGATGTTGGGACTTTTGTCTTTAGGCAGCATATTGCCCCAGAAGTCACGGCCGCCGTTGTCGTGGATGGACAGGCCTGCCGCGATGCAGGGCGAGCCGTCTTGTAGCTTGTAGCCTTCGAGCGAGGCAAAACCATTTGCGCCGTTTCCGGGCTTTATGAGCATGGGGTCGGTTGTGACGGCATTGGGGTCTTTTGGGGGATTTATGTGATTTCCGTGGAAGACGTTGTTTGAGAAAGTATTGTTTGTGCTTTTGCCAAAACCGAGCTCGTCTTTGTAGGTTCCATCCGGATTTCTGCCGGTGGCATAGCTGTAACGGACTGTGCCGTCCGCGTAGAAAATATTGTTATAAAAGTGTGTGTTGTCGGGCCAACCTTCCCAGTCACTGTAGAGAGTCAGCGGGATATTTAGGTCCGGTCCGACATAGATAAGGTTATTGTAAATACAGGTATTTTTGACGCTGGCGCCGGTTATGTGAAAGGTGCGTGCTTTGTCATTCTGGCTGATATTGTAGCGGATGATGGTGCCGATGTTACCGACAGACCAGGACGAAACCGCCGGTCCACAGATAAGCATAAAGCCGCCATCGTTATCATGACTGTAATTATACTGAAACAGAGAATTTCGGCAGTTATAATCCGAGTCGAATCCCTGCCCATCCTTCGCTCCCTTTATGTGAGAGACCTCGTTAAACTGAATGACGGTGTCGTCGCTGCTCCAGGGCCAGATTCCGGCGGCGTAATCGTCGCAGCGCTGTCTGCCACCGTGAACGATGTTGTATTCGACCAGACAGCCTTTGCAGCCCCATGGTTTGATGCAGTCGCCGCCGCAATCCTCAATGAGGTTGCCGCGGATAACGACGTTCAGGCTGGGAAACCAGTTACCGGAGCGGTCAGTGAATGAAGAGCGACCGCAGATGCCGTTTCGGTCGGTGCGGACAAGATGGCAATTCTCTATCAGCAGGTCATTAAAGCGGGAGGGGACATTCCCCTTGCACTGCCAGAAGATGCCGCAGCCCTCTGTTGATTTGTCGAGACTGCCATTGACATCATGAACGTACAGGTTCTTGAGGTGGATTTGATGTAGCGTGCCGCAGCTGTCAGCCAAAACTTTTACACCCGTTCGCCAGTCGGCGCGGGTGGGGCCGAGGTTGGTTATCTCAAGGTTGCTAACCTGCCAGTACTCGACGTTCTCCAGCAGCAGAGTATCAAGCACAGCTCCCTGGCCATCGATGCGCGGCCTGGGACCGTGACCGAATTTATCGATGCTGATAGGCGAGCCGGATTTGCCTGAGCCATTTGGTTTAAGTTGGCCGGTGTAACTGGTCCCGGCTTTGAACAAGATTTTGTCACCGGGGGCATAGACAGTGGTATTGGCACGGTCGAGGCTTTTCCAGGCTCTTTCGGGCGAGGTACCGTCGTTTTTGTCGTCGCCTTTTTCGCTGTCGAGGTAATACGTCGTCCGGCCCGGAGAGCGAAACAGCGTACGTTTTTCTACAGCCGCCTTGGCCAGCCCACCGAGCGCCAGCACCACAGCAACCATCGGAAGAGTAAAGAAAATATTACGGTTTTCTTTCACTTGGCTAATCCAACAAACTCACCTGCTCACAATTGCACTTCCAGGAGTCAATACCATTGACACTGTGAGACTATTTTAGGTCTTTGCCGGACGGTTGCAACACCAAAAAACCTCGCCAGCACCTAAGTCTCAAACGCTTACCATTGCGTTAACGGCTTTATTTCGACGTGCTTTACAAAACCTTGCTCCCAGAGCGGGGAAAGTAAAACAGCGACAGTAACAGTTCCCTCGGCTTGCGGCAACCGCACCAGAAGCCGTCTAACACCGCTGTTTGGCTTCTGGGGAGGTTTTTGCTCAGCCGATTCAGTGGCAAACTCAGCTCCTGAAGGACAAAGAAGCTGTGCATCCAATTTTTCCCCGCTCAATGAAAGCTCTGCAAATCAGCCATTCAAGCACTGTTGATTTGACGGACATCCAGGAATCCTTTATATTGTGCCAAAGATACCTTCAGAAGACAAGCGGCAGATTATGCAAAAACTTATTTACAAAACAGCTAAGGAGATGGCAAAAGCGGCGGCGAATGCCGCGGCAGGGGTTGTGAAAAAGGCGATAGAAAGTAGCGGACAAGCCAACATTATTCTCGCGACGGGGACGAGTCAAATCGAGATGCTCAAGAACCTGACAGCAGCAGACGATGTCAACTGGTCGAAGGTTACGATGTTTCATCTGGATGAATATATAGGGCTTGGTGCAGACCACCCGGCCAGCTTCAGAAAGTATCTGAAAGAGAGGTTTGTAGATAAGGTGCCAGATTTAAAAGCTGCGTACTTTGTTAACGGTGATACGGAGGACCCGGCGGGTGAGTGCAAAAGGTTAGGGGTAATCATAGCAAGGCATCCAATTGACGTGGGGATGGTGGGTATTGGAGAAAACGGCCACCTGGCGTTTAACGACCCGCCAGCAAACTTTGAGACCGAAGAGCCTTTTATTATTGTGGAATTGGACACCAAATGCAGAGAACAGCAGCTTGGCGAAGGGTGGTTTGACAGATTGGAGCAGGTACCGGAGAAAGCGATGTCGATGAGCATCCGCCAGATCATGAAAAGCGCGTGTTTGATCGTGACTGTGCCGGAGAGGCGCAAGGCCAAGACGGTGAAGAAAGCTCTGGAGGAGGCGATGACGCCTATGTGTCCCGCCTCGATACTACGGAGGCACAGAAACTGCAAGGTATTTATGGACAGCGATTCGGCGTCACTACTTTCCAAAGGGACAGAAGAGGTTTAGGCGATGAATATACCGGGTCTGGTTGACCTGCAGGTTAATGGCTATGCAGGTGTTGATTTTTCGAGTCCAGATTTAACCGAGACCGATTTCATAGCAGCCTGCGAGCAGTTATTTGAAGCTGGAACGACGGCGTTTTTGCCGACAATGATAACCAGTCCGGAGTACGTCTACGAACGCAACTTAGCAATAATGGCAGCGGTCTTGGAAAGAGCAGAGCTTCGCGGGCGTTTGCCGGGTCTGCATCTTGAAGGACCTTTCATATCACTGCAAGAAGGGGCCAGAGGCGCGCATAATTCGGAATGGATAAGAAAACCGGACTTAGACTACTTTGAACGATTAACCGTCTGGGCGGGCGGGAAGGTAAAGCTAATAACGATAGCAGCGGAAGTTAACGGTGCAGAGCAATTAGCAAAGCATGCGACAAGTAAGGGGATTGTGGTCTCACTTGGACATCAAATGGCGGGGGAAAAAGATTTGGAGAAACTGGTCCAGGCCGGTTCAACGTCGCTTACGCATTTAGGTAACGGTATACCGGCGGACCTGGACAGGCATGAGAATCCGCTCTGGGCGGGTTTGGGAAACGATGACCTTTCTGCAATGATTATAACCGACGGGAATCATCTGCCTGCTTCGCTGGTGAAAACCATCATCAGAACAAAGGGCCCAGCCAGTTGCATTGTCGTCAGCGACGCCTCACCTTTGGCAGGATTCAAACCGGGCAGATATGAGACACTGGGACACAAGGTAGTGCTGGAAGAAAGTGGACGGCTGTATGACCCGGCAACCGGGTATCTGGTCGGCTCGTCAGCTACTATGCTGGAGTGCATGAACTGGCTGGCGTCACTGAAGCTGGCCGGGCCGGATGAACTGATAGCTGTGGGTTTTTACAATCCATTGAAGTTAATCGGACTCAGTGCGAAAGATATAACACAGGACAGCAAAATCTGGTTGGACGAAAAACAACAGGCGTTCTGTATGGAGAAATAAGTGTGAAGGGGGGACTTGTGAGCTGTAGCCAAGTTCAAATCGCAAAGACAGCCTTTTGAATGATAAAGTCGGGCCAATTTAAGTACAAAACGCCTTTTTCTGCCTTTAGAGGCAAGTTTCGCTCGTGCCCAGTTCCTTTTCTCTTTACAAAGGCCTGTGGCACTGTTAAAATCCAATGAGTTAAACCGCAAACAGATGCGAAGAACGAGAAAATGGCCGGCAAAATAACGATTGATACGGAGCGATGCAAAGGCTGCGGGTTGTGTGTGACAGTTTGTCCGAGAGATGGCATCGTCATTTCCAAGCGGTCTAACAAAAACGGTTGCTTCCCTGCCCAGCCGACTAACTATGACTGTACCGGCTGCGCGATGTGTGGCTTGACCTGCCCAGAGGCAATAATCAAGGTCTACCGTGAAAACACGATAGTAGCCAAATCAGGTAAGAAAACCAAGTCCAGTTTGGTTGGGGAAAAAGCGTGACTGAAAGGATTCTAATGTGCGGCAATGAGGCCCTTGCCGAAGCGGCCATCATTGCCGGTTGCGATGCATATTTCGGATACCCCATTACGCCGCAAAATGAAATCACGGCCTATCTGTCCAAACGAATGCCCGAAGAAGGCAGGGTATTCCTGCAGAGCGAAAGCGAACTTGCTGCCATAAATATGGTCTTTGGCGCTTCGGCGACGGGCAAAAGGGCGATGACGACCTCGTCCAGTCCCGGTATCAGTCTGATGCAGGAGGGTCTGAGCTATCTGGCAGGTGCGGAGCTACCGGCGGTTGTGGTCAATGTAATGCGTGGTGGACCCGGCCTGGGCAACATCGCACCTGCGCAGGGTGATTACTTTCAGGCCACGCGTGGCGGCGGACATGGTGACTATCGAACCATCGTTCTCGGGCCATCAAGCGTGCAGGAACTGGTCGATTGCATGCCCCTTGCATTTGACTTAGCGGACCAGTACCGAATGCCCGTCATAGTACTTGCCGACGGTATTCTCGGTCAGATGATGGAGCCGATAGTATTGAACGGAGATAAAGCAGGTAGATGGCCGAGGCGAAAACTGCCAACAAAAGACTGGGTACTCAGCGGCGCTGAGGCAAGAGAACAGCACATCGTCCGGTCCCTGTGGCTTAAAGAGGGCGTGCTCGAAGAGCTCAACTACAAACTACAGGAAAGATATAAGCAGGTCGAAAAAAACGAGGTCATTTGCGAACATTACGAAGTGGACGACGCTCAAATTGTTGTAGTTGCGTATGGAGTCTCGGCCAGAATCGTTAAAGGTGCAGTAAACAAGGCAAGGGAAGAGGGCATCAAAGCCGGATGGATACGCCCTCTCACTCTGTGGCCGTTCCCGACAGAACAAATCAGCAAGGCCGCTGAGGATTTTAAAATCTTCCTCGTTGTGGAGATGAGCCTCGGGCAGATGGTTGAAGACGTAAAACTCGCTATTGCCGGAAAAACGCCGGTATTGTTCTACGGAAGAGCAGGCGGTGGCGTGCCGTCCGTTGAGCAGGTTCTGGAAAAAATCAGACAACTGACGATACCGGCCAAGAGGGAAAGATGATGGAAACAGTATTTGAGCGAACGCGCACGTTTAAGGACTGTCCGACACATTACTGCCCGGGGTGCGGACATGGCATTGCACATCGGCTGGTAGCCGAGGCCATCGACGAGCTGGGCATACGCGGGCGGACGATAGGGATAGCGCCGGTGGGATGCGCGGTGTTGGCTTATGATTATCTGGATGTGGACATGGTTGAGGTGGCACACGGTCGTGCGCCAGCTGTGGCGACGGGTATGAAAAGAACAAACCCGGACAAAATAATCTTCTCTTACCAAGGCGACGGTGACCTGGCGGCTATTGGAACGGGCGAGATTGTCCATGCTGCCCACAGAGGCGAACAGATAACCGTTATATTTATTAACAACGCGGTCTTTGGCATGACGGGCGGACAGATGGCACCGACGACTATTGTTGGCCAGGTGACGACCACCACGCCGCTGGGCAGAAAGGTCGACGGCGAGGGTTATCCTCTGCAGGTATCCGAGCTATTGGCGGTCCTGCCGGGGGCGATATATATTGAGCGCTGCGCGGTGCACAAGCCAGATGAGATTCGCAAGGCCAAAAAGGCAATTAAGCACGCATTTGAGCTGCAGGTTGAAGGAGTCAGAGGATTAAGTATGGTTGAGGTGCTCTCGCAGTGCCCAACGGCGTGGCGGATGAGTCCACAAGAGGCGGTGGAATGGGTGGAAAAGGAAATGATAAAGGTATTCCCACTCGGACGCTTAAAAGGGTGAAAAATGCAGGCAGACGGTCTTTATGAAGAGGTTGTAGTCGCTGGTTTTGGAGGTCAGGGGATTATCCTGGCCGGAAGGCTACTGGCACAGACCGCGATGAAGGGCGGCAAAGAAGTAACGTTCATGCCGTCATACGGAGCGGAGATGCGAGGCGGGACAGCAAATAGTATGGTGGTTATATCCGACAGTCCCATCGCTTCGCCATTGGTCAACAAACCCAACTCTCTTATCGCGATGAACAAAGCGTCACTGAATAAATTCGCTCCCCGCATCAAGCAAGAGGGGCTATTGATAATGAACAGTTCCCTGATTGACACCGAGCCGGAAGTTGACGAGACTATTGATGTGTCAGGGGTACCCGCCGATGAGATTGCGGTTGAATTAGGCAATCAAAAGTGCGCTAACATGGTGGCGTTGGGCGCATACTTCCAAAAAAGAGGTTTGTTCAGCGCCGACGCAGCGGCCGCATGCCTGGCCGACGTCCTCGCAAAACGTTATCATAAAACACTGCCACTTAACACCCAGGCCTTGCAGCGAGGCGCAGAATTCGCCAAGAGACACTCGTAGCACAGCGATTTCTAAACGAGGTATTGCGTTGGAAACGGCAAAACACGAAAGTGTACGAACAGATTTTCTTGCGAGGGTTTTCACCCGCTGGAAGCGCCCGTTCACTTTGCGTATGGCTCCGATGATAGATGTGATATTTTTGCTGTTAATATTCTTCCTTGTGGCAGCAAAGTGGAGACCACAGGAGGACTTCCTGCCCTTTCGCACAGGGCCAAGACAGACCGAGGCGGAGAAAGTCGGAAGACCTGAGCCCCTGATAATAAAAATCTGGTCAACGGCGGCCGGCTGCCAGGTCCAAATAGGCCAGCTTGATCCTGTCCGAATGGATAATGGGAACATGGAAGCAGACCTAGCAGTGCTGATGGAAAAACTGCAACAGTGCCTAGCGGAACAAAAAAGATTCGCAAGCGACCCGATAGAAATCACATGCGCACCCGAGGTGAAATGGGACCAGATAGCGAAATTATATAACGTTTTTTATGGTGCCGGCCTGACAGATATTACATTCACAATGACGGAGTAATCCGGGTGCATGCCTCAAGGAAATACGTCCTTGGAACTGCAATTATCCTGCTAATGGCGTTTTACTTTTCGTCGGCCTCGAAAGCTTCGATCGATTCAGCACCAATCGCCAAAGATGTGGCCCACCTTGCCGAGAAGGCAAAGCTAATTACAGATACATTCATGCAGGAGAGCTTTCGGCTGCGAATGCAATATGAATACAGCGGTAAATTCCCGAACGAAAGTAACAAAGAGCAGCTGGGCAGACTCGCAAAAAAAGCTGGTGACGAGCTGCAAGCTGTTGCAAACAAGCAGCGACAGCTAAAGCAGCAAGTCGAAGATTACCAGGGCAACGACTGGGACGCCAGATACGGCATAACAGGTCTCTGGCGAAAGCTGTCGGACGATTTGTTTAGAACGATCCTGAGAAAGTACCAAATCGATTTTCATGTCGGCCTTGCATCCAGCGAGGCTCAAAGGAATAAAACGCTGACCAAGATAATTGGTGAAATGGAATCGCTGGATTTACCGGTACTGCCGGGCACTTGTCAGCTCTTGAAGGCGAGGATATTTACGACGCTTGGCCAGAGTGACTTTGCCTACAAAGCGATGGCAGCAAAAGAACTCAACGCACTGGCGGCACGGTCCGACGTAAGACATTCAACGCTCTTGAGAACAACCATAGAGCGGATTAAGCTGGCGGGCCAAGTTGAACCGAACCAGTTGCAAACAATAGCCGACGAACTGGCCCAAAGCAATAGTGCTGACAACATAGAATTAGTGTTGTCTTTTGCCTGTCTTGCGCGGAAGTTAAATCAGCCCGAAGCGTTTCAAAAAACAGTACAATTGTGGCCTCAGACAGAAGATTTTCTCGGCCAGCTTGCTTTATTGGAACTGTCGGCTCAATCTGAGCAGCAAGAGCTAACAGAACAAGTCTTACACCAGGGAAGTGTCTTCGAAGCAGAACTCGCCGCACAGGCCGCCTGGAAAGATAAGCCACGCAAATATAAAATGCTGCTGAGCAATCTGCTAAATACGGAAAAACTTCAAACACCGTTGATACTTTACGTCGCCGCGGCTGCATCATCAGAATCATCACCAGCTCAAGCGGTCAATCTCCTGATAAAAGCAAGCAAGTTCCAGCACATGCAAAAAAGCGACAAACTAAACATAGATGCACAGAAAATCGCTGAACAAGCTGCGCAGCTCGCGTATAGCCTGGTCGCACAGGATTCGGCCCGCTGCGAGCTTGCCCTGCAAGCCTTTGAAAACTACGCAGAAATGGCAAACGAAAAAATCGATGAAAAACTTGCGTATCTTTACGCTATAGTTTTAAATGACTGCGGCAAAGTTGCAAAAAGCAAGGAGCTGCTGCAAAAAATAGCCGACCGCCCTGCCGGGCGCTGGCGAAACAGGGCAAGGTTTGAACTGACAGCCAGCGCAATACGGCAAAGGCAATACGAAAACCCAGAGCAAAAAAGTAGATTACTTAGGCAGTTCAGTAGTTTAATCGCCGAGAACAAAGATTGCGCGGACGCCGATGAAGTGCTGGAACTGCTCTCGGAGGTCATCGACGAAATCGAGCGGTATGAGACAAAGGCAAATAGCTTTGTTGAAACGGTCCAGGATTATGAAAAGGTGGCCAAATTTTGCCACGATTGTTTGCGTCAGCGGCGATCAGCTCTGCTTTTGGCGGAAGTTCTCGTTCTCACGGCAGGTAAAGATGAAAAAGGACTCTCCGAAGCTGAGAAACTGCTCAATAAGGTCACCCAAGATAAAGATGTCAAGGATGTGAATCTTCTTCGCTGCCGGGCGAGGTTGCTGACCGCGCAAGGCAAATTGGACCAAGCCGCTCGATTGTGGGTACAAGCTGCCAATATGCAAAAGGCCGAGTCGCCCTCGGCAAGGGGTAGAAGCTGGAAATGGTGGCGAGCAAAATATTACGAGATTTACTGCTGGTCAGAAACGCCAGGCACAGAAAAGGCAGACGTTATCCATACAATTGAGGTGCTTGAAAACAGTTTTTCCGATATTCCTGCTTTATGGATGCAAAAACTAAATTCTTTAAAAAGGAGTCAGACAGATGAATGAACTGGTCAAAGCGTGGGTTGCGACGGCAGCAGGTGGTGTGATGCTGATTGCGATGGCCTCACAAGCCAAGGCAACGCCACCTTCACACAAGGAACAAGGACTTATTTGTTTGGCAGGCCAATGGGGCTTTCGGCTGGACCCGAAAGGGGTGGGCGAAAAAGAGAAGTGGTTCGAAGCTGAATTGTCCGAGAAAATCAAGCTTCCCGGCTCGACCACCGAAAGCGGCTTTGGCGATGATATTTCCGTAGATACTCAATGGACCGGGTCGATTGTAGACCAGTCATGGTTTACCGAGGAAAAATACGAGAAATACCGGCAGAAGGGTTCTATCAAACTACCCTTCTGGCTGACTCCTCTTAAACATTATGTCGGTGCTGCCTGGTATCACAAGACAATCGATATCCCGGACTCCTGGCGCAATAAGAGGGTTGTTCTTTTTCTGGAACGTACCCATTGGGAAACGAAGCTCTGGGTAGACGGCAAAGAAATCGGGATGCGAAACAGTCTCAGTACCGCCCATGAATATGAGCTTGGCAAGTTGACTCCGGGTGAGCATCTTCTTGCCATTCGTGTAGACAACACCATTAAAATAAACGTCGGCCCCAACTCTCACAGCATTTCCGACCATACCCAGACCAACTGGAACGGCATAATTGGGAAAATCGAGCTGCGAGCCACCGATGCGATCCGGATTGACGATGTGCAGGTTTATCCCGATGTGCAGAATAAAACCGCGAAGGTACGTGTGACCGTTCGAAACGATACGAGGCAGAAAGCCGAAGGCACGCTGACTCTTAAGGCCCGGACATCCCATTTGCAAACACGCCATGAAGTACCGGCAAAGACGGTCAAGTTCACGGCTGCCTTGCCGTATACCGACATCGATGTCCAATATGATTTGGGCGATGACGTATTGCTCTGGGACGAATTCTCGCCGAACGTATACCAAATGACAGCGTCCATTGAAGGAGCGGAATTTTCTAACAGCAAGACTGCTGACTTCGGCATGCGGGGATTTGCGACAGCGGGCACGCAGTTCATCATCAATGGGAAAAAGATATTCTTGCGCGGCACGCTGGAATGTTGCATTTTTCCGCTCACCGGATATCCTCATATGGATGTGGAGGGCTGGTCGAGAATGATCCGTATTGCAAAAGCGCACGGTCTGAATCACTTTCGCTTTCATTCCTGGTGCCCCCCCGAGGCGGCCTTTGCTGCTGCTGACCAGTTGGGATTTTTCTTCCAGGTCGAATGCGGCTCCTGGGCCAACCAAGGCTCGGCCCTCGGCGACGGCAATAGTATTGACGGGTTCATCTACAGCGAGAGCGAGCGTATCCTCAAAGCTTACGGCAACCACCCATCATTTTGTATGCTCGCTTATGGAAATGAACCGGCAGGCAAGAACCACATAGAATACCTTACCTCTCTGGTGAAATACTGGAAGGAAAAGGACCCTCGCCGATTATACACAAGTGCCGCTGGCTGGGCAATTACACGAGAGAATCAGTACCAAAACGATTACAGCCCACGAATTCATTACTGGCAGGCCAATCTGACCTGTCGTCTGAACTCAAAGCCGCCAGAGACTGTTACTGACTATCGTGAGATCATCAGAAAGTATGACGTCCCCGTTGTCAGTCATGAGATCGGTCAGTGGTGTGTATACCCTAACTTTGACGAGATAAAGAAGTATACCGGCGTAACTCGGGCATACAATTTCGAAATCTTCCGCGACAGCCTCAAAGAAAACCACATGCTCGACCAAGCCCATGATTTCCTCATGGCTTCAGGCAAATTGCAGACGCTTTGCTACAAGGAAGAAATCGAGTCGGCCCTACGGACACTCGGTTTTGGAGGGTTTCAGTTACTTGACCTCCATGATTTTCCGGGCCAGGGCACCGCACTGGTGGGAGTGCTTGATCCGTTCTGGGACTCAAAACCTTACGTTACGCCCGAAGAGTATCACCGCTTCGCCTGTGAGACAGTGCCTCTTGCGCGGATGGAAAAACGCGTGTGGACTTCTGATGAGACATTCATCGCCAAGATAGAGATTTCCCACTTCGGGGCTGTGCCTATTAAAAAAGCAGTGGCAGCCTGGAGGGTCACAGATGACAAAGGCGCGGAAATTGCCTCGGGCCAACTCTCTGCCAAGACGATTCCACTGGGTAACTGTACCGAACTGGGCGAGGTCGCCCTTCCGCTGGCAAATGTCAAGAACGCAAAAAAAATGGTGCTAACAGTTTCTATCACAGGAACAGATTTCTCCAACGATTGGGACTTCTGGGTATATCCTCAAGATGTAGACACGAGCATACCGGAAGACATTCTACTTACGGATCTGTTGCATGACAAAGCTCTGTCTGCATTAAGTGCTGGGGGCAAACTAATGCTTACGCCTCAAGCCGGTGTCATCAAAGGAGATGAATACGGTGACATCCCAGCAGGCTTTACGAGTATATTCTGGAATACGGCCTGGAGCAACAGGCAGGCCCCACATACATTAGGGATTCTCTGTGACCCGGACAATCCTGCACTGGCACAATTTCCTACCGAATTTCACAGCAACTGGCAGTGGTGGGACCTCGTAACCAAATCCCAGATTATGATACTTAACGATTTGCCGCCTAAGTTACGTCCCATTGTTCAGGTTATTGATGACTGGAACACAAATCGCAGATTAGGCCTTGTTTTTGAAGCCAAGGTCGGTATCGCCAAACTCCTCGTTTGCAGTATTGACCTGCGTAGCAACCTCGACAAACGTCCCGTCGCTCGGCAGATGCTTTACAGCCTGCTAAGATATATGGGCAGCGAACATTTCAGCCCAAAAACGCAGTGCGATATCGAAACAATTAGAGAACTATTCAAAAAGCCCACAGTCAGTAAACTTTGACGACGCTTGGTGGCGCCGATACCGGAATGCCTGATTGCGCAATCGTTCATATAGTTGGGCTTGTTGGTACCACAAAAAACGCTACGAAAGGTAAATAGCTTGCCTGAGCAGTATCTCTCAACTACAATATATAAAAAAGCCAAGAAACAAGCTGTAATCCGATAAAAGCAGGAACGTATAATGGCCAAGCAATCAGGCAGTAAAAAGTCCAAGGCAATCTGCAATTTCTGCGGCCGCTCGTCAAGTCAGACCGA
>SDBT01013984.1_pt1 | contig 12832 bp, 15 predicted proteins | sample 2277101 | NCBI WGS metagenome assembly SDBT01 (sample SAMN10404973, study PRJNA504765) | marine sediment metagenome | isolation source: marine sediment core GS10_PC15, 103 cmbsf | place: Arctic Ocean: Southern Knipovich Ridge | collected 2010 | reverse complement strand
TCTTGCTTCAGCTGAAGCTGATATTCCCGAAGGTACTTGGTCCTCAGCATGCCAACCATATTTCTCAATTAAATTATTAATTAATTGACTTAGGATGACTGAATAATGATCCTCAGATTTTCGAATAGATTGGATTTTTTGTTGGAATTGATATATACATTTTATTAAAGATTTAATGATTATATCTCTATTGGTCCTTGTATCAGGTTGTGATAATAATTCTAATTCTTTAACTGGTAACTCTAAATCAACACCAACAGTGCAAATTTCATTTTGCTTTAAACAAAATTTAATTTCTCTTTCGCCAATAAATCCATTACTCTTAATATCAATTTTAAAATGATTACTTCCAGCTTCATAAACGGGGTCATACTTATAAATTTTTAATAAATCAGTTTCCTCAAAATCTATAATATATGGATAGATTTTATCTTTTTCAGCAAAATTTTGTATTATTTCGAATTGTTGATAATTCTTAGATAAATTTAGATATTGAAAATTAGGATTAACCTCTTGTTTATGATTCCATGGATGTATCTCCTTCATTGAATCTAAAAGAATTATAAAAATAGATTCGATTGGAGGGGGCAATGGACAAAAGTTTGCAGGCAACTCAAATCTCAGTTGTTTTAATTTTCCGTCATCATTAAAAAATAAATTCTCCAGAGAATTTCTTATTCTTTCAGTCTTTTTATCTTCGGAACTAGGGTTAAATTCTATGTCCTTTATTTGTCCAGAGAATTCTTGATTTAATTGGGATATATTATTTTTTTTTTTGAGATTCTCTATTTTTCTAATAAAAGTTGATAAAACTGAAGAAATGTCCCTATAAATCTTTATGATATCTTTATTGTATTGAGGAATTTTCTTAGAGTTGAATAAATTTTTAAAAACTGTTTCTGATTCTAGTAATTTTTGATATGAAAGGTCATAATCATCTAAATTCATATGGATTATTCCCATAAATAGCATGAATCGAGCTTTTAAAAAATGAAATTTAAATGGAAATTTCCTACCTGATTCTTTAATTATATTGAAAGAATCAAAGTCCTCCTTTATTTGTTCTATATCCTCTTCTATTTCTTTTAAAATAAGAATAGACACATCATTATTATTAATATCAAGGTACTCTAAAATATAATCAGTTAAAATAAAAATTTTCTGTGAAAGTGAAACTTCTTTATTAAGAGATTCAACAAAACACTCTAGAGCTTTCTCCTTCTCTCCTAAAAACGAAAGAAATAGACCTTTATCATATGTATTTGGTATAAGAAATAACATTTCTTTTAGTTTTTCGAAGACCATTTTATTACTAATATAATTTCGGAGAATACGTTCAAAGATCCTGATAATCGATCTAATCTCGCTCTCATTATCGGATGTCATTTCTAAAAATTGATTTATAAAATTTGAGAATTTTTCAGGTTTGTTCACCAAAGAAAAAAAAATACTATTATATCGCTTCCTTTCAATCAATAGGTTAATTATATCTTGTTGTAAATCTTTATCCATTTTATCAAAATTATTCAAGAGATTCATTGAAAAAGGATTAAACCATTCTCGATTGCGAGTATTTGAGAGATACTCTTTTACTTTGGGTATAAAAAAATTTGAAGAGAGGTGTGAAGAATAGTCTCCAAAAAAACCAAAAATGACATCTGAATATTCATAGGTATGATCGTCAGTTGGAGGCTCTCCAAAATTAATGTTCTCATAATAATCCTCTAAAATCTTAGTATAATCTTTTGTTAACTCTGGTTTTGCCTTAAAAAACACTGAAAAGATTTGTGTTTTTAATGTCAAATATCGAGATTCCTAATTCTGTCTTAAGGTCATCATCTATTTGTCCATTCTTAAGTGACCATTTTACTTTTTTAATTTTGACAAAAAATGGTGTCAATTGTACATATTTATTATATAATGTCAGAAAAGATCATAAAAATTAGAATAAACTTAACTGGAGAAACAAAAAAAATGTTTGAATCAATCAAGCAAAAATTTAATTTGAATCAAAATACGGAAGTAATTAGACTTATTATTAAATTAGCTTACAATAATGAATTTAAGAACGAAAATAAAACCTAAAATGGAAGTTTCAGTTCATCTTTATAGATTTCGATTAAATCTTTTAACAGCTGTAGAATTAGGTTATTAACATTCACATCTTTTATTAGTGAAATTATTTTCAAAAATTTTAATTCTTCTTCAGGTAAATCGATTTCGATTTTAATTTTTCCTCCACACCTGGCCTATTATTTTTATTATTCTATTAAAAAAAAACATTTTATATAAAGCAATACGGTTAAATTTTGATTTTTTTTCATTCAAATTTTTTCCCTGTATTTTCATTTTTTTACCACAAAAGTCTAATACCTTAAAATTTTTTGTCAATTTATTTTAATTTTGTAGCATATTTAAGAGTTTGGTAAATCAGAAATCCTTCACTAAGTAATGAGATTTCTGAGAGAGAGAGGGATGATTGGAAGTAAAAATCAATATTTATATTTTTTGTCGTTAATACCTAATTAATTACAAAATACCAGGTAAATAAAACTAATTGAAACTATGAATTATAAAGAGAAAGAATTTATCCAACAAATTGAAGAAATTTTAAAGAATTATGAAGATTACCAAAATAATGAGAAGGCAATTATAAATAGTGGTAAACGAGAGGAAACAATTAATTATCTCATCACAAGAATAAAAGCAATCGTTAAGAGGATAACTGGGAATGATTCAGAATATTACAAACGTATCGAAGAAATTTTTGTTCAATATAAAATATATTATGACCATAAAAAATTAGGACCATTAAAGGGTGTATTGGATGGATTATATCAAGATTTAAAAGCGGGTTATTTAAAATCTTTCTCAGAACTTATTCATGCAGATATCTTTTCTGATTATATTGAGATGGCTGAATACCTTTTAGAAGAGGGATATAAAGATCCAGCAGCCGTAATAACAGGAAGTACATTAGAAGAACATCTAAGAAAATTATGTATAAAGAATGGAATTGATATTGAAATAATGTCAAAGGGAAAGTTAGGACCTAAAAATGCGAATGGGATGAATTCTGATTTAGCTAAAGAAGGAGTTTATTCCAAACTAGAACTAAAAAGTGTTACTGCTTGGTTAGATCTTAGAAATAAAGCAGCACACGGGAAATATAGTGAATACAATGAAAATCAGGTGAATCAATTAATTATAGGAGTAAGAGACTTTATTATAAGAAATCCTGCATAAATCTATAAAAGGAACAATCTGATTCGAGAAAAATGATTTGGAAGTAAAAATAAATATTTATATTTTTTGTCGGCATTAATAATATGGCAAATCAAAAAACAAAATAAAGGAAGTGAATGAAGTTGAAATGTCCTGCCTGTAGTTATGAACCAAACGAAGATAACATTCTATTTATAGATATAAGAGGATCTTCATTACATATGAGAGACAATCAAAATAGAATGAAGAGTGTTAATTTAATTGGATGTCCGAAATCCTTATGATTATAATCAAGGAGATGCTGGTGATCCCTTCCCTGGTATAACTAAACAAACTAATCTGAGAGATACAGGAGATATCAATACATCATTTCCTGGACAAGGACCGTCTGGCATATTCTTATCAGATATTAAACATGACTTAAGTTCTGGTAATATTACATTTAATTTGGAAATAAAAAAGCCTACTTAAAGATTTCCTTACTTTTTTTTTATTTAAATTCTACTAATATTTGATGAAACACACTTGGAAAAGCTAAAAGACTCAATTAATAAAGTAGCTGCCGGTCAACTTACTCCTAAATCAGTTAGAAAACTAATTATTGAGCATAAAACATACTCATTCCAAAAGATACTCGAACTATTCCTCTATTATCTTAAAGGTGTAAGCACAAATCGTTCTTTAGAGCAGTTTACAGGTGAATCGATGGAGGAAAATATCAATAATAAAACTGAATTAATCAAGGAGTTGGAAGAAAAAAATAAATTCCTTGAAGAGATCGGTGTATGAGTTAATAATATCTATAAAAAACTAAAATTAGAAGCATAATAGAAAGAAAAAATGAATTATGACTAAAATAGTATGAACTGAATCCAAAAGTATATCCTAATAACCCAGGAATGACAGGATTCCAATTAGATACAAGTGCTCACCTTTTTTTTCCAAAGATGTAAATAATAATAAAATAAATTATTATTATGGAATCGAAAAAATGTGATATTTGTCAGAAAGAATATGAAGAAAATGCTATTATTCCTTTTCGATTAAGAATTGGTCCAAGATTAGGAAGAATAGGGGAGTCAATAGATGCTGATTATGTTAAACCAATAGACGTGAATGTTTGCGATCATTGTAAGGAAAGCAGAAAAGCAGAAATTATTAATAAATTTAAAAGTTTATTGTCCTCAAATTAGTTTTATAGTAAATTTCCTTTTTTTTGGGGAGAGGAGTGATTGGAAACAAAATTAAAGATCTAAATTATTTGTTGGATTATTTAATAGATACAATTTTAATCCCCTATAACTCTATTTTTACATGTTTAAAAGAATTTGTTATAACAAATTTGTTATAAAAAAAATTACTAAACTTAACCTTAAATAACACTATTTTTATAATTAATTTACAAAATCGTCGGTATTTTCCAAACATATTTACTAAAAATAAAACCTCAAAATGTTATTTAAAGAAAAAGAAGTAGATTTTTGTCAAAAAAATCATATTGATTATGACCAAATTGAGCAAATTTTTTATGATAATATTTATTTTGAGAACTCTGACGTTGTCTTAAAAATACCTTTAATGAGTCTTATTAAAAAGATTTCTAACGATGATATTAAAATAGAAAAATTTGATCTTACGAAATACACATATTTAATACATCATAAATAACAATTTGGCATTAGAAAACAATTTTAGATATTTTTTAAAAGATTAGCTTTCCAAGAAAGAGAAGAGTGTTGATTAAAATAAATTATGGAGATCTTTTTAAAAAAGGTATAAAAGATATTAAGGAGAGGTTTGAAATTCTTTGGAAAAAGGATAATGATCTTAAAAGGATGTTTGAAACTCTCCTAGAAAAGGATAGTGATTTTAGACAGAGGTATCAAACTCTCTTAGAAATGTATAGTGGTCTTAAAGAGAAGGAAATTTATATACATCTTACTATGATATTTGAAAATATAATTAAAACAATTCTTAAGTTTACAAGTTAAGGATCGAAAAAAAATTTTTTCTTAATGTAACTAACGACGTTAATGAATTTAAAGACATTGAAGAAAAAAATAGGGGGTATGTTTTCTTAACTTGTGAGTAGACGTTTTAAATTTAGCGCTCTGAAAAATCGTGAAGCGTTTTTAGTAATATTATCAGATTTCGTTTATGAACACATGGCTACATCAAAAAATATTACTTTAGAAAAAGATCGAGATGTTATTATGACCGAAAAAGTGATTAAAGTTCCTATTGATTTATCTAATAAACGAGATAGCCAAAAAACTTTCATCAAGGGAATATTAATGAGAAATGTATTCATACCTAATAAGGATAAATTCTTAAAGATGATGGAAATTATTCGTAAAAAAGATTCATATAAAGTCACTAAAACTGGGCACATGCTCTTAAGTACTCATTGGGATTTTTACAATCAAATTGTAGTTTCTGATAAAATGAAGGGGAGTTCTGATAATCCATATCTAAAATCGGTTGCAGGATTAAATGGTATTGTTTTTGGAGTAGATCAACTCTTAGAAGAAACATTATCTCCCCTAAATTTTACGACTATTGCAGAAAATATTGTTCACTTGAAAAATGCTTATTCTAATCTTGAATTTGATCCAATATATCTCTTCTCACTATTAGAAAACGCATCTAAGGCACTACAATCTGATACACAAGAAAGTTATGCTACCACCGAAGAAGGTCCCAAAGAATCAATCTTTGCCTCTGCAGAGGATCGTATGTATACAATTACCAATTGGCCTGAACAATTTAAGAGAAAAACAAAAAAAGAAATAAAGGAAAAACCGGAAACAAAAGAAATAAAAGAAACACAGGAAACACCAGTTATTCCTAAAATGGTAGAACAGCCCGCATCCCTTCAACAAAATAATATTCAAGATTCCTCTACTGAAAGTATAAAAATGCCTGAATATGAACAGGAAAAATTTGAGTTAAAATCATTGCAATCTGAAACGGTCAAATCTAAAAAATTACCTCCTCCACCCGAAGTTAATGTTAAACAAATTTTTGAATATTTAAAGAAAGTTATTGAAGAAGATTACGACATGCGCTCTATCGGTCAAGCTTTTGAAATAGGTCGAGAAAGTATGAGACAAATTGGCGTTAGTTCAAGAATAGCACATCAGAAAGAAATATGGGAAATGAGTAAATATGCTAATATTTATGTGAAAAAAGAATTAGGTTTAGGATTACCCCCAAAAGAAAAGGACGATCTCCTTCAAAAACTAAATAATTGGCTTTTTGAAATCGAAGAGGAAGAAAGGAAAGAAAAAGAACTTTTAGAAAGAACCCATTTGGAAAAGGAAGCAAAAAAAAATTAAACAAGAGGGGATTACCAAATTTATAATTTGTAAAGATTTAAATACATGAATTTCCAGAATTTTTTTTTAAATTTTAAAAATATCTTATTTTCAAGAATTATACCGTATCTTAACTATAAATTTCCATTGGGAAAATTTTTAAAAAATATCGAAGTTCAAAAGGATTTCAAATATGCTCTTTTTATATTATTCAGATAGATATTAATATTATTTTTTTTTTATCTCTTAGGTTTATCAGTTTTAGAATTTAAAAAACTTAAAAGAAAGAAATGTAAGAAGTACATTCTGAGTAACAATTCAATTTTCAAAAATTAATTTGCTTTGATTTTTATGCCATTTAATCTTTTATGATATTTTAAGGCAAAAGAGCTAAATATTCCTTCAGATTGTAGAAAAGGAGAGCGAAAAATAATTTATTCATTACAAAGTCACACCTTACATTTTTCTGGAAAAAATCGTAGAGCAATAGCAGGTGCTGCGTTATATATTAGTGCAAAAATACATAACGAACGTTTAACACAATCTGAAATATGTAACGTAGCAAAAATTGGTATAGAAACTCTAAAACTTAGAATAAAGGAGATTAGAAAAAATAGGGAGAATCTAGATTTAAAATAGATTTACGCCCTATTTTTTCATTACTAAAACATTACTAAAACTCTTCTTGATGAGATTAAAAAAAAGACTGTTAAGGAATATGAATTTCCAAATTAATATAGTTATTTTAATGTTTCTGAAATTATTACAATAGAAAAATATTGTTAAAAAAATAATTTTAATGTTTTTATAAAGTTAATCTCTAATAAATCACGATGAAATATTAACTCATTAATATTTTTCATGGAATATTTAAATATGACTTACACATCCTCTAAATTAACGGAGGAAAAAAAAAGGACTAAGAATAAATAGTTGTTGCCTGAGTGTATACATAATATGGCAACAACTTATTTACATCTCTAATAATAAATCAGTTTTATTAATCCATTTTATATGTCGAATCAAAAACTCTCTTGTTTTTTTGATTAAATCATCCTTATATTCAGGATTAGACCATTTCTCAGTAGTAAAAAGACCTTCATGCTCTCCTATTATTTGTAACCAATATTTTACAATTACATAACATACATCACGATAAAAACCATGAAAATATTTAATATCATAGAAATTGTCTAATGTTTGCTGAATTAAAATATTTCTTATCTGCTCGATTTTACTATTCTCTGTATTCCTCTAGCTAAAAAACGATATAAACTGATTTATAATGAATGAGAGATGTAAATTATAGTTAGAAATTTAAAATACAACTTCAACTTCTAAATAAATTAATTGTAAGGGCGGTCCCTACTATACTAGACGCAAAGTTAGCGTCGAAACAACATAGGGGTAGGAGGGCGAAATCAGAGTGTAAGATTTACTCACACAACCAAAAGACAAAAATTCAGGGGGGTAAGTAGGGACCATATTTTTTATTATTAATGAAAGATGATTTTGTTATGTTTTTCAATTTATGAAAGGTTTTTCAATTACTTAAATGTATACTATAAATATAAAGTTGTTATTTATAAATAAAAAAATATAATTTCTGCTTTCATTCATTTCCATTGAAAAGTAAATCTGGATATATAAGTTCAAATTGTTGGGTAAATAACTTGTGATTCATCCAAATCTTATCTTTCTCATTCCATTTAAGATTCTTTAGAGGATTATATTTCTTTAGAAAATCTAAGGTTCCAAAAATTGATTTCATTAATTGTTTACCATCACTCGAATTATTCAAAATCAGATAATCTTTAATCTCAAAATTCTCAAATAAAGAATCAAATAACTGTTTATTTTGATTGCTAGGAAGATATAATTTAACCATTAATCCATTTTCAAATCTTTTTACTTCCGTAAAACCATGAATGTAATATTCTCCTTTAATTTCATAGATAAATCCGAAATTGAAAAAACTAAATATTTTTATGAAATTTTTAACATTCTTTCGGGAGAAATCAAATTTATCTGATCAATTCTACCAAAGGTGGTCCTTTCGAGTGAAATTTTAATGAATCAAGTTCTAAAATTAATGCTTCTTGATTCTCAGAATGTGAATGCTTCCGAAATTTCATGTTTTTTAACGAGTTGTATCGTATGAAAGAGAATATTTGTAAAGTAAGTTCAATATATTAAAGAGTCTAAAGAGAAATTTATCGGTGAACAATTGATAGAGATTACTATGCCGAAGATTCCAGTATATGAAATTCATCCTATTCAGAAATGTATATTATTGGTTTTGAAAAATGCAATTGATGACAAGGATTTAATTCAAAGTGAGGTTCGGAAAATAATTATCTCGGATTATGCAGGAAAGAAAGAATATTCATTAGGTACTAAGAAGAGCATTTCACCACAAATCATAAGCTATCATTGTAAAATTCTAGAAAATAATGGTTTAATCGTTCGAACTCATGACGATGCAAATCGCAGAGTTCAGATATTATCTTTAACTTTGATTGGAAGTATTCTTGCAAACTTTATATATGATGAAATTAGGAAATAAATTCAATAAAATATGTATCTTGGTGATAAAACGATTTTATTTTTAATAATAGAAATTGCCACCAAATATATCTTTCCAATCAAAAATTGAGCGCAACTCATAATCAAGATCGATTTCTGAGGGCATTAGACCTTCCTCGTATCGTCACTTTGTTTCCCATAGGTTCCTTGGCTAGACCACCAATATTTCGTAGTTTCGTAAATTATGTAAAAGTTGAATGTAAAAAGGTAAAAATATAATTGAAATGAGAGTGATACCAAAATAATTGATAATAAACAGGTGAATTTTGAATTCTCTCTCAGATAAATTCTTTAGTAAATATTAATAGAATATAACAATAATATCATCCAATAATTTTAATGGTGGATGTCATATGATAAGTATAAATTACGATCAAATATATAATAACTGGATAAAACCCGAATTAGAAAAGAGAAAAGCTGAAGGATTAATTGAAACGGATTTTAGGTTTACAAAATGTCTAATAACCTTTCCCAAAAAACCTAAGACGCTTGTAAAATTTAACTCGGAAATAGATATAACTTTTTTGGTTGAAGGTAGTATTAAAGAAGACAAGGAGAAGGGAGACCCAATTTATAATGAGGAAGTTAATGATATTGTAGATGTAGTATTGCCTAATATAGATGGAGAACGCATTGCATTCATTTATCTACAATTCAACGGAAATTATTCAGAGAGTGCTTTATATGATGTTATGTTTGATTTCACACCAAATCATACCCTAACGGATTCAGAACAAGAAAAATCCTCTAAAACAGCACGGAATTCGTTGGTAAAGTTATTGCGAAAGGAACTGAGAGAGAGAACTATAAGATATATAGTGCAATTTAAGGACCTACTAATTCAAAACGGTTTTTGGGTCATACCCGCACTATTACCATCTCCTTTAAACAAAATAATAGCTGCTATTCAAAAGAATAATGTTTCTGAAACAAAAGAACTGTTTATTAACCATTGTTCAGACGAATTTTTAGAAAGTTTAATGGGAAATTGGTGGGAGTTAAAGGAATTTAGTGATAGGAGAGAAGTCTTCGAAGAAGCGTTTTTTTGCCATAGAAATGAAAAATATATTACTGCAATTAGTACTTTATTACCTCATCTAGAAGGTATAATTACAGAATTTGGGCATTCAGTTTCCAACGAAATGCCGTGGCGACAAGATTCTAAAACTAGGAAGGTTAGAGATTTATTATCCAAGATTAGTCTTTCTACTTATGAATTTCAGAGTGTCCTTTACTTTACTTTCTCCTTTCTCGTTAACGGTCCTATGTTAGATACTTTCAATGATTGGTTTCAAAAAGTTAATGTGGATTTTCCAAACAGACACGCTGTTGGTCACGGTAAATACATAAGGGAATTATACACTCAAGAAAATTCAATCAAGGTTTTTTTATTATTAGACACGATTTATTGGATAATTAAAGAATATATTAATGTTAATGTAATTGAACATCAAGAAATGACAAAAAAACTTCATAAAATTAATATCTTGGATTCAGAAGGCAAGATTGAGGAAGCACTCGTGGAGGTTGAAGAAATACTCAAACATCCGAAATTTACAATGAAATACGATTTCTTCCGTCAAGCAATATATTATAAAATGGTTTTTTACTACGAATTAGAACAACTAGATGAAGCCCTCGAATTATTTGAAAAATACGGTATCAACGAGTTATCTGAAACATTCCTCAATCCTTTCAATATTAAAAGTCTGCTTCTTGCCAAAAAGGGAGACTTTGAAGAAGCCCATCGACTTATTGGTAATATTATCGAAAAAACGCAAGATAATTTAGAAAAATTAAATTACACGGACAACAAGGGAGAAATCTTTCAAATGGAGGGAAACTACGAAGAAGCCATAAAAATATATGAGGATATTCTAAAGAAAGTGAAAGAGGATCTTGAGCCTAAAGCCTTTGTTTATTTCAATCATATGACGCATTTGAGGTTAGGAATTTGTTATAAAGAAGTGGGAAATGTGGAAAAAGCTTTAGATCATATCAAAGAGGGAAAAAGGATTGCAGAACAACGAAACTTAAAAAAGTGGATAAAAAAAGCAGAGGCAATTCTTTGGTGATTCTTAATCCTCTTGACCTAAGTCTTAGCAAAATGGTGAATCTTAATTTAGATAAAAAATTAATTAAGTAATTAATGAGCTAGACCTTTCTCAAGCCAACCGTCACTCGATAAATTATTCTCTTCTATAATCTCTCTTAAATATGGTTTTAATTTATTATTTTTTAAGTCTCCCACACTTGGGGCTTTATACCAGATAGGCCCTTTTATATGGATGGCTGAAAAATTTTTGATATTCCGTTGTTTTATTAATTCATTTGCAAAGTATCCTAAAATATTAGTTAAATCGAGATATTTTAAAAAAAATAAGATGAAATTTATCCTTGAGATTATAAATCTTTCTCTTGGACTGTTTTCCGATTATTAGCCTTAGTTCTTGCTATTGCTTTATCGAGAATATCAATGATCGCATTATTAAGAGTAGGACCATCAAGCACGGCCCCACTTGTGTTGCAATCCTTGCCTTTAATATATTCCCGAACTTTGCTTTTAACAAAAAGAGTTTCGACAGCGGTTTTTTTAGCCATTTTTTTATTCCTCCAATAATGATTTAAAACGATTTAAATAAAAATTATATTCTAAATATTATTCTGTCTTCCTTATTTTTAAACTTTAAGATCAGATCACAGTAAACGATGAATATTCTCGCTCTAAATCCGAATTTTGCATAATCACGTTTCTCTAAAATTTTGAATTTTCTGTTAGATAGGATTTTAAAATATTTCCGTAGATTACGGTTTTTGCCTTTTTCCTGTAATAAAATCCTTGATAATTATTATAATCCAAATATATAAAGTTGTAGCATGAGCCGAGGTGTCACTCGATCTTAAAATTTTCTACATACCCCTAACAAAATAATATTTTTTAACTATCATACAAAAAAAAATAATAATAACTCTATCTCTAAAAAATACTGACTCTGTGGCAATTATAAACCTAAATTTTTCTAATTTTTTTTTTACTTTACTCAATTAATGAGACTTGAAACAAGATAGAATCAAATTTTATTTCATACAAATTTAAATATTCATTTTCCAAGAATTTAATGGATAAAAATAGGATTTTTTTACAGCTTGGGCATTCAAACCGTACGAGTCACATTTTCTCAGGTATTTTTACTTCACTTATATGCCCACATAATGGACATGTTACATTACTTGTATATTTCATTTTTCACTCAAGGATTAATTAAATCGCTAAATATAAATAATTATCACTTAATTGAATAATGTCAAAAAATGATCTTCTATTAAATCTTCTATTTTCACTGATACTCCTTGCCAAATTTCTGATAAAATTGTATGGTAGATGCGATCAAATTTGAAATATATTTAACAATTGAGAACTGAGACGTTTTCATCAAGAGAGTAAAATTAAGTACGGATATATAAAATGAAGATCTAAACCTTAGAAGGCAGATAGACGAAGATTACAAATTTAAAGTAAGAAGAAAGAAAAAAAAGCGAGTTAATTATTAAAAATATTACGCTATATAGCTACATACTCAATCTTAAATTGATCAAATATTTCGCTACCACCACAGTTAAAATCATCAGTATTAGACCATCCATTAAGTTCTATATAATTAGTACCATCACTGTATACAAACGCAGATGAATCAATATAA
>SDBT01013983.1_pt1 | contig 12832 bp, 13 predicted proteins | sample 2277101 | NCBI WGS metagenome assembly SDBT01 (sample SAMN10404973, study PRJNA504765) | marine sediment metagenome | isolation source: marine sediment core GS10_PC15, 103 cmbsf | place: Arctic Ocean: Southern Knipovich Ridge | collected 2010 | reverse complement strand
CCAGATTTAGCAGCCCAGATCACGAAAAACGGTTCGATATTGTTCGGGTCTTTTACAAAGGTATCAGACATCATTCCACCTATACAAACAAACTCGGAAACATGTTCTTAGCTAGAGGACGTATAGACGAAGGATTGCCAATATTAGGGTCTTTGCCTGTAATTAAATCCTGAAATTGATGCTCAAAAGATGTTCCATACCATAAGGCAGACACCAAACAGGCAAGCGTCACGCTGCGTGACATTCCCGCGATACAGACATAGCAAATAGATTCCCCCATTGACAATAGCGCAATGCCTTCCCCAACCGCCTTTGCAAGACCCCTTCTTTGTTCAGTGGTGTCTTCTGTGGAGTCACTTAATCCCATAGGCGAATACGGAATAAGAGCTTCCCTGGCAATAACTATCCCAATAATTCCCTGTGGGAGTGGGTCCGCTATTGCCGATTTCGCTACCTTATCGTTTAGCTGCACAAACATTACGGGAACTGTTCTCCATCCATGTTTATATGCCGGCAAAATATTTGAGTGTCCACCAAGAACGGGAACTGCTTATCTACGTACTTATCCCAGCCAGCTTTCTTAAAATATCCACCTTCCATCACCCGAGTACACCAAGCCAGATCGCTCGTTCCGGTGGTTACATTATATTTGTCTGATTCAGGATCAAAGAATAAATGGCGAGGCGTATCGAACACGCGCCTCGTTGTGGTGTTGCCGATCTGATACTCTTCTGAGTCCTCCCACATTTCTCGAATAATGCCCATGTGGACAAGTAAACATCCTGTGGGCAAGCCGTCACACCATACTCTATCGCCCATCTCCCAATCGGTATAAACGCTTGTACCGCGTCCACGAAATATCAAAGGTTCAGACGGTCGAGATCGCGTGTAATATAGCCCGCTGACTACAGGTGTTTTCTCGTCACGTATGTATTTATTGAATCGGATAAAAGCATCCGCCGGCATAATCGTGTCATGCTCGATCATCAACAGCCATTCAAAATCACCTTCAATAGCAGCCTTAACAATCACATTCTGAGCGTCATCAACCTGATATCGAAGAGGGATATACCCATTCATAAACTGGATCATCTGTACCATTGACCAGTTAGTCGGGATAATCTGACCATAGCGTCCCTGCACCCATTCCATTCTAACCAACCCGGTTGAGGCAGTCCCAACGAGCAGGCGGTTAACGTAGCCAGGATCGCCACTGTCCTGGATGATTATTTGATAGTCCCTGACAGGGCTTTTAACTGTCATTTTTAAGTATCTTAACTAAGTTCTCAGTAGCTTCCTTTAATTGATCTTGAAGCCATAATATCTCGTCAATGACGTTTGCTAGGTCACGGCTGGCAGCACCCGAGGATTCTTGCGCTTCCCCATAAGTAAACATACAGGCATGGATATCGCCCTTCAATACCCAACGACCACAGACAGGGCAATTAAAACCGTTAAGGGTGTTTACGTACTCTACTTCAGAACTACCCGCGTGATTGATGGGTCCTGTCCAGTAACCATAAGCCCGACTTTTACCCATCATTTCTCCTTAACTACGTCACACGTGCACGGGGATGAATCTACTTCCAGCTCATCTTGTTCGACATTAAACAACAAGTCACCGCCACAGACAGAGCATGTATCGTTCACTACTTTCACCATGACCACCTCAATATTCGCCGCTGGACTCCACTCTAGAAATTTAATCTTCCACGGCTTTGGCTGATAGATGTTGTACAGCCCGCTCGGATGACTAGGCGAGAAGTATGCCCACGTCGCTTCGTTACACGGGTTGCAATGAGTCGGGTCCTGCAAGAATCCCTGACTGCTTCCATGCGGAGTCGCAATAGCGAACTCGCCCCCATCTTTTAACACCCGCCAAACTTCATCCATGAAGTTGATAAACCCGAACTTTTGAGGGTTGACATGCTCGACGACATGCGAGGCCATCGCAACCAGAACGCTCTCGTCGGGCAAGGGCCACGGAAAATCGTTAAAGTCATGAACAATGTCAACACCAGAAAGCGGTCTGATATCAAGATTGACAAAACTCTCTTGAGGATTGCCGCCGCCGCCGATATCCAATCTAATTCCACCACGATCTACTAGAAGCTGCTCGATTTTTCCGTTTGCAGTCAGCAAGTTCTTTTCTAAGGTTATCATTTTCTTCCTCCAATTTTCTCGCTAGACTACCATCCTCGAAATGTCTGGTTACATGCTCGCTTCTAGTTAAGACCTCTAGATTAGTAGGATCATTATTCGATCTATTACCGTCTATGTGGTGTACTATTTCATCAGACGTCAGATGTCTATCTATGATCGATTCGGCTACTAAACGATGTTGCATTACATAGCCCTTCTTTGTAGCGTTAGGATGATCAGGAGCATATTGATAAAGATAACCAGTCCGCCCCGCTTTTCTTATTCCGCCCTTCCAGGTAGGGGATTTATCACCTTTTGTTCCATCTGGAGAAGCAAGAGCAACAGCGGCTTTAATCCCGCGTCTTTCGAGACCCATTGTTTTCAGGTGGTCAGTTATATTTCCTGAAGAAGAACCTACCTCACGCGCAATATCATTGGTGCTTCGCCCTTTATCCACGTACTGAGTCCTCAACCATTCTTTATCATTAAGCATAGGGAATTTGCTTGTGTGCGGGCGTCCTTTTATATCATGGCGCTTAAGAGCACGATACACAGAATACTTAGAACAACCTACTATGTCGGCAATAGCTTGTCCACTCATATTCTTATTAAAATAACAATTCTTCAACCATTCAGCATCTTGTAATTCTTTGTACATATAATACCTCCACAGGTATTATAGCACAGAACGCTACAAAACAACATCATGAGAATATAATGTCGTACGTACTTTCAACGTCTTGATTAGTGGCGCACGAACTCGAGGCGTAAGTATTGCCAGCGAATATAGTGCCACCGCTAGAAGTATTGAACAGTCCAATATTGCTAATATTCCGAGAGGCCGTCACGAAACTATCCGAGCTGCCAAAGGTGGCCGTTAACCTAAGCGTCTTGCTTGCTGAGGAAGTCGCCGCCGTAATGCTGGTTCTCTTATCAGTTTCACCAGCCAGAACCGTGTCGCCAGCCGCCGGCGCGCCACCCGATCCAAGGGCAGCATGGGTTATGTACTTACTCCCGGCAATACTGCCCAGTGACATTACGAGATACTGGTTGAATCCCAGGTTCACAACTACATTCTCATGCCATCCCGAGTCGCCAACAAGTTCCCCATCCTCTTTAATATGGATGCGATACATGCCCCGAACTCCTATCCCTTCTTGTTGTTCTGCAATCATGTGATACTCCTTTTTTCTTTATAGATTACATATGCTCTTTTATCATTATAAACCACAAAAGCTCTCCGGTCTTGAAATAGCACGAAGGCAGTCGTGTCCGGGTTGCCGAGGAAGATAAACCCCGGCAGCTCTATCCCTACTGTGTCCGTCACCGTTATTGTATCATTGACTGCTAAAACAATAGAGAGCGGGTCAACGCCCACAGACTCGGCAACGCTGATAGTATCCGATACCGGCACATTAAATAGGGCCAGCATCTCAACCAGTTCTGAGACATTTACGCTATCGCTGGTCGATATTTGCAAGTCACTAATGGCTGCGCTTATGGATTCGGCCACGCTCACAGAATCAGTCACATTAACGAAGTCCCTGAGCAGCATATCTAGCGCCTCGCTGATTGCTACCGAATCAGACACGAAAATGAGCGCCTTGAGCAAGACACCGATGGCCTCGCTAACAGCCACCGAATCAGAGACATTGACGAATGACCTGAGCAAAGTCTTAATAGATTCTGCAACCGCCACAGAATCAGATACGTTAACGGTAAATACACCCTCGGTTACAATCACGATGGCCACCGACTCGCCAACCGCTATCGAGTCAGAGGGCTGGACAAAAGCCTTGAGCAATGGGTCAACGGACTCACCCACAGCCACCGTATCGCTAACCGATATCAGCGCCTTTAATAATGCAGATACGGCCTCGGTTACGCTAATCGAATCCTGGACCGCGATCAGCAGCTTTAGAACAATCTTGACCGTTTCAGCCACGCCCACAGAATCGGATACGGTTATTTGCAGGTCGCTGATGGTTGCCTGAATAGCCTCGGTGACGCTAATGGAGTCGGACACATTGATAAATGACTTGAGTAATGTGGACACAGACTCAGCGACGGCCACCGAATCAGTCGTGTTAATAAACGCCTTGAGCAAAACGTCCAAAGATTCTGCAACGGCGATAGCTTCGGACTCAGAAACGAACGACCTTTCTAGCCGGCCAATGCTCTCAGCTAATCCCACCGAATCAGATACGTTGACGGATAAAGTACCACCGACAACGGTGACTGTATGGATAAGCGTTCGGCGCACAAACGCTCTGGGCCTACGTCTAAAGACACCCTTTGAGCTGCCCTTAAACCGACTATAGCGGACGCCCATTATCGCCTCAGCCTCACATTAGCTCGTTCCCGATATCTCTGCGCGTAATCAGGAATTGGTGCAGTCGTACCAGGAACTACTATTAGGGCGTTAACAGATTCAGCTATGCTAATGGAGTCCGTTATATTTATCTGTAGGTCGCTAATAACCGCCTGGATTGTCTCAGCTAATCCCACGGAGTCGGTTAAGTCAATGAACGCTTTTTCTAGTCGGCCTATGCTCTCTGTAAGCCCAACCGCATCATTCACGTTAACGGTTAAGGTGCCAAGGGGTGCGTCAGGACATTCAAAATAGGCTTGCGTTATTCTGAACTCTTCGCCTGCGCCAATGGTATCTTCGACAACCCTGATTCGTAGGTCGGTATAATCACCAATAGCGTCCGCCTCTGCCGAAGACAGGAGGTAGTTTAATTCAGCGTAGGCGCTTCGTCCTGGTGTCCAGTTATTGGCGACAGTTGCTCTTGCGGTAGTAGCTTCGTAAAGGAATACGTCTACTTTTTCCCCGCCGCCCGAGCCAACGCCTTTACCCCAGAGTCTAACCCTGTGGTCTGAGTTGCCTTCCGGATCCGTAACCGAATCGAGTTTTACCTCGAAGGTTGCAGGCGTAAGATCGCCGTCACCCAGGACATAAGACACATCATCGTCTTTAGATGTCTCTTGGATGCTGGTATAAAGGCTGCCGTCATTGAACGATGAGCCTTCATCTGTCCAGTTGCCCGTGGTTATGTCACTAGCGGGCCGTGCGGTCTGTGTCAACTTATCCGCCTATTTCCTCAAACGCCGCAAAAACGCGGAAATCAATCGAGTCATCCGGCGCTGTTGGCAGTTCCACAATTAGGCGACCACTTGGAGACAAGACGATCCTCTCTTCAGGAGTCGCCGCCCACACAAAACCAGCCATCACATTGGCTGCTTCATGATGCAGGAAAGTTCCTTCCGTAGATTGGGATGTGTTGCCCGTGGCTACCGTTCCGCCAAACGCGGCATCACCAACCTCCAGAGGACGCGCTGTCGGAGTTGCGCCGCCGGAGCCATCGGTTGAGCCGCGATGAAATTGAATATCCATCTGCTCACTAGCCGCGTCTCCGAACTCTGTTTCTTGAGTGATAACGACTTTGTGAACCACTACCACCGCGTCGGCGGGCGCACTAATTCTTATAAGGTCAATGGCCGCTGTTACGCCTGCCACCGCTGCTGAAACTACGTACATTCTTCCCACTGTTGCACCTCCAATCGGTGTAACTATAAATGGCCCAGGTACGGGTGCTGGATAAATAATAGGGGGGTGGGCCGTAAAGGTCGGGGAGGCCACAGGTGCTAAATCGTTGCCACCCACAATGTCCTGGTCAGACCTAATCAGCGGCCAATAACCTAGTAGATTTTGCGGCCTAACAAAAAGAGGAGAAAACCCCGCCGCCAAAACATTCATCTCGGCATCGGTTAAGACCACATTCCATAATGCGCACTCAGCTACTCCACCCGAATGAAAATTATCTGCCGCACTATTCTTAGCCGCTGCCCCTACAATTACTCGGTCTATTCCTGTCATGGCTCCGGCAGCTTCCGCGTTGTTAGTCGTGCTTCCATCCAAATAACCATCGCGATCACTGTCACTCGTGTATGTTCCCCCGGCATGATGCCAGGTATCAACGGACACGGGCGTAACTCCAGCGAATCTGAAGGCGGTTGGACCGCGCTGAACGGCCCGTAATTCGTCGGTTGGCTCAAAAGACAGCTTGAAAAATCTGCCGCCGTCACCAGCAGACCAGTCATAAATCCCAAACATGGACTGGAATTCCCCGGCCCCAACATCATCAGTATAGAACCAACAAGACATTGAAAGCGGTAAGTCTGCAACAGGCACAGCAGTAACCGTGAGATATTGTACTGACGCATCATCGAAAAGGCGGGCCATTAGGTTCCCAAATCATTCCGCATCTGAGTTTTTACCTGTGCCATAGTTCGGTCAGCCAAAGCCGTGTTCGTCAAATCACCAGATTCAGCCGTGGTCGTGTTTATTTGCTGGCGTAGAATATTTAGTTCGCGGACCATCATTTGTGCTAACTGGCGCGTCACGCTTTCCAAGTTATCAATTTCTCCCGCGATAATACTATCTCTAGCATCGGAAAGATTAGCCGCGTCAACCGCATCCTTCTCGCCTTGAGACATCTCAGAAACAACATCACCCGTAATAATCCAATATTGCGACGGCACACCAGCAACCGCACTCAGGTCAGGCATAAAAATATAATTGGCCGCTGGTTCCGGTAACGACGCTGGCGAAACGGAGCGGAGATACTGCTTCGTTGTCCTATGCAAATAATTTGGCATTTTATGTCTCCGTTACTAGAATTTCCGCAAGCTGTAAGTCATCCGTATTTGTGGCCGCTGATATATCCCTGGTCGCTCTAATGAGGAGATAATCCCCAGGCGCCGCACTCCCGAAATTAGCTTTGGCCATCGTGCCGGTAGTCGAATAGTTCATCTTGTTAATCGGCGTAGTTGCTGGCGTATCTTGAATAGAGGTAGCCGTTTGGGTATCAATTCCTAGGTCAGCAGTCAGGATGTCTAGGTCATCTATGTGGAGCGCCCGGAACTCTATATCAACAATGTCAACGTCAGTTCCATCAACCGCGTATTTATAGGAAAATGTGAGGCCGGTTGTCTCTCCGTATTGGGTCGGTATTGTCACAATCCAGTCCGCGTGCTCATCGGTTGCGCCATCAAAATCCAACACTGGTATCTGCATGTTAGGCGTTGAAGCGTCCGCTACCCAGTCAAGCGTCGCCGCGTTAGCTGACGGCGGTATGCTACCGTGTGGAACCAGAATAAAAATTGTATCGCCACTAGCCATCGCTTCCTCCTCTTTTCCCAAACCACGAAGCCATATTCCCCACTGCCTCATTACCGCCAACCGCAATCAAAGCCCCGCCCAGCGCAACCAGCACCCCGTTCAAAATGTTCTCGTATGAGAACCCCAGAACGGCCGTAGCCGCAATCGCGCCAACCAGCCCAATACCGACCGCAATCGAGTTCATCACCGCCGGATAGTTCAACTTAGCCTTTCTTGGCTTCAGCCACGGATGAACTAAAAGCCGTAGCACCATCCACACAAAAGCCCCGTTTCCGGCTACCACCAATAAGTCTGCACTCGTCAGGTCAATGTTCATCATAGACTCCTATATCGTCGTGTAGAATACCTTTATCCTGCGCCTTTTTTAGTTTCCAATCCATTTCATAGAAAATACTGGGGCGCTCTCGCCGCTAACGTGAACCTCACTGTTTAGACTGCCGGTACTAGTTTGATACGCCAACAGCTCCACATAATCTCCCGGTGTCAGTTGATAATCTGTATTAATATCAACATGGGTCGCCCCAGATGAATTAGCATCTTGATTAGTTTGTGCAATAACAGTTGTGCCATTCAATCTAATCTGTAATTGACGTTGCCCGGTCGAATTCGCCGCAAACCGAACAATCCCCTGAATATGATAAAGCCCCGCTGTTTGGCATGTTAGTCGAGTATTGTTCGTACTGTTGTCATGGATCGTATTGCTATCATATTTTTCATTATTAAAGGGGTGCGCTGTGGCTGTCGCATTGAGCAAGCTGAAACTAGCATCATAATAGACTCGGGCTGCGATACCATTGCCCCCCAATCTCGGTGTTGCGAATTTTCGGCCACCGTTTTTAGTAAATGATGTTATATCTGGCCCCGAGCCAGCCAAAACAACATGCCAATATCCTACCCCGTTTCCATAGTCAGATGTATCGTCTATATCGTAAATGGGATCGAACCATTTGGTAGGAGTCTCGTGGTAATGCTCAATATCATATTGTTCGATTTCGGTATAGTGTGCTCCTGTTTGAAATTTGATTCCTGTTTCGCACCAGACAACCATCAAACGGCTAAAATGACTAGCATGATTCCCCTGCTCAAAAACAAATGCGTTCTTACAGACCCAAACATGAATATTGTCGCCTGCAGCATGTTCATTAACTTCAATCCCATTATAGAAACCAAGAACATTTATCCTTTCTAGGAATGTCCAAGCCCCGTTATTGTTTTTAGGTAAAATTATGCCGTAGCTCGTTGCTGTCGTTGGTTCAGTAACACTTGGAACATTGTAAGTGTCTGCATAAATAAATATATTATCGAGCTCAATTCCCGTTACAAGTCCTAGATTGAGACCCGACAATACAGGATTTGCAGGCATCTGAACACCAAGATTCATAAATTTTGCTGTCAGGCGAGAGAAGTCTGTGCTTGCCGCAGCGGGAGCTTGACAGCCAAATAAAGCCCCACCACCCCCAGCATTTAACGTGCCTTTGACGATACTGCCGCTTGTTGGAGTATCTACGGTACTTCCTAATGTTGGGTGGGCGAACGGGGGATATTCTCCACGTAATTCAATTGTAATGGCATCATCAACAGCTCTATCTATGGACGGCAAAAGTAATTGAGCATTAGCCCGGCCCGTATCTTGCAACGCCCCACCAACAACATAAATGCCCGCTGGAAAGAATACAACGCCGCCACCTGCCGTCTCCGCAGCATCAATAGTGTCCTGGATAGCAGTTGTATCGTCTGTTGTTCCATCACCCGTTGCCCCATAACTCTTTACATTAAACCATGGCAATCCAGAATTAGACCCTCCGCTGCCAAACCAGAAATGCGCTTCTTCATAATCGCGCCAATCTGTTAATTCTGTATCATCATTCCTGATCTTAATAGCCCCACAAGGAATCTTCCCACTAAAAACGATGTCATCAATAAGGTCAATTGTCAATGGCGTAGCATAGCTATATTCCGTCCCTGCGACTGCAACCGCACTATTGTCATTTGGATTGACGCCAACTAACACCCAAGACCAATTACCCGTACTTGCCGGTTTGAAGCTAGTCAAATCAATAGTTCCCCCCAGCCACGTATCCCAGGTTCCATCCGATTTTTGATAACGGAAAGGCGTTATGTGGATAGTAAGACCAGACCAGGGTCGAACTCGTCCAGCACTTAATCGCTCCATTTCAATCTCATATTCCAGGCCAGAACCTAGACGGTGTGAATGGGGCGCTGCATTAAAAGTGTCGCTAGAATTGCCCATAAATTGTGAGATTCTAAATTCGTCGATACCCACAATCATGAAGTTGCCATAGTCATCCATCCGCTTCAACTTTACAGGAAGATTAGCTCGATAGGGAACGCTGCTGTTAAACGCTATGGAATGCCCCAAATTTCCTTCCGGCCCTAATCGAACATACGCCCAACCAGGACGCTCGCTAACGCGCACGGTATAAGTGCCGTCGTCATCAGATTTACCTAACAAGCCGCGTGTTATCTCTCTTTTTTCACTAGCTCTGCGCCAATCATCCATTATGCGTCTTAATTGATCGGACATTAGCCACCACCCGCAACGCCAATGAATCGGCCAATGCTTGGAAAATCTGCCGTGATGTTTCCGCGTCGATCATCCACATATGCCCCAAAATTACTAGAATAGGACATATACCCGTCGCCACCCCATAAATAAACTCCATTAAATGAATTACCGGAAAAAGCTATTTCTGTCGGCGCCAAAGTCGATGTTGTTGGAGCTACTATCTGGGTCCATGAATCACCAGCATCATCAGAGAGCCAAGCTCCCCGACGAATGCTGCCTGTAGTTTGTCCAATACCTGCTACCGCTACATAGCGCCTATCTAAATCAAAGGTTGTAACCCCTAAATTAAAACGCGCCCCATAAGTGCGAGAGCCGTCTGATGGACTAATATCAGTTATCGTCGTTCCATTAGAAGAGATGCGTTTTAGCCTAAATATTTCCTCGCCGCCTGCTCCCCCATTGACATCAATCCAATGATGATAAACTACTTTTTCATCAGGATTATCAGGCCAAGGAACATGAATAGCAGGAGTTAATCCCTCATTTGTAAGAATATTAGGGTTACTTATTTGAGTCCAGGAAGAACCATGATTACTCGTTTCATAGCCGTCGCTTGTTGTTGGCGTTGCTGTCGCCGTAAATGCTGCTGAATATGCCTTACCGTCCGTTTTTGGAGAAAGATGCAGCCCAACAAAATATAGATCGCTGGCATAGTGGCTTGATATTTGAACTTCACTCGCCCAGGTAGAGCCACTATCTTGACTGCTGATAGACCATGTACCAGTATGTCCGACTTCACTATCATAATAAGAAACCACCATCACATCAGCTTGGTTACTGTGAAAGTTTCCAAAAGAAGCCTCAATGACCCTAAAACCATTAGCAGGCGCAACAGTTCCGAATGTAAGTTGATTATTTACAGTTGGCCCCCCACTAGCCCCAAAGGCATCCTCAACATAATATATGTTAGTCGAGGTAACTACCCAATAATCAACCGTTGATCCTGTACCGATATAAAGAGGGCTGAAGGGATTAACTACAAAGCCATATATTGTTCCACTCAGGCTTAGATTGCTTTGAGTCCATGTCGGCCCACCAGAACCGCTCGAAGCAGTAAAATTAGTCGTGACATATTGACGACCATCATCATTTACAGCTACGATTTTAGCTTGAGCCTGTCCCATATCGGGATCATCTCCGGGAAATTCATCCCAGCCGTCATCTTCCCAGCCGTCATTGATATCTCCAGGCGGTGGTGGTATGACTGTTACTGCGGGTGGACCATCTGTTTCTCGCTCCCATAGTAGCTCAACCGTGCGAACAAACCCGGTGCGAGCATGACGGTACTTAATATTTATCTCATGGACTAACCCGCGTTCATTTGAAAAGGTTAACCCTCTCTGCGCCGCATAAGCCACCGCTATATCTAAACGCACCCAGGTCATATCGGCCGGCTCAATATCCTGATCATTCCCTTCAGCTAATGTTATCCTAAATAGGTTCTCCTCAGCATTTATTCGTGCGTAACGATTGCCCTCCGTAACATTCAAATCCGTTTGGTTCTGGGCCAACTGCTCTCCCTGTTCTTGACTGATTTCACCCTGACCAGGCGCATCGCCAGGGGCAACACAGAATAATGCGTTAATGACAGTTGCGTCGGCCTCAATAGCGTTTCCTCTATGCCAATGAACACGCGGTGGTCGCTGATGTGCATATCTGAGGGAGGTCCAATCCGCCTCTGTTAACGTGGTCTGAATCGTGGCCGTCCGGCTTCCGGTCGCTTGCAGGATCGGGTCAATATTCTCAGTTAGCTGCCCCAATGTATTACAGCCAAGCACATAATCAGGAACCATGGCTTTAGCTCGCCGCGCTGTTTGGCTCCATACAGAATCATCGTCACTGCCTAATAGGACAAACGGAAAGGAACTACCCACGCCACTGTTAGACCAATCCGCTAGCTCCAAGGCCGTACTATGCCAATACATTAAATAATGGATGAATTTATCTATATGTGGGCTGCTCATTTGGGTCCACTTTAGAGGCGATGCGATGGAACTAATCCTCTGTGAAAAGCCTGGGAGTGTTGTCATCCTGCCAGCAACATCCCGGCATGTAAACGTGGTGTTAGCCAGTATCCCCGTTCTCCTGGCTGTAATCCTGGTTGGATCGGTATGATGCCAGCCTATAAAAATCATGTGGCTTCTATCGGTCGGGCCGCTCGGCTCGTCTTCCCACAACATGACCAGAGTTCCATCTGGATATGTTCCTTCAGCGATAGCCTCTAATATCAAGATACTTAATTCCTGGCCATCCGGTCTTATCACATGGCGCTCAATATTAAAGGAGCTGATAGAGCTATCGCTTGCTGGATCGCGGGCAAAGATAGGACACCTTGACTCATGCGTTTCCCCATTGCTGTCTGTAACGGTTAGCTTCACCCAGTAAAAGCCTGGGTCGCAATTGACGGTTATCTGGCTGTCCGAAGTAGCGCCGGAGTCAAGCACAACACCCGAGGGCAAACCCCACAGGTACGTGCTAATCGTGCCGGATAAAGCGAAGCTGGTATTAGCTACATGCGGTAATGTAACCTGTAATTCGCTTGTACCGCTGTCAATCGTACCAGCCATACCTACACCACAGTTGCTAACTGGCGGAACGTCATCGGTGAAAGAACCAACAACGATATCATGGTCTTTATAGATAATGGTATTATCAGGATCAGTGGCATCTATGAAGGGAATTTTTGCCCACACTCGATAATCCCAGAGCGCGGTTATATAAGCGTCATCCTGAAGATTGACCTCCCCATCATGAGCACCCTGGCTAGACCGGCCAAAGAATATCGTGTCAGCGTCCGCTGATTTTCGGATGCGCTGTCTGCCTAAATCTTCAGCGCCCGCAGTCGTCCCAAAGATAACGGTCATGCCCTCAAATAGGTCGGTAAAGGCTCCCGTTGTAACCCCGTCGAATTCACACTC
>SDBT01013982.1_pt1 | contig 12832 bp, 5 predicted proteins | sample 2277101 | NCBI WGS metagenome assembly SDBT01 (sample SAMN10404973, study PRJNA504765) | marine sediment metagenome | isolation source: marine sediment core GS10_PC15, 103 cmbsf | place: Arctic Ocean: Southern Knipovich Ridge | collected 2010 | reverse complement strand
TGTGGTTTGATGGCAGCACCGTTGTAAAAATGGATGACATTATTGAAAAATATGCTCCCAACGCGATGGTTTTTCAGAGTCCCTGGGCTACGATTCGCTGGGTCGGCAATGAGCAGGGCTATGCTCCCTATCCAGCCTGGAATGCTGTTAATAGTGATGACCCAGCGGTTAAAGCCGGCCATACCACCGCTCGACATGGCGACCCGGACGGCGACAGATGGCTACCCAACGAAGCCGATGCCCGTATTCGCAGTACATGGTTTTGGAACACTTATGGCGGAGATACTCTTAAGAGCGTCGATAAGCTTATGGATATGTACTACAATTCGGTCGGCCACAGCTCAGTACTGCTGCTGAATATGACTCCGGACAGATCAGGCCAAATGCCCCAGGCCGACGTCAAACGCGCCGCCGAGTTCGGCGCCGAGATCAAACGCAGGTTCGGCAAAAGCATTGCCGAAACAAACGGCAAGGGCGAGGTTGTCGAGCTTGAACTCAATAAGCTTACGACAATCGACCACGTAATTACCATGGAAGATATTGCACAGGGCGAACGTGTTCGTCAATATGTTATCGAAGGTTTGATTGATGGCAACTGGGAGAAGATTGTCGAGGGTATTTCGATAGGTCAAAAAAAGATCGACAAGTTCGACCCTGTAGCTGTTGAGGGTTTGCGGATACGCGTAACCAAATCGGCGGCAAAACCAATCATTCGCAAACTGGCGATTTATAATGTTTCCGGCAAAGATCTAACGGTCAAACTTGCTAAACCCACACCTCAACAGGCGGCATGGCAGGATTCGGAATTAGGCATGTTCATCCACTTTGGTCTATGGACCTGGCCTACAGGCGTAACTCAAGAACTCAAAACACTTGCCGATGTTCAGAAGAACTTTAACCCGGTTAATCTTGATACCGATCAGTGGGTGAGCGTCGCCGAATTGATGGGGGCAAAGTATGTTGTTTATACCGCAAAGCATGGTGACGGTTTCTGCATGTGGCAGACAGATACTACTGACTTTAGCATTAAAAATACTCCCTGGCATGACGGCAAAGGTGATATAATGGCTGAACTGGCAGAGTCCTGCCGGAAGCGCGGGATTAAATTAGGTGTTTATATCAATGCTCAAAACAATTATTCAGGTGTCGGCCTTGGCGGAAAATGCGCTACGCCCGAAGCGCAGGAAGAATATAACAAGATTTACCGTCAACAGCTAACAGAACTGCTTACCCGCTACGGCGATATATTTGAAGTATGGTTTGACGGCAGCTTAGTTGTGCCGGTTGAAGACATCCTTGAAAAGTACGCGCCGAATGCGATGGTTTTCCAAAGTCCCCAGGCGACGATCCGATGGGTCGGCAACGAAGATGGTTTTGCCGATTACCCCGCGTGGAATTCGGTTGACTGGAATAATCCCGTTATTCAGGCGGGCAATTCGACGGGAAAACATGGCGACCCTGATGGCAATAAGTGGCTGCCTCTGGAGTGCGACGCAAGGATCCGTGCCAACTGGATGTACCGTGATGACAACACGCTAAAGTCGCTTGATTATCTTATGGAGATGTACTACGGCTCGGTCGGACGCGGTGCGGTCCTGTTATTAAACAACACCCCAGACACCACCGGCCTGATACCTCAAACCGATGCAAAACGTTCAGCCGAATTCGGCGCAGAGATTAGACGCAGGTTCGGTAAAAGCATTGCCGAGACGACCGGCGAAGGTGAAGTTGTAGAGCTTGCATTTGATAAGCCGACAACCATCGACCATGTCGTTACTATGGAAGATATTATGCAGGGTGAACGTGTTCGCCAATACGTTATCGAAGGTTTGATTGACGGCAACTGGCAACAGATTGCCGACGGTATTTCGATAGGTCATAAAAAGATAGACAAGTTCGACGCGATAGCTGTTGAGTCTGTGCGGATACGAATTGTTAAATCCGCGGCAAAGCCGATGATTCGCAAACTGGCGGTATATAATGTTTCCGGTGAAGATATAACTGTCAAACTTGCTAAACCCACACCACAGCAGGCCGACTGGATGGATTTGGAAATCGGTATGTTCATCCACTTCGGCATCGAAACATGGCAGGACAATGAAACCGACGAAGAGCCGAAGCCGGAAAATATGAAAATGTTTAACCCTTCCAATGTCGATACCGAACAATGGGTCGATGTTGCCGAATCAATGGGCGCAAAATACATCATCCTCGTCGCCAAGCATCACGGCGGATTCTGCCTGTGGCAAACGGACACCACACCTTACAGCATTAAGAACTCGCCTTACAAAGACGGCAAAGGCGACATCGTTGCCGACCTTGCCGAAACCTGCCGGCGGCGTGGGATGAATCTTGGAATGTATTTAAGTCCCGCCGATTTTAGGTTCGGTGCTGTTATGGGCGGCGGCGGCAAAACCGCCAAACCCCAAGACCAACCTATCTATGACAAGGTCTATCGTCAGCAGCTAAGGGAGGTGTTGGGCAACTATGGCGAGATGATGGAAGTTTGGTTTGACGGCAGTATGATTATCGAAATCGGCGACATACTCGAAAAATACGCACCTAAGGCAATGGTCTTCCAGGGCAAATACGCTACCATCCGCTGGGTAGGTAACGAGGGGGGCTATGCATCATATCCTGCATGGAACGCGGTAGATTCGAAGAAGGACCCCGTATGGGCGGCAGTTGCTGCTTATACAATAGGTGACGGCGACCCGGACGGCGACTTCTGGTTGCCCAACGAGTGCGACACTGTTATACGAGACCACTACTGGTTCTGGAACACTTACAGCGAAGACAGTCTCAAAAGCCTCGACCACCTGATGGATATCTATTACAAGTCCGTCGGCTACAGTTCGGTTCTGCTGATGAATGTCGCGCCGGACCGCACCGGCAGAATGCCTGAGGCTGATGTCAAACGTGCCGCCGAATTCGGCGCAGAGATTAAACGCAGATTCGGTGAAAGCATCGCTGAAACAAAAGGCAGCGGCAATAACGTTGGGCTTGACCTTGGAAAACCTACGACAATTGACCATGTTATTACAATGGAAAATATTCGTCAGGGCGAAAGGGTTCGCGAGTATGTAATTGAAGGTTTGGTTGGCGACAACTGGCAGAAGATTGTCGAGGGCACCGCGATCGGCCATAAAAAGATTGACCGGTTCGAAGCTGTAGAGGTTGCAAAGATTCGTTTGCGTATTATAAAGGCAGCGGCAACACCTTTGATTCGCAAACTCGCTGTTTATAACACAGCCGTAACTACAACTGCCATAATCGAAAAAGACCAGCCTGATGGATACAAAACAGTCTGGGCCTGGTCGCCGGATTCGGTAACAACCCAATGGAGGACCGTTGATATTGATTTGTCGCCCAGTATCCCCGAACCCAGGCAGTATGAGCTTGTCTTTAACAATACCGAAGGCGAAATTGAAATCGAATCCGTCGTACTGGTTTTGCAGGGTATTGAAATACCAGGCTTCACCGAACCGCTCGATAAGCCGAACACTTATAACATCAACATCACCGCAACGCCTTCGATGAAAAAAGGTTCGATCATTCTCCGCGCCAAAGTCCGTGCCAGGGCCGGCAGTGACAGTTCTGGTGAGGTTGTAATAAAACCGACAATGTAAAAAAACTCTGAGAGCATAAAAACGAAAAGGATACTATTTAGCTTTGCTTGTGTATCGGTTTTGCTTTGCAATGCCTGCGCACCTAAACTTTCAGTTAACAACACGGCAAAAGACATTAAGCCCAAACTGACTAAGCTCAAGGTCAAAAAAAGTCTTAAGGTGCCCCAAGCCCAGAGCATTGCCACCGACGGCAAATATATCTATACCATACCGGGCAGGCTGGTTAAATATGATATGGATGGAAACGAATTGGCACGGGGTAATATAGATGACCGCCACTTCGGTGGATCTACTTATCTTGACGGCAAACTATATTCGGCTGTCAGCGAATGCACCGAGAAAGGTACCGACAAGCATTGGGTTGTCGTTTTCAGTACCGAGAGCATGGAGATAATTGCCGAGCATGACATTGGTGACTACTTTGGTATTTGTGCCGGCGGAATGGAATATTTCGATGGCTGCTTTTATGTTGCCGAATCATATTACGACGATGACCACTTTGATTACATCGTCAGGTTCGATAAAAATTTCAACTATGTTGACTCTTACCGGGTTGACTTTAAGAGTCCATACGGCATACAAGGCCTGGCTTATCTGCCGAGTCTTGACATGTTCCAGGTAAACTCTCACGGCAACGAGTTTTATCTTATCGATACAGATTTCAACAACAGCACGATTCAGCCCGGCCTTACCTTCACTGATCAATTCCCTCATGGCCTCCAGGATGTTGCATACCTCGATGAAAACACAATCCTCTTAAACGCCAACGGCAGAGAAGATGACCTTAACATAGTTTTCGCTGAATATATCCATCCCGAAAACTAAATCTTAATGACGCTGCTCATATACAAGCTCGTATTGATGGTATGGGTCTGTATTGTAGCCGGGCAGTGAAAAATCATACTGCTGATACTGCAAATCAGGACTATCCGGCTTCCAGGGCGAATATGTTTTAACGTATATTTTGTTTTCAGCGGGGACAAACTTTAGTATTCTTAGCCAGCCGTCGTAATCTTCACCGCTTATCAGTTGATACACTGTATTGCCATTATCACCCTTACTCGCCAGCAGACCTTTGTGGTCGGCCAGATTGTTATGATGGCCGCAAAAAACAAAGAACATGTTTTTGTGTTTTTTAATAAATTTATTCCAGATGTCTTTTCCCAAATTACCTTCTCCGGAGGGAACATAAGGGTCGCTAACCACGCGTGTGCCGTTACCTTCAAGATAGCTGTGGGTGATCACCATGACCCTTTTGTCAGGATGCGATTTGACTACATTATTGGCCCAGTCCAACATTTCATCGGTAGGCGCAACTTCAAGAGCGATTATCATAAACTCCATTCCGCCGGCCTCGAAAAAGTGATAGCTGTTGTCATAGTTATCTTTCGGCAAAAAACCATCGTCACTCATCCGCCCGCCGAACCATGGCTGGTTTTCGTAACGACTGTGAAGAAAGGTATTATTGAAATTCGTTGAATCCCTGACAATTCCGGAACCTTCTTCTGCCCTGTTAACTAAGTCATGGTTACCCAGCGTAAAACAGTAAGGCACCACACCGTCAAGAATACTCATCGCTTCATTTGCATTGGCCCATTGATAAGGCTTGTCTTGCAAATGAACTACATCGCCCATGTGCAGCACAAATTTTATATTTTCCTTCTGAGTGTTTTGGGCTATCCATGTTGTTTGCTGGATAAAAACTTCCTTTCGGCTGGAGTTACGCCACCCGGGCTTGTCATGAGAATATATCTGTGTATCCGGCAGAACAATAATGCTAAACGGCTCCGAATCAAAAGTTTTATTTGGTGTCTCTAAGCACCCTGCAAAAAGCAGGCAAATTACAACTAAAGCAAAACAAGTAACAACAACCTGCATTTTGTTCATGGTCATTTCTCTCCCATAAGTTCAGCGAGCTTTGGTTCTATTGCATCAGCCCATATCTGGTAACCTTTGGGGCCGGGATGAAGCATGTCGGGCATGATCTCTTCGGAAAGTATGCCGTCTTCAGTTAAGAAATTTTCATTGATGTCGAGGTAATGGATCATTTTGCCGTTGGCGATTTGTGAAGCGATCTTGCTGGCCCTGGCATTTTTGTCCCTTCCCGATGACGGCTCCGCTCCATAGGGGAAAATTGCCAGCAATAATATTTTCGTTCTCGGCAATTCTTTGCGCAACTTAGAACATATAGCGATAATACCATCTGCGATCTCTTCGGCGGTATTGCTATGAACATTATTTGTACCGATCATCAACACAGCAACCTTGGGAGATATGCCGTCAATATTGCCTTTCTCAAGACGCCATAAAACATGTTCCGTCTGGTCCCAGCCTGTTCCAAGGTTTACAGCGTTTCTATGGACGTAGTATTTCTGCCAGATGTCTTTTCCATCTTCCTCCCAGCCATGAGTAATGGAATCCCCAATAAAGATCAAATCGACCTGTCCACTCCTGACACGTTCGTTTAATTTCTCGAACCGTCCTGGAACATGAGAATGATAACATGGTGTTACAGCCGAATGAGTTTTCGTTGCTACTTCGCGAAAAGCAGCCTTTTGAGGAGTATCACAGCCGGCAATGAAAACGCAAGCCGCCAACAATACAAAAAATAAACTAATAAGTCTTTTCTTCATTTTCTTAATCTCCAGATGTATAAAAAATCATCAGTCTTTAACCCACCGGCGAACAGCTTTCCAAGTATCATCGGTTACCGCCTGGTAATACCAAAACGCAATGCCCGGTAGGCCGAGTTCATCAACCGTTTCAAGGTGGGCCTGTGTGCTCTTTGCGTCGCTTGCAAAAAACGTATGCGGCCGGTCTTTGTCGTCGAGATAACGATAGACATTAATCTTCTCATAGGGCAGCCATATTTTTTCAACAGCTTTATCGGCAGAGATTCCAGGCTTAGGCTCGGTAATCTGCGCCCCGCGGCCATCGGGTGTCATATCATAATCATTAGAATAAGCAGGCAGACCCATAATCAGCTTCTTTCGTGGAACAGATTTAAGCCAGAACAGCATCGCGTCCCTTGCCCACGGAGCGGTACTGGTTGGGCCGATCCCCTGGCAATCTGCCCGGTCCATTAAATCTTTATTCCCTTTACCTGGCGCATAGTACATATCATAGCACATCACCCGAACCATATCGCAAGCCTGGCCAATGACCACAGGGTCATAGAAAAAGTCCAAAGCTCCTCGTTTATACATTGCAGGATAAAAACCTACACAGATGGCTAATTTTTTGCCCGCCTTATGCAGCGATTCCGAAGCCTCTTTTAAAAATTTCGAATACTTCTCTTGAAGCGAAGGGTCAAGATGCTCAAGGTCAAGATCAATGCCGCCAAGCCCTAACTCTTCACACTTCTTCAAATACCCGTCAATCGTCGCCTTCCTGCGCGCCGGCGTATCAAAAACACTCGCCCCCCCGAAAACACCATAATAAGTCTCTATGCCGTTGGCATGGCAATATTCTACGAAGGCAGGACTCGGCTTACCAAAAATACTTACCGAGCTGATAATATCAATCATCGGCTCCAATTCCTTTTTAGCCTTTGCCTCATTACTATAAAGAAACCACGGCGAAACTACGCGCCTGCCTTTTGTAGTGTTTGTCTTTTTCTGGGTTTCAGCTTGCGAGCTGACACATATAAGCGACAATAATAAAGCCGCTGTTAAAATCACTTTGTTTTTCACAGTTTTGCTCTCCAAAAAAATAGTTATGATTATTTCATCAATGAAAGTTCCAAAGCACAGAGTTGTCGATATTCATTCTGTTCATCCGAACCTTCCTGGCCGTCGGCTCCTTTTTTCCATGCCAGGAGCGCCTGATCGTAACGAAGAAGCTTTTCAAGGGTCTTTCCCCGCCAGTACTGGATCATCGCTTCTTGAAGTTTATCACGCCGTCCAACCCCAAGATTTTCCGGATACGTCAAAGCCGCGTCAAAATCTTCCAGCGCACCTGCAAAATCTCCGTCTTCAAAACGCTGCTTTCCTCTTGAAATATGCGCCTTGTCGAAAAGATCTTTTGTGACACTTGAACCTTCCCAGTTGACAAAATACGGCGTGGAATCAAGCAGATCGATCGCCTCTGTGTATTGCAGGTTGTCAATATAAGCCCTGGCTTGAATGATTATTATATCCGAACGTTTCTGTCCCTCAAACAGCATGGTTTCAAGAAGTTTGATCGCATCTGCTGTTTTGCCGGCTTCAACCAGTATTTCGGCAAGGTCACGATAAAGAGTCTGGTCGTCGGCCCTGGCAGTTATGGCCTTAAGATAATACTGTCCAGCCTTTGAATAGTCCTTTTTTTGAACCCAGTGGTAAAATCCAAGATTACGAAATGCGATATTCAGCGATTCATCCAGCTGGCTTGCTTGCTTCCAGTGTTTTACCGCTTCGTCGAGTCTGCCTAAATTGGCATAAAGGTTTCCAAGATGAAGATGGGCGTGCGAGTCCCTGGGATTTTCCTGAATGGCAAATTTCAGCACTTCTATCGCCTGCGGACGAGATGGAAAAACAAAATCCCTATATATATTTGCCGCCTGTTTCAGATAATCCGCCGCACCTTCAGAATCATTCTTCTGCCGGGCAAAATATGCCATGTAGTACAACGGCAGGGGACTTCGCTCTTCCTGATCAACGGCATCGACACTAAACGCCGACATCAGCCTGATCGCCTCATCGAACAAGCCAACTTCCGCGAAAACAATTCCCACCTCGATTATTTCAAAGTCGTCTTCACCGACAAATTCCCTGCCTTTTGTGACAAAACGTTTCAATTCTTTGTCATTCTGTAAGGCAACAAACGACCCGGCAAACAGATCAGTCGGATTTTCATAGAGCTTACTTTTGGCAAGCTTCAGGGCGGCTTTGGTATCATTGTTTTTATGCAAAGCCAGAACAAAATGTATTTTCACAATATCATCGTCAGGATTTGCTCTTACCGCTTTCGCAAATGCATCGGCTGCCCTGGAATATTCACCCAGCCGCATGTGCGCTCTGCCGGCAAGGTCATTACCAATCGATTTGGTCCCAAAGCACTTTGCCGCCCGATAGCCAATGTTTACCGCATCGGTATAATTGCCAAGCCTCAAATGGCTCACACCCAGGAAATACCATGAAAGCCCGTCGTCATTAGGTTTCAGCTCCAGAGCTTTTTCAAGTCGTTGTATTGCTTTTTCATACAAACCAGCTTCAACATTCAGCACAGCAAGCCCACGAAGGCTCAGCACGTGATGAGGCTCTTTTGCAACCGCCATTTCATAGTATTTCCGGGCATTGTTTCGGTTGGTAGCGCGATCAAATTTTAGTGCCTTTAGATATATTTCTTCGACGGTTAGCTGCTCGGCATTTTTTTTCGCGGGCAATTCTGGCGATGTCACCTTTTTAACCGGAAGTTTGGTTCTATATAAAGCAAGAACCTGCCCTTGCTTTGTCTTAATAGTTACATCTATCGGTGACTGTCCTGCTGCCGGAAGGCTCACCGTCGTGGTTTTGCTCGGCGAAAGGTCGATCTGTTTTTCAAGCAGCACATTTGCCTCTTTTGACAAAATGCATGTTGCATTTGGGAATTTGCCGGAAGCAATAAGCCGCAAATTGAGATTGCCGCCGCTGCGTGTACTCTGGATGGCAACATCCCTGGTTGCATACTCAAATCCCTCACCTAAGCCATGGACCGGATACCACCATTCGCGCCATGACACCCCTTGGCGCGGCCAAAGCATCCCATAATCCGATTGCGTCGGTAACGGCCCGCTTTGCACTTCGATATATGGACCGTCTTCGTCGGTCAGATTTTGCTGGCTAACCAGACCATACTCCCACGTCCCCCACGTCCAGGCCTTCTTGCCGCTGAGCTCATGGTGGTCGGCAAACTGTACGATCCCGCGATCGTAATCGACATCATAAGCTCCGAAGAAATCATAATCACACTGATAGGCAAAAATCGACGCCCACTTGTCGTAGTTCTTCAGCCAGCTCAGGTCCTTACCCTCATGTATCGGCCAGTTGAAAAACTCGATCGCGTTATGGTCTGTCCCAAGACTCATCGGGTAGATAAACCTCGTACCCTTTCGGCATGGAAAGGCCGTGCAGTTCCAGAAGTAGTAAGGCTGCATCCCATCGGTCGGGTTAAAAATCCGAATCTTCTCATCGAGATACGACCTTCCCGGATGAAGCGTCAGACGCACTGTCCACCGTGTGCGAAGGCTCTTTTCAAGGTTACTCACTTCAAGATAGGCCGAGCCGTCTTTGTTCTGTCCGGCAATCACATCTACCGGGGACATTATCGTAACCGTATGCGCATGGGGACCTGCGTTCCATTCGACACCGCCGCTGATAAACGCACCACGCATGGCTATCATGCTCGGCTTGATGACGTTATTTATGTGAAACATTTCTTCGTTGGTGCTCTTATCGAAGACCGAGTGCAGCCGTCCCCCCAATTCAGGCAGACAGGTGATCTTAAGATACTCGTTCTCAAGGAAAAAAGCTTTATACGTCCGGTCCTGTTTTTCGCGAGAAAGATGGTCCTGCATCGTATAGGGATATATGATTGAGGCCCTAAGAGTTTTCGAGCCTTTTGCCCCGCTTTCCAACGCCCAGAATTTCGGGTTGATATCCTCCTGCCATCCGTAGGTCGCGATGGTGATCTCACCCTGCCAAAACCTGGCCTTTGCAAAACATTTCTGCGCAACTGTTAAAACTAATACCGCGCAAACAGATGATATGAAAACTCTGTTAAATCCGCTCATTATGTCCTCTCTGTTTATTTATTATAATTGTACACCTTCCGCTAAGAGGGTGCTGTTTTTTATATATCTTTAGATACGAATGCAAACGAGGTCTGCACGGGGTGGCCGCATGAACAGCCTGAACTGGCCTCCGGCACCAGCACTAATCCGCCTGCGGGGATTATATTAATCCAGCAGCCCGGCCGGCTTACTTTGGTTAAATTCTTACTTTTGCCGTTTTCACCGATTACATACATCATAGGATTGTCGCCCCTGCCGAAAAGATAACCCGGCGTACCGGAAAGGCTGCCGCAGCCATGACCGTCACGGGTAATAACCATTGAGCCCTTCTGGCCTGTTCGCAAATCAAAATCGTGCGGGTCCTGGTAAACCACACCGTCAACGATCACAGGATGCTGCATGTGACCGCCATGGTCCCACGTATTGCCGTCAAGACGATAATTGCTTTCTTTGCGCCATAGAAATTCACCATCAGAAGCATTAAACGCGTACAATGCATACTCCGCATAGGGACTGCTCAAAAGCAGCAGTGTTTCGTTGGAATAACAAAGATTAAACACCACCGTACCAGCCATAAAGCCGTCTATTTCCGAAGGTGCGTCCTTAATATCCGGATGCTCGTATTTCTGTGTTTTCTCCCACTGTTCTTTACCGGTTGCTGCGTCTAAGGCGACAAGGTACATATCCTTGCCCAGATGTGCTGTCTCTATCCTGCCGGCCGATGACTTTAAAGCCTCAGAATTGCGACTCTCAACAAAATAAACCCTGCCACCCCCGATAGCTATTGTGGAATTTACTATCAAGCCGTCATATTTCCACTTCACCTCGCCGGTTTTCTTATCCAAAGCAAAAATATAATCGCTGCAGATCTTATCATGATTACTTCCCGGGCTGTCATACCACGGCCCTTTGCCGTTATCATAAAACGCCCCCTTACGAACGCAGCTGCCGTAAATCGTATCACCCTCATAGGCAAGGTATCCCCAATCGTAAAGTTCTTTCTCGCTATCCTTGACGGGCATGTCATAAGCAGAAATATCCTTACCGGTCTGTCCATCCATCTTCTGACATTTATCCTGTATCGCAGCATAAAAATAATCGTCATCAGCAACCATATAACTATTGTCCTGCGGCATATTCACACGCGTCTGCATTTCGGGCACATCCTTTTCCCAAAGTATTGTGCCGTTATAAGCATCCACGCCGAAAAGATACTGCTCTCCACGAACGTACATTCTGCCGTTGGCACTAAGAGGCGCAGGCGTTCGGCTGTGCCTGTCCGCCATTTTGCGGGGGCCGGGCCTGCCGAACCATTGGATCTGCATGGCTTTTTCTATCAATTCATCCCCGCCGTTGGAAGTATTGCCCGGGTCTGCATACTGATGTGTCCACTGACCCGCCCCAGCCAATTTGCCGCGTTTGACCTTAGTCCAAAGACCTTTCTTACCCGAAAATATCGAACCTTTGACTATTTTCCATTTACCCTGCTTGCTTTCCTTAGTCCAGCGTTTAAGCTTAGCGGAACTAATTTTACTTTTGACACCTTTCGGATAACCGATACAAACCTGTCCCCCGCAGGGCCGAAGCACCCTGTAAACCTCACTTGCCTTGCCCGGCAGCTCTCCGCCGGCAACAACCCTGTCAGACACTATCAAATTAAACAGATATTTACTATAACCCAGCTTCTCTAACGAACTTTCATGCACAACCACCCTGCCGTACAAACCCGCTTTATCCAGAGCACTCCTCGCAACCGCTGCCTTTGCGGCGTCTTCTTCAACACCTATAATTTGCAAGTCCGTAAGCTTTGCCAACTCATAAGCCAATCGCCCCTTGCCGCTGCCTAAGTCCAAACAGTAACCTTTAGTAATACCGGTTTCTTTCACAATTTGCTTTGCCGCCCGGGCATAAACCTCGGTGAGTTTGTCTTTTTTATAAGGAGATTTCTCATTAACCGGATTGGCAATAACTTTCCCTTTCCCGCCCTTTTTGCTGAAACAGTAGATCATTCCTTTGTCGGTACTGACAAATAATTTTCCGTTAGCCGCCCCAAGACCATAAACCCTGCCTTTAACCTCCGCGTTCCATACTTCTTCTTTACCATCAGAACCAAAGGCCCCAACCTTATTATCACCGCCGGCAAAAACAACTTCCCCAGCCTTTATAACACAATACTCATATCCTTCCGGAGCCGCAACTAAATCCCCTGCAGAACCATCGCCGGACATATCACCAATATGAGCAGGCCCGTCTCTGCCTGTAGGAGTAAATAATTTACCCTCTTTAATCTTTAAATACCCCTGGCTGGTAACATCAATTTTTTCTTTATTCTTTACCGAACCGTTCTCGGCATCCAGCGATACAAAATACACACCCTGTGTCGGAAAAAATCCCGCGCAGAAAATCGCTTTACCTTTATGTATCAACACACTACTTCTCACCGGCCTCAAAG
>SDBT01013981.1_pt1 | contig 12833 bp, 26 predicted proteins | sample 2277101 | NCBI WGS metagenome assembly SDBT01 (sample SAMN10404973, study PRJNA504765) | marine sediment metagenome | isolation source: marine sediment core GS10_PC15, 103 cmbsf | place: Arctic Ocean: Southern Knipovich Ridge | collected 2010 | reverse complement strand
GCCATGCCCACGGAGTGGAACGTGCGGGCCTGGACATGCTTGGGGAGGCGCTGCTTCAGCTCCTCGGCGATGGACTTGTTGAAGGCCAGGAACACGCAGGCGGCGTCCTCGGGGAGGAGGTTCGCGGCCTGCACGATCGTGGTGGTCTTGCCAGAGCCCGCGACGGCCTCGACCAGGGCAGAGCCCTCGCCGTTCGCCACGAAGTCCAGGACGGCCTGCTGATACTTGTCCGGTGAGAAGCCCATTTAGATGCGCCCCACATGGTTCGGGTTGAGGCGGCGTGCGATCTCAGCGGAGAGGAAGTCCTCGGTGTGGATGTCAGGGTGACCGAGGTCGTCTTCGGACTCGATCGTCTTGGTCAGCGCGTGCTGAAGCTCTTCGAGGGTCATTGCAGTGACGTCCATTTTTCTGTCTCCCGTGTTGGTTTCATGGGTACGTATCGTCACTCCGCGCGAAAACATGAGCCCCCCTCCTGGACCGGCAACTCCAGCTCTAACTCCGCATAGGCATGACCACCGCCAGGTCCCCGGCCTTGTTCTGGACCGCGACCGGACCCGCGTAGGTACGCTTCCCCTCCCCGGTCTCGATGGGCGGGTGGAGCACCACGTCCCCGCAGACGTGCTCCAGGGCATCGGCGAGGAAGTCCCCGTTCAGGTGGAAGGTCTTCATGCCCCGCTTCGGGTAGTCCTCGTAGGTTCCGATCCCGCGGGCCTGCCCGGTGATCTCGTCCCCGTCCTTCACCCCGATGGGGCGGGAGGCCTTGAGGGCGATCCACGTCGGCCAGATTCCTAACTCGACCTTACCAGCCACGCCGACCGTGGCCAGCTCGCGCAGGACCTCGGCGAGGTTTTTCGACTCGCGGCCCTCGATCTTGATGGTGGGCAGGGTGAGGTCAGGGATGACCTGCTTCACGTTCGGGAAGGGGTCCGCAGTAGGATGCACGAGAAGGCGCGGGCGTCCCGAGGTAGTCAGGACCAGAACCCCGCCCTCCACTTCGGCCCCCATCTCTCGGTGGGCCCAGCCGCCACGTCGCGGCAGGAACTTCCGGATGTTCGCCAGCTCCTCGGCTGAGACTGTGAAGGGGTCCCGCAGGTCGAGGTCCAGGTCCTCCACCCGGGACTGCGCGAGCCGGTGCCCATCGGTGGCAGTGGCCACCAGGTCCCGGCCGTCCTGCTCCAGGTGGATCCCGCGCAAGGAGCTGCGGGTCTTGTCCTTCGTCATCGCGTACTCCACGCGCTCCAGGAGGTCGCGGAGTCTGATCGGGTTCCTGACGGTGGTCTTCATGCCGCCACCGCCTTCAGGAGCTTGCTGCCATCGGCAGCCACACCCCGGTCCGTCAGGATCGAGATGACCGCAGCCATCAGCCAGCGGTTCTTCTCGGTGTCCCCGCCCAGGCAGCCCCGGTTCATGAGCGTGATGTTGTGAACTGCGACCAGTTCGCCGGTCGTGCAGCCAAGTAGCTCTTCCATATCGTTCTCCCTGTATGAATCCGCCTCAGTTCCGGACTCGAAGTCCTTGGCCAACCCGGGCATCCCCCGAGGCATGTCCAACGTATCGACACTTCCAGCGGGATCTTTAGTCCCGCCCTGCGCTCAGCTCCCTGGCGCGGGCATTGACCTCCGCCATCTTGCTGGCCCGCAGCTCCCTGGCGCGGGCTTTGACATCCGCCACAAACCGCGCCCTTTTGCTGGTCCGGAGCTTCGCCAGCTCGGCCTTCTCCAACCTTCGCGTCTCCTTCCGCAGCTCGAAGGCGGCCTCCGCCTCCAGGTCCTCCTCCTCGGCCAGGGCCAGGGCCGCGTGGGCCTGTTTGTGGAGCATGTCCTTCTCCGCTCCCGGGCCACCAGTCAGAGCTGGACGACCGTCGTGCGGGCCCACGTACTTCTCGATCAGCCCCCGCAGTGCTTCTTTCATGGCCTCTCGTGCTTTCATGTCTTGGTCTCCCTGTCCCGCTTGAACGGGTTCACGTATGGCTTCCCCTCTGGAGTCGCGGCGGGCTTCGGTACAAAGGTCGTCCCGCGCTGTTGCTGCACCTCGACCTTCGAGGGGCGGGCGTACCGCTGCCGGCCACCGCGCTCCTCCCGCAGGACGAGGACATCCTCTTCGATCTTCTTCACCCGGGCGGTGTAGTCCCCCGCCGGCGCGCTCACCTTGACCAGGGCGCCCTCTAAGATCGGCCACCCTGTGCAGTCCCTGGGGTGAACCATCAGACGGCCCCCCTGCCCATCCTCGCCCACAGGGGCCTCTCCAGGAGGGACACCGTGCGCTCCTTCCCGGTGCTCGTGTTCCCGATCCGGACCATCGAACCGCCCGAGGGCATCTCGTACTCGTAGGCGTAGCGGGCCCCGGAGACCGCGTAGATCAGGCAGCTCCGGTTCCCCTGGTTGATCCACCTGGGGAAGACCTTCCCGATGAGGGCCTCCATGCAGTCGCCCGCAGCGATGGCCGCCAGCTTCTCCGCGGACCGCTTGTCCCGCGCCAGCCTGGCCTCGATCTGTTCGTAGGTGGCGCGCATCACTCGCCCTCCAGGGCCACGTAGAGCTTCACGTCCACTCCGGCCTGGATCAGAAGGAGGGCCACCCGGAGCCGGTCTCCGAAGCCCATCAGGGCGTTCATGTCTTCGTTCACCGACTGGACAGCACCGTAGTCGGTGAAGCCCCTGCGGTGGTCTTCCACCAGCTCCCCGTGGAGCTGCAGGAGGGACGCCATGCGCTCCTCGATCGCCTCCAGGAGGTCCTTGGCGCGACCCATCGCGGCCACCTTCATCTGCCAGGGCTCCACCGCCTTGGGGTCGTGGGTGATGATCTCCACCACCCGTTCACTCCAGTCCGGGGACATCTCGTGGTCCACCAGCCGCCGCAGGGCCTCGGTGAACTCCAGGGGCGTCTCGATCACCGAGCGCCCGAAGTCCGTTGTCAGGTTCACGTTCAGCATCTTAGCTCCAGAGGCGGGCGAGGCGCGCCGCCACAGTCTTGGCCTGTCCACCTGCTGCCAGGGCCGTGTTGAGGTCGATCAGCTCGCCGTGCTGGGGGGCCGAGGTGCGACCGCCCAGGAACTCGATGCCCTGGTAGCTGTCCACCGTTGCCCGCAGCGCGACCGCTCGATTCAGGATCCGGGTAGCCTTGTCCGTGGCCTCGCCAACCGCGCCCGAGCGCTCGACCGCGCAACCCTCGGCGATCCAGGTGGTGCTGTCCACGGAGTCGAAGGCCCAGCCCGAACCGCCGCAGGGGCAGGTATCGGGGCTGGCGTAACGGGTGAGACCGAAGCCGTGGATCGCGATGTGGGGCGCCAGGGCGCGGATCTTGGGCATCACGTCCGTCAGGCAGGCCACCACGTTCGAGGGGACCAGCGAGCCCTTGGGGCGCTGCATACCAACCGCGACCCGACCGGCTGCCTCAGCCTGGACGAGGACGTTGGCCAGCTGCGCGTCACTCTCGCCCTCATGCCAAACCGGCACGACCTTACCACTGAGGCCCGCGGCCTCCAGCGTGGCGAAGTTGGCGTTGCTGACCTCGATGTTCCCACCGATGTCGTCCATGTTGGCGATCCAGGTGAAGAGGTGAGCGTTGGCGGAAGCGAACGCAGTGAAGTCTTCCACGGTGATCGTGGGGGCGGAGGCCTCGACCTGCTCCTGGGTCTTACCCTTGGCCAGCTCGCGCTGCTGATGGGCGTAGATCGTAAAGGCGCCGCTGTCGAGGACGACGGTCCGGAAGTGGCCACCTTCGAGGAGGGGCTGCATCCAGGCCCAGCAACCGGGGCTGCGGAGGTCGGCGAAGCTGACCAGGACGTCCTGACCCTTGGTGTGGGCCGCGAGGTCTCGGCTGTTGATACCCGCGAAGTGGAACCTGACTGAGTTGTTCGTTGCGTTGGTCATGTCAACACGTATCGTCAGATCTAGCGGTAACTTTATAGCCCAGACGTCCGCAGCGTCGACTAGGGGAATATCTCGGGCCTCTAACGGCCGCTGTGGTTTTTATATGGCGGGATCTGCGGGCGTCGCATCCGTGTGCAAGTTGCCAGCCCCCTACTCCCTCCGGTCGTCATAGCAGGCCTGGCAGGAGGGGTACTCCGCTCCTCTGAGGCGATCGGTTCGAGTGGCGAAGGTCTGACAGACCCCGTGGCGCCTGGCCTGGCACAGTAGCGGGGGAGGCTCGGGCTGCTCAGCCTCGTCCTGGAGGATCGCTTCCTTGACCACCTCGGTCAGCTCCTCGATGACCCGGCAGATACAGCTGGCCGCGGTGTAGACCGCCCCGTCCGCGTGCATTCCCCCCGCGAGGTTCTTCAGCTCCTCCGATGCTTTCACGACTTCCGCCGCCTGTAGATCTCCCAGACGACACCGACCACGGCCGCGCCGCCCACGCCGATGGGCCCGATCAGGGCCAGCCATTCCAGCAAGGTCGCGTCAGGGTGCGGGTGTGAGGGGATCGCCAGCTGCGCCTGGGGCGGGAAGTCCTTTCCCCCCATGGCGTGCGCGGAACTGCAGGTACCTGCAGCCAGTAGGTACGCCGTCAGGATCAACCCGATGGTGAAGCCCCACGCGATTATCAGCGGTCTGTCCTTCATCAGAAGTCCCTCGCTTTCAGCTTCCACATGATCCGCCTGCCTTGTCGGTCCAGCATCCCATAGGGGGCGCGGGCCACGATCCCTTCTATTCTCAGAGCGTGGTCCCCCCCGCCGTCATAGGCCACCCGGGACTGCATGTTCATCTTGACTATCCGCACTGCATCATCCAGGGCCGCCCGTCCGAACATGGGGGCCTCGTTGATGCCCAGCTTCTCGGCCACCTGCTTCACGTCCCAGGGCTGGAGCCAGATCCCGCGAGAGTCGGCGTCCGGCTGCATGAGAACATCGAACAGGCGGAAGCACACGTTGGCGCCGTAGCGCTGGCCCACCTTCTGGATGCCCGGCCCGTAGCCCTCGCCGAATAGGGTGACGTGCGCGCCCCCCATGTCCGGAAAGGCCTTCCCAAAGGGGTCACCGAGAAAGGTCCTTTCGAGGTGGGTCAGGAGGGTCATCTGGATCTGCGCCCGATCAGTGCGGCCCCCGAAGGTCACCGCCCCGGTGGCTGAGTCATAGTGGACCCTCACGTTGGTGCCGTCGATCTTCTCGCTGACGTGCCACTGTGGGATCAGCTCGTACTCCGGCCGGGCGAAGGCGCCCTCGATCACCTTGAAGGTGTCCATCTCCCGACGGTACAGGGTGTTGATCTTGCCGTACTTCGGGAACGTCATCTCTCCCTCCTCATGGCCGCGAGCATCTCCGCCGCGGGCATCGGGTGGTCTGGGTGCTTGGGGATCAGCCGGTCCGCCAGGGCCTTGCAGATCCCGAACTCGGTCACGATCGCCACGATCTGCCCGGTCCCGTTGGGGCCGACGTGCTCCGCGAAGCTGTGGCGTTCGAGGAAGTCGAGGGCCACGCGCTGCTCGGTGGTCTTGATGCCCTGGTGCTTGAACAGTGCCAGGGAGCGGAGCAGGGAGGCCTGGGGTTCGGTCAGCTTCATGTCTTCCTCCGAGGAAGGGGTGACCGGGTAAAGGAGAAAACCCCGGCCACCCCTGCGCCATCCGTGGCGCTGGCTTGGGAGTGCCTAGTTCAAGACTCCGAGGGTGGCGACGTGCAGGATCAGCCGGGGCAGGAAGCCGACCCAATACTGAAACCTCACCGCGAAGGCCTTCTTACTGCTCACGATCTCCTCCGCCAGGGTAACCCGGAAGGCCCGGCAGGCTTCAGTGATCGTTCCCAGGCCACCGCCGACCGCGCCGGTGGACACGCTCAGGCCGGTGTGATCCCCGCAAGGCGTGTGCCCTTTACCGCTGGAGCCAGCCGTCGCACGCGCAGCCTCGGCCGCCCGCTTGGAAAGCTCCTTCGCCGCGCCCTTGATGTCCATGGCCTCCACCGTCGTGGTGTTGCCGTTGAAGGCGGAGATGCCCTGGGCCTGGCCCTGTCCCTGGTGGGAGCTGGAGTAGGAGGAGGAGCTGGGGCTGAAGTTGCCGAAGCCGTTGCCGACGTTGGCGTCCCCGCCCTGGGCGTTGCACGAGTCGTCGACGCAGGACTCGACCGTGGTCCCGGTGCCCTCTTCGTCGCTGTCCTCGTTGTTGTGGAAGAAGGCGTGGGCGGACCCACACATGCACATCGTGGCCACGGCCATCGTCGCAATCAGGAGCAGGATCGGCTTCAACATTGGATTCCCTTTTCTAACCCCCGAAAATAGATGCCCCGGAGGAACGCTATGTCCCCCCGGGGCAGGCGCGCCGGACTGAGGGGGAGGGGTGCCCGACGCGCGTTGACTGTGTAGGTAGTACAAGATCTATGCCAGCTTGGGAAGGCCCCCCGCGGACACCATCGAGTTGCCGTAGTAGCCCAGGACGTTCGCCCTCTTCCGCATATCGTCAGCGAGCGGCTGAACCGTCCCTTCGATGTATGTCCACTCGGATGTTGGGTCTTCTGCTTCCTCTAATAGGCGAAGACTTACCAGCACGGCCTGGTTCGTTGCCTCCTCGATCAGGCGCTGGTCCGCGAGCTTGAGGCACAGCATGGCCACGCCCAGGGTGTGCTGGCGCGGACTGGTCGCCGCGTCGATCGCCTGGAAGATGGTCTGCGCGTCGTCCAGGGTAACGTCCTGCTGCTCCCGGAACGCATACAGGTCGAGCCCCAGGAAGGGCTTGTTCGCCGCAGCCGCCAAGGCCTGGAAGATGGCGGGGTCGATGTCGTCCCCCTTCCCCTTCTGGCGCCCGAGCGCGTAGGTCAGGATGATGCTGGGAATGGACTGCTCGCGGCGGTGCCGCAGCTGGAGGATCTCGTACTTCTGGACCCCGCCGCACAGGGTCTCCTTCACGCTCACCTTGGGCTTCAGCTTCCCGCACTTCGAGCATACGCGCCCGATGCCGGCGACCTCGTACCACGCGCAGCGCAGCTTCTTCGAGACCCCGATCAGTAGCTTGTCACGCAGGTCGATCTTCATGGCACGCACCCGCACTGGTCCATGTGTGGAGCGTTCGAGACATCGCAGCGCCCGCAGACCCAGGAGGTCTTGAGGGTGAAGTTGAAGTTGATAGGCTTGTCCGCCACCTCCGCGGCCTCATCGTCGGACTGCAAGCACTTCAGGCACACGGTCCCGACCAGCGCGTAGACCACATCCCCGCACCTGGAGCAGGCCGGCAGGTCGTAGGTGCCAGTGGTGATGCCTCCGCCGGATGGGGCCAGGATGCAGTCCTTCCGGTGTGCGGTGAGTGGACATCCACATTCCAGGGACATCACTCCTCCTCTCGTGGTGGGCAGGCCCGCAGGCAGGTCAGGCGCTCGTAGTCCGCCAGCTCCCCCAGCTCGACCAGTTCCGCGCGCACGCGCGCGGGGATCTTCTTCTCATCGTCCACCCAGTGCTGAACCCCTCGGTCATCCGTCCAGGTCCAGGCCACGAGGGCCAACATCAGGAACCACTTCATCGCGTACCTCCTTGGAGCATCCTACTGCACAAGGCCCCACAGGTCCAGGGCCGCGAAGCCCGAGGACCAGAGCCACACAGAGGTCAGGCCCAGGCGCCAGCCCAACCAGATCCAGAGCAAGGAACCGATCGCGCGCACGCCCCAGCCCCACCATACACCACTGGCGATCAGGTAGGTGCCGCCGGCCAGGAACACATAGGCCGCGTGGCCCAGACGGTCCTCGAAGGTCACGGCGTCCCCTGAGTGAAGACCCGGTACAGCCACATCCCGAGCAGGATGCACACCATATTCTCGATGAACCGGATCAGGCGGTTCATCGTCCCTCCATCTCCGCATCGGACCAGTCAATGACGCCGGACGTGGTGGCCATCATGCTCAAGGTCCCCATTTCCCCGTCCAGGTCCTCTCCATGGATCTTGGCATACAAGGACATTCCCATCACAGCCTCCCCGATGTCATCCGTTGGCTCGCGGCTCACCCTGGCAGACAGGGCCCCATACCGATAGCGGACGTAGATCATCCGGCCGTCCTTCAGCTTCGCCTCCCACTGGGAAGGCGAGGAGGAGCAGGTCTTCTTGAAGGTCGTGACTCGCGCCTTCACCCCCCGCCCTCCAGGCTCTGGTAGTACCAGGTGTGGAGGAACCCGCGGTTCCAGAAGGCGAGGTCACTGGCATCGCGCTGCATCATCCACGCCCAGAGCATCCGTCCGGTGCGGCCGTTGCCGTCCATGAATGGGTGGAGGGTCTCATATCTCTGGTGGACGCTGTAGGGGGACTCGAACCCTTCTTGAACAAGGCGGACGATCCCGAGCAGGTCATTGAACACAAGCTCCCCGCCCCGCGGCGGAACGTGGTTCCCTACCACGACGTCCATCCCTGTGTGGATCCGCAGCAGTCCGACCCCGTGCGTGAACGCCTTCGCCGCCTCCTCCAGCTGGATCGTGCCCACCATCTCACGCTGCAGGAATATCCGGTGCAGGTCCATCACGGGCTCGATGTCGCTCCCGAGGGTCAGCCCCTCGATCTTCCAGGACTCGCGGACGAACGCCTCCAGCTGGATGTCAGTCGGCATCTTCTTCTCCTAGTTCTTCAATCCAGACTCGCAGCCTGGTCAGGTAGTCCCTGTGGATGGTGCGGAACTGCGTATCAGACTCGTAGTTGTCCGCCATGTTCAGGACTTTGTAGGTGGCCTCCCGCAGCTTCTTCAAGACCTCCTTCTGCCTGCGCTCTCTGTAACTGGCGTCCTTCACGGCTTCGCCTTCACCTCAGGCACCGGGGCGACCTCAGCGCCGTCGAAGTCGCAGGAGAGCCCTGCGGCGGTAGTGCTGGCTCCCACCAGGACGCACGAGACAGTGCGGCCGTCGTTCAGCTTCTGGGTCATCTCGACCGCGGCCCACTTGGCCGGGGTCGTGGTTGCGCAGCCGAAGAGCCCGGCCGCCAGAATCGTCATCACCATGGTTCTCATCGCGTTCTCCTTCCGTGGACTGCAGGTACCTGCAATCGCTGGGCCACACCCTAGCGTACCTTCCCCTCCACCTCCCGCTTGGTGCTCGCCTCGTCCGCGGCATCCTCCAGGGAGTCCGGGACGTGGGACAGCTCGATCCCGAACTGGCTCCAGATCTCGGTCTGGAGGGACAGCCCGAACACCACGCAGGCCATACTATCAGCGCAATCTTTCGAGCCTCCTACAGGTGGGTGGTCGATCTTCCCGCGGTCCCCGCGCTCCAGCTGGCGCAGCTCCTTGTGGGCCTTGATGTGCTCGGGCGCCAGGACGCGCCCGTCGTAGATCCCGCTCTTCAGCATCCCGTAGGGCGCCGGGGTCTTGTCCGTCGACTCCTCGCCCACGATGAAGCCCTTGGCCGCGAGGATCTGCAGCATGTCGCTCGACTGGTACGAGTCCGCGGTAATCCACTTTATGGGCATCCCGCGTTCTCTTAGTAGGTAGAGCAGGCGCCGGATCCGCTCGAAGTTGATCTCCCCGCCCCCTGGAGGGACGATCTCCAGGATGAGGTCGAACTGCACCACCGGCCAGATCTCCTCCACCATGTCGGAGCGCTTGATCCGGCGGAACCCCGGGCAGTGCCCGATGGCCAGGCCGGCGGAGTCGTGCAGCAGCGAGAGGTCCAGGTGCGCAAACCGCGGGAGGTCCTCGGTCCCCTCCCACCTGCGCGGGTACACCTTCAGGCGCATCCGGTCGAAGTCGGTGTCCTGGCGGTTGACGCAGCTCTTCACCCGGCCGAACGCGCGGGCCAGCTTCTCCCTGTCCATGATGTAGGGGTGGATGCTCGAAGTGGAGACGCCGGCCACGTCCCGCAGCGATCCCTCCAGGTCACGCTCGAACCCGTACCGCAGCTCGATGGGCACCTCGACCACGAGGTGGTCCTCCTCGGGCCTGGGCACCTCGCCCTCCTTCAGGAGGCGGGGCTTGCGCACGTCGTCCCCCACGAACACCTTGAACCGCTCGGTCCCGTAGGACCAGGGCTTCACCTCCCAGACGCGCTTGTCGTAGACGTAGATCTTCTCCGGGCGGTCGCGGGCCTCGGCCAGCTTCTCGTGGAGCAGGTCGTCCTGGTACATGCGGGACCCGACCAGGCAAAGCATCCCGGGCACCTCGCCCATGTCCATGAACCGCGACTCCCGCCGGCGGGCGATGGAGTTGTAGAGGGTGACCGCCTGGTCGTAGACTTCCTTCCCGCGCGCCCGTCGAGACTTCGCCACCACGGCCATGGAACTAATCTCTTCAAGCATTCCCCCGACGATGTTCTGCCCAAGTGCTCCCGACTCTAGGCCGGCGACGGGCTTCACGATGATCCGATTGGGGAACCGCATCTCACTCTTGATCTCCCGATCGAACGCGAAGAAGGGGTCCGCGAAGATGGGCGCCCTGGTCAGCATCGCGCGGAACCGATCGTAGTCCACCCCGACGGCCAGCTCCTTCTTGAGGGACTGGAAGATCATCATGATCTCGCTGGAGGGGTCGAGGCCGTACACCGAGTGGGGGTTCTTCTGGCAGAGCAGCTGGTAGACCATGTAGGCCTGCACGTAGAGGGCGACGGTGGACTTGCCCGAGCCGATCGCGCCGGTCAGCACGCACTCCACATACTTGCCCGTGCAGATGTCCTCGACGGCCTTGGCGATCACCGGCCAGATGACGGGCTTGCCCATCTCGTCAACGGCCCGCATGTGGATCGGTCCGAAGAGGAACGTCTGCACGTCCACCGGGCGCTCGCGGTAGCGCCAGCCGTGGCGGATCCACCAGATGACGTTTTCCTGGTACTCCTGGGACCAGCCCTGGAGGTCGGCGTACTGCTCGAACTTGGGGCCGGGGATGTCCCGCAGCTGGTCGAGTATCTCCGGGTCAGGACTTCTTAGGTGGGCCCGGTCCGTCACGTTCCCGCTCCCACCACCGGGCCAGGCCGACGGCGGCCTCCTCCAGGCCCTTCATCTGCTCGCGCCCGACACGTAGCCCCTCGGGCACCTCTTCGTGGAGGTGGACGTGCTCCTTGGGCATCCCCGCGCCGACCACCTTCACCTTCTCGTACTTCTCCACGAGGGTGCATAGGTCCCGGAGGGGCATCTCCTTGTTCAGGTCCACGTCCTCGCCGGCCAGCAGGCGCTTCTTCAGCTTCTCCGCCTGCAGCTCAGCCCCGAGCTTCCAGACGCCCAGGCAGGCGTCGATGATGGGGCGCATCCCCTGGTCCGCGAGGGTCTGCAGATCCTTCCGGTGCTGCCTCTGGGTCTTGTCCGTGGCGGTGTTGACCTCGGCGGAGATGGCGGCTTCCCGCTCCGCCAGGACCGCGGTCCAGCTGGCGGTCTGCTTGCGGAAGTAGGTCCGGTTCAGGTCGAGGGCCTTCTCATCGAAGAAGGCCGTCTTGCTAAGCGTCTCCCCGTTCAGGCGGCGGTTGATCCACTCGTCCCGCAGTGCCGTCCAGTTGGTCTTCCCTGCCATCTTGCCCCTCCTTGGCGCGTCGAGCCTTTGCATCCGCCAGGAACTGCACCGCATCGGTGCCCTGTAGGAACTCGATCAGATCCTCGATCACATCATAGGGTAAGGGAACAGTAACGTCCTTGCCCCCCAGGCGCTCCTGTAGGGAGATCTGGACTCCCCGCGGGCCTTCTTCCAGGTGTAGGTGATGGAGGTCGTCCAGGTCGATCCTTAGCTCTCTCCTAGCCATTCTGGACCCCCGCGCGCGCGGTAACCAGGACCTGGGCCAGGAAGAGGTCGGCGTCCCGCCGGTCCTGGGTGTAGTACAGGACCCGCCAGAGGGCGACCTCCTCTGGGGTCTCCAGCTGCACCTCGTAGGCGTAGGGCTTCCCGTTGTTGTCCCCGAGCGGCTTCACGCGGATCTCTGGGGGGCGCATCAGGCGCCCATCTTCCGCAGCCGGCGGTCCACGTCCTCGGACAGGCGGACCATCCGGACCTCCAGGTCCGCGATCAACCTCCGGGCGCTCTCATCGTTCGCCTTCACGACCCCGTGGACGTCGAACTGCATCTGACCCATGAGGCCTTCGTGTTCCGCGGCCCGCTCCAGTCGCTTCAGGGCCTCGTTCATCTTCCCCAGGGCCTCGTTGTCCGTGTCCTTGGCCAGGATGCGGATCGACTTCTCCCGGAGCAGGGGCAGGGCTGCCTCAGCCTGCGCCCGTGCCTCCTTGGTGGGCTCGGTGTAGTCGAAGCCGAAGGGCTGGGGTGGCTCTTCCTCGGGTAAGTCCCCGCAGCGGAAGCTGGTGTGCTCCGGTGGTCCTGGGTCGGGGAACACCACCCGCTCCGGGCCGTTGTAGTCCATCTCGATCTCCGCTCCGAGGTCGTGGTACAGATCCCCGTCAGGGTCCTCCACCAGCCGGACACCACCGTCCGACTCGGTGACCTTCCTCGACCTTACGGGCTCGCCTCCTCTTGTCATGTGGAGGCCTGAATAGCCGGGGTGGTCAGAAAACACCTTGACCTCCTTGAGGGTCGGGGACGGGTCACACCGCGGGCACTCCCACCTCGCACGGGTGCCGGCGCCGACACCGATCAGCAGGGTGTTGCAGATCGCGCAGCTCCGCGGGGGATGGGTCTGCATGTCCTCCTCGTCCCCCCAGTCGCTGTCCAGCGGTAGGCCCAGGTCCATGCGCAGCCGCTTGCCTTCCTCGATGGTTGCCTCGGGGCACATGAACCCATGGACCGAGGCGTAGGTCTCCAGCTTCGCGCACTCCTCCCCCAGGAACTTGACGTAGGCCCTCCAGGCCTTCTCCCGTCGGGGGCTCACTTCTCGAAGACCCAGGCCAGGAGCGCGAGCGTCCCAACGAGTACGATCCCGATCGTGCCGATCGCCGCGGCGATGCCCCAGCAGACCAGCATCGGGCTGAAGACCCACCACCAGGACCACGCCGCTATCGGCGCAACCGCGAAGACCTT
>SDBT01013980.1_pt1 | contig 12833 bp, 8 predicted proteins | sample 2277101 | NCBI WGS metagenome assembly SDBT01 (sample SAMN10404973, study PRJNA504765) | marine sediment metagenome | isolation source: marine sediment core GS10_PC15, 103 cmbsf | place: Arctic Ocean: Southern Knipovich Ridge | collected 2010 | reverse complement strand
GTTCTGAAAAAATGACCGCGGCTGTTCCAACTCTGGTCTTTTGCTGAAGAGCCGGATGAGTGGAAATCCTCATGTCCGGTTCCGATCTAAACAGCACCCCAAAAGTGGGATATCCCCCAAAAATGGTATTTTACTTTCTACTATAGTGACACAGATGAGCCATTTGAGTATGAACCATTCTAAGGTAAGTCTTGGTTTTGTCAAGCTCAAAATCCAGTATTTTGTTCTGAAACGCCTTAACCGCCGGCTATTTCTCGGGAGTAATCACGGTAAGGATAAACATCTGCCGGGTTTTATTCTCAGCAAGGCCGGGTATAAGGATCGCATCGTTGGTGCGGTTCCAACGCGGGGCGCCGTCGATGCGGATGTTGCCGCTGTATTCGCCTTTGTCAATGCCCTTACTGCGGGCAAAGGCGCCGTCACTGCGCCGATATACGGCGTAATAGTTTTTATTATTTTTCCCGTAGCCATTGACAAACCAGTCGCCACTGGGAGAAAGTGAAATATCGCCCTCTGGCTTGGGGAACATTTCGGGTGTGCCTATTTGACCAACGATCTTTTTCTTTTCCATGTCATAGAGAATTTGCTTATCCCCTTCTCGTCCGATGAGGATATTGTTCTCGTCCCATTCGGGATGGCCGCCGATAAATTGCTCGTGCAGTGTAAGCTGCGTACCGTCGGCATTGATCGAACATTGCGTGTTGACCTTGTCGCCTTTATCGCGCATTGTTTTGCTCCATCCGCCTCGTACGAAGAAATAAACACAATCGCTGTCCCGGTTCCAAAGCGTGTGGTTGATGAACAAGCCTGTGTGATCTAATTCCGGTTTGCGCTTTTTTAATTCCTTTTCAAGTTGACGGTAAGAAACGAGCAATCGCTTCTTGCCGGTTTTGATATCCACGATGAAGATCCCGTCGTTCTCCGGCGCAATTTCGTCTTTGGACCAATCCAGAGCTTCCGGGTAACCAGTCACTAATCGCAGCCGCGCTAAGCGACCGTAATTTATGGCAAGAAAGGCCGAACCGTCGGCGGCGACGCCGCCGTTACCGACAGGTGTGTCATCGAATTTGTATTCGTGAATGCGTTTTTTCTTTTCAATGTCGTACAGTACGGTAAACACTTTGCCCGTCTTGATATCCCGGTCGTTAAAGAAGAACTGTGTTTCAGGTTTCAATGGGTTCCAATAGAACATCGTCCCTTGCTGTGGATTCCACGCGTGGCATTTGTCTAACCGAATAATCTTGTTGTCATGATGGGTATCAACAAGGATTACTGTAGCGAACTCTTCGGGCGTTGGCAAACGATCGATTCTGTCGATTTCAAGACCCAGCACATATCTGCCACTGGCGTTCCATGGGATCGTCTGGCATTGGCCGATATAGCCAAAGAAGTGATGTTTCGTGCCGGAGGTAAGCTGCTCGACGGAGAGTTTAATATTTCCAGATTCGGATCCGAAGGCGGTTATACCGCCAACAGCAAATACAAAGAGGAATAAGTAAGCGCTCCGTGGATTCGATTGAGTGTTTTTCATTCTTGCCTCGCCTAAACAAATACTTCCTATATTAATGTAAGTGAGTATTCTAAAACAGTTGTGATACGTAATACTTCCATGTTGTAATAATATCAGAGTGTCCGGCATCGTCAATCTTTTACAAGTCCGGCCAAAGCACGGTATTTGGCTTTGTTTTCCCGGCCTCCGAAAGTACTCATATTCCCATAATCTCCTTTCACATAAGACTTTACGTTATTTTGTGCCGGCACAAATTGGCTTTGTTTTTTCAAATCGGTTTTTCAACCCCCAGAGAATCTGGGGGCTAAATAAGATTGGCTTTGTTTGGCTTTGAATTGGCTTTGTTTTTTCGCAGCCCAAAACCACGAAATTCCTCATAATACCCTTTTATATAGATACTTATGCTCATTCTGCCCATTCGTAAATTGGCTTTGTTTTTTCAAATTTAGCTCATATTTTCGTCGTTTTTCCCTGATATCACTCTATTTTTCTAAAAAATCCCGCCGGATTTACTCTCATTTTTGCTTTTTTTCTTTTGTTTTTCACTAATATTGGCTTTGTTTTTTCAAATAGCATTCCATTTAGACAGGATTTACACCGATTTACACTGATATTTGTTGTTTGTCATTCCCGCGAAGGCGGGAATCCACACGCAATACGCATCACGCAGTCCTCGGGACTCCGCCGTAAGGTGTCCTGTGGACTTACGCAGCACTCAGTACGAATAAATTGGCTTTGTTTTTCGCTATCCGAAACCGCCAAAAAACACCAAAACACCATAAACCTTTGCTATTACTGAGTTAATGTCATATTGCCCATTTCAACATTGGCTTTGTTTTTTCAAATCACTTTTCGCAATACGCATCACGCAGTACTCAGTACGAAACAAATTGGCTTTTTTTTTCAAACAGCCCCTGCCGGAGAAACCGACGGATCTACTTACGATTTACGATTTGCGATTATCCATTCTAAATTTATCATTTATCACTAATCATTAATCATTTAGTTAGGTATTATACGAACGAATCCGTTTGTCGTCCAGAAAATTCCAAAAAAATCTACTTGATACGGCGTTCTTTGTTCTCCGTAAGGAGTCCCAAGGACTGCCACAGAGGTCACAGACGCTGTCCTGAGCGTAGTCGAAGGAGGGCACAAAGAATGAATATTTTTAAGAAAAGGGAAAATAAGATTATTTTGACAGGATAACAGGATGCACTTGATAATTTATTGGGAAACCTTTTGTTAATCCTGTTATCCTGTCTATAGCTCTTTTTCTGTGTAAATCTTGTAAATCCTGTCCAAAAAGACATTTTTTCCGTTTTTTCTTGCCCTACAGCGAGACAACATTATAATTAAACATAGCAGATATGATAGCTCTGAAGCGGCAACGGCGTAGTTTGTGCTTTCTTGATTTATGACGAAAGGCTTGGGATGTTAAGGGAAAATGTACCCCCTATGGGGCAGGCGGACACCTTTAATTCTCCCTTCTCGTTTATTAACGACATCGTATTCGGAATCCTCTTCGCAGCAGTGGCGGGAATCATGGTCTTTATCTCGCTTGACGAGCTGCTGCCAACCGCCGGTGAATACGGCGAACATCATTTGGCGGCTTACGGATTAGTCGCCGGAATGATGGTGATGGCTGTAAGTCTGCTGTTGTTCGTATAGTAAGCTCAGAGAGTTCTGAAGTCTTATGCGAAAACCATATATACATTGTTGGGCGAAAACATGAGAATAATATCACATAAGAATTGTATAGATAGCTATTTGAGTCATTGGTTTATGCTCATGGAGCTTAAAGCTCGTGCGGAGGGAAAGCCCTCTCCAGGATTGAGAACTCCACAACCGGTACAGTCTCTAACACGTCATAAGTCCAATTTGGGTCTCATGCTTGAGCTTTTTGATGAATGTCTCACACGTTTCGAGAAGTCGCTGAATGGTGAGTTAGCAGATTTTGATTATAGAGCATATTCTAAGGCTATATGTTTTCTTGATACGATATATTTTTTTTCAAGAATGCTGTTGGACAGTGCGGCGGGAATTGTAAAGCATCGCTACTTCGACAAATCCGAAACAGGCCGCGAGCTTCCAAAGAACTTCAATGGCATGTACAAAAAATCTCTTAAAGGAGAATTGCCTAATAATCTCAATAAGGTGTTCTCGGAGTGTAAGACATGGTTTCCCGAATTGAAGGATCGGAGAGACACTATAGTTCATAAGTACGAGACAAACCTCATTGGCATCGAGAAGAACTCCAAGGGAGAGACAACAGCCATGCAGTTCTCACCTCTAAAAAAGACTCCGAAAATAAAAGATTTACGTTCATATATTGGTATGGTGATGGCTGGATATCAGAGTTTCGTAGATAGGCTGCTCGATTACTGGGATGAAATGTTCAAATGTTGGTACGGCATAAGAATGTCTGTTAATCCTCGCACACAAATTATATTTTCTATGGGCCAGACTGCAAGTATTCTTTGGTGGGCTTATCAGTATGGCGGATACAGGAACGATGACATGGTTGTTAGTGAATCATAGGTCAATTCCGTTTGGAACTACAGCCAACAACGCGATCCAGCGGATGCGAACAAACGGCATTGATATTTTTTGGGAGATAGAAAAATGAACAAAAACCAAAAAATAGTTTTGTGTATCGGCTTGGTGGTTTTTATCTTGATGGGATTATTTCTGAACAGCTTTATTTGTTATCGCTATTGGATAATGGACGGAATTGTTACGGCAGTAATTTGTTATTTAATTAAAGATAGTAAAGACTGGCGTGTGTCGAAAGAAACAAAAGAAACTTTTTGGGGTATTGTAGCAGTAGTCTTTGTATTAGCAATAGTGATACTGATTATATTAGCAGCAGCGTATGCGAATACCAAGATAACATAAATTTAAGTTTACTGAATCAGGGGGAATTAAAGCGGGAGAATTGAAAATGAACAAAAACCCAAAAATAGTTTTGTGTATCGGGATAATTATATTCGTTTTGATTGGCCTGTTTCCGCCTTGGATAGCACCCAATCCCACTATTTTACATGGTTCAAGTCAAGTAGGCTACCATTTCTTTTTTTACACTACTATTAAAGGTATTACAAATACAACATTTCGCATAAACTATCCACTGCTGTTGATTCAATGGATGATGATTGCTGTAGTGACAGGTGGAGTTATTGTTTTGCTAAAAGATAAAAAAACTAACTAATTATGACGTGGAAACTTACTTCTGACGTCTTATATCTCGCTGAATACGACGCTTATATAGTGCTGTATATGGTTAACAAAAGAGATTTTTCAGGTCATCAACAGACAATCCGTGTTCCTTTGCCTTATTTAGCAATAGCGAAATCAGTCCAATAACATTTTTGATAGAGATAGAGCTTAATGAACCTCTAACTTTTTCCAAGAACGTTCTTTCCTTCGTCCCCTTTTCAAACTTAGGAAGCATCTTGTCTATCTTGCTCTGGACATCAAGTATAATTTGTATGTGGATAGCCTGATTCTGCTGCTGAGCCTGGATATTGACTATTGATGGCATGCCACTAAAAGGGGCCTGTTCATCTGAGAAATACTGGCTATGAAGGTGATTGATTAGACCATTGAGCTTCTGCCGATACAATAATAGGTTAACATACTCTTTTTTACAATAGCTTGGATTTTCACCTTGCTGCATGGGAAATTTAGCTATTTCAGAGTCAATGATATAAGAGGAAAAATCCTCGTTTGAGAGATCATTAAGCTCATTGACTGTATGGTTGTACTGCATCCAAATGCTACTCTCGAAAAGCCTTTTGCTTGGGCTCTTCCCTTCGGGCACTTGAGAAAGATACCCTTTCAATTTAGAATAGATGGATCTAATTTTCTCTTTATTCTCCTGATTGACCGCCATAACATTCTCCTAAAAACATTAGATAAGGGTAGAAATTCTACCCTTATCTTGTGCCGAGTGGAATTCTTTGTCAATTAATTTATGGAGAATTGAAATGAAGAACAACTAGGGACAGCGGAGCAGCCGACAAGGCCGGGCGGGAATTAAAGGTGTCCGGTACATTTTTCGATGCGTTGTGCTTTATAATTAATTCGTATATCGTATTGCGTATAGCGTATCGCGTGAAGGATTAAGCGTATCCTACGACCAGGCATGGCGATTGACCTTTGTCATTGATTATTTTCTATTTACTATTTATTATTTTTTTCTGCGTAATCCGCGAAATCCGCGGCCCTTATCATTGACTATTGGTTATACCCGCCTTCGCGGGCACATGTTTAGATTACCGCGACGGCCTATTGGCCTGGTCGCAATGACATAGGATATAGAATTTGGTGGGGCACCTATGGCACAGGCGAGCCGCCCCCCTACGACATCGGCTGGAATTAAGTATGGTTGCCACAGAATTTCTATTATACTGACAGTCAGATAGGTCTGGAGTCTTATACGGAACCATATAAACATAGTTGGGCATCAAGGGAAAATGTACCCCCTATGGGGCAGGCGGACACCTTTAATTCTCCCGCAGCCGGTGCGTTCGCTTTGAAGAAAGCTTTCGGAAATGAATATTGAGATTGAGCGCAACCTCGGAGAGCAACCCATCGCACGGATCATGGCGGACCATGGTCTCAAGGCGCACGACCTTGTCGCAATCTCGACTCAGCAGCTCACTCACAAGATGGTATCTCGGGCGTGCAAAGGCAGAAGGTTAACACCTAACGTCCAATTCAAGATTCGCGATGCGTTGAATGAGTCCACAGGCAAAGAGTATTCCATGGAGAAACTGTTTACCTACTAACCAGTTCCCTCTGTACTTGTGGCGGAAAAGCGAACCATTGAATGCGCTCGATTCAAAATGGCACGCCATTTTAACGAGTGATTCATGACGTTGGGCATTAAGTAAAGGAGAAAGATCAATGAGACTTGTTCTGGTATGCGTAGTTCTCTCGCTTGCTGTTTCGTGGACCTCGGCCGCTATTGGCCAACCGCAGCCGGGTCCTGGCGATCAACCAAAAGGCGAAGAGGCCATCGGGTTCGAGGTGTTCGCAGGTTTCAAGAGGATCGAGAAGGGCAACCCGATCCTTGCCCTTGATCCACCGCTGTGGGCGGCTGCGACCCATGCTATTGTCATCGACGAGACGGTACACTACATCTGGTGCAAACGCGACCACGGTACACGCTGGCTGATAATGCACGCTACGGCGCCCGTCGGAAACCTCACCGACATCAAGCAGGACGCCCGCAACCCCATTGTCGTACCCTCGGAGAAAGGTTTCGATGATGAGGGCGTCGAGTACCCATTCCCTTTTCTGAACCCGGCAGATAACAAGTTCTACATGTACTATCGGGGCAAGGGAAAGGGGACAGCCGAACAGACGGGCCTGCTTGTCAGCGACGGCGACATGGGCAAGTGGACGCGCGTCCGGACGACCCCTGTGATTGCCGCCGATACCGAACACGAGCGGGATGGCTCGACGCACCCTTCCGTCGCTGTGGTGGGCGATACGATTCATATCGTCTACACGGGTAAGGCGACACGGTCGTACCAGGATGGCCTGACGATGTGTCATGCGACCGCGCCGACCAGCGACCCGGCATCGGTCACAAAGAATCCGGCCAATCCCGTCTTCAAAGGCAGCGGGCAAGCATGGGACAGCCGGGCCGTTCGTGAGACGGAATTGTTTAAGGGGCCGCAGTATTTCCATATCCTGTACGGCGGCTACGACGGCAAACTCTGGCGGATCGGGCACGTCCGCACCCGCGACTTCCGCACGTTCGAACCGAACCCCCACAATCCCATATTCACGCCGTCGACCGATCGCGACGCGTGGGACTGCGACGGCGTGCTGACACCCCAGGTCATCGAGATCGGCGATACCTACTACATGGTCTATGCAGGCAAGAAAGGCAAGGAATGGCAGACTGGCCTGGCCAAGATTCGGAAGCCATAGAACCTTTGCCGGTTGCGGCTGAAGAAGTTGAAATTGCTCAAGCTGGCCTGGCGGTATATGTGAAGTTTATTTGCTATTGCCGTAAAACAACGGGGCCCGTATCGAATTGTTCGATACAGGCCCCGAATTGATGCTAATTCGTGGTTTTAACCACACAAACTAAATTGTCACCTAAATCCTGACTTACTCTGCAGCTTCAAGCCTGACGTTGTCAAACTCGACTCCGACAGAGCCCGGTGCGGCAGCATCCATATCGATCCCCAGATTGAGCAGGCGAATCTCCAAGGGCTGTCCCACAAGGTCCGAATCGGCCGGATCGTAGGTGTACGCAACGGTCGATGTGGCCCACAACATGTAGTCCGTCCACAACGTGTTGTTGTCCTCGGCGATGACGATTCCGCCAGCCAAGAGTTGGACGCTATAGCCCGCCCAGTAGTAATAGTACGAGTTTCCTACCTCCACGGTCAGCGTGAAGTCTGTATTGGCCGCGAACGTATCGGTCAAGACCTGCGCCACGCCGCCGGCGTCACCTACAGCGTTCTCGGTATACAGCACATTCTGGCCCTCGGGCGCGACCACCGGATCGAAGTCTGCAGATGTAACGTGCCATATGCCGGGGCCTTCGCTGCCCACCCAGGTCCAGCCCGGAACGTCGAGCCAGGTATAACCATCTTCGCCCAATACGGGATCCTCGAAGCCCGGGTTGACGATCGACCAAGGGAGCCCTGCTATTGTAAAGCTCCATACCTCACCTGTAACGGTTGTCGGAGGATTAAACTCATCGACACGCCAGTAGTAAGTCTTTCCAGCTTCAAGCGGACCGGGATTAAAGGTCGTGCTCGGCATCGGAGGTGCACCTGCGGCATTGGTGACGGTGTCAAGATCGTCGCCGAAATAGACCAAGTGCAGCTTAGCGCCTATGCCTGACGACCAGCTAAGTACAACAACTGCATCCGAAGCAAGTTCGGCGCCGTCGGCCGGGCTGGGATCGTAGGCTGTCTCGGGCATGATCGTAAAGCTCCAAACAGGACCTTCGTGGATCGTGGTTTCGTCGGCCTCGACCTCAACGATTTGCCAGTAATATGTCGTACCGCGAACAAAACCTTCTATCGGAATCATCGGTTCGCTCCGGGTACCATGAAACTCAAGTGCATCCGGATCTGTTCCGAGGTACACATCGTGCAAGGCCGCACCATACCCGGCAGTCCAGCTAAATACTGCTTCTGTTGCCTCAATGGTGGCGCCATCCGCCGGATCAGGATCGAGGGCCTTTTTCGGCAATTGCAATGCGTCAACGGCCCGCCTTGACCGTGTAGGACTTTCCCAGTGCAGCCTTGCCACCGCACCTCCACCGTTCTCATAGTACGACATCTCAAGGAAGTAGCTTTGTCCGGCGACGAGTTCTATAGGCTGGCTTTGGTCCCAGGTCGATCCGTGGTCAGTCCAATTATCAATAATCAGCTCACCATCCAGCCACACCTGAACACCATCATCGGTTTCCGTCGACAAGGTGTAGGTATCCGAGAATGCCGGTACAAGGTCGGCAACCCAGTAGACCGAGAAACTGTCAACGCCGACAGCCGGATCTGGTTCGCCCTCGAGCCAGTCAAAGTCGATCTGGGGGTCAGTTCGGACCAGGACCAATTCCTCGAAATTCATGCCTTTATGGTACAGTCCTCTCGTACCGGGACCGGGTCCTGCGGTCTTGAATCTCCAGATTTCGCCGACGTGTCTCGTACCATCGGCCTCGATCGCATCGAGCTGCCAGTAGTAAATTGTCTCTGGTTCGAGCCCGCCAATTTCTGCGGTATCGAAGACGTTCTCTGTCGTGTTGCCTAAGAAATCCGGCGGACTGGTCGTGCCGATGTATCCATCGTGCGAAACGGCAGTAGCTCCCGGTGTCCAACTAAGAACTACATCCACGGGTGCATTTGCGCCATAATCAGTCGGATAGGGATTTGTAGCTTCACCAATTACGGTTGTAAAGCTCTGGACAGCGCCGGTGTGTTTATTACCATCGGCGTCGGTCTCGTCGATCCGCCAGTAGTAAGTCGTACTGGTTGCGAGTTTCCCGACGTCATAGCTGGCTCCTGTCGTCGTCTCCAGTATCTTCGGTGAGTCGTCGGTTCCGAAGTACACATCGCTTGAAATAGTAGAGAATCCATTTGACCAGGTAAGAATTGTGTTCTGGACGATATCGATAGCTCCATCAATCGGAGCGAGATTGCTGGCAGTTTCGCCGATAGCTGCTATATTCAGTGTCGGCCTGCGAGCAATATTACTGCCGGCTCCATTACGTGATTCGGCCTCTCGAAGTCCCGTTGATGGATTGCACGGGTCTGAGTCTTCGCTAAAGATCAGCACCAACGCATTGCCACTGGCCCACTCGTCCTGATCGACGATCTCCTGAACGATACTGGAGATGTCTGAAGTGGCCTCATCTGCACTTTGCAGGTGTGTTGCCATCCACTGTCCGGGGCTCCATGGTACTACCGCCGCAGTTCTGGGCCTTGCCGAGATATTCTCAGGTTCACTTGCGAACGTGTCGGGATTCGGATTCAGCTCACCTTCGATGAGCATATGAACATCGCCGGCGTGGAAATCATTATCTACATCATCAGCATCAAACTGCACGTACGCGCTGAGGATTTCCGCACCCTTCGGAAGTCCAATATCCACGAAGCGGACACCCACTATCTGCAAGCCGGCAGGGAAGTCGTCGTGATCACGCATGAACTCCAGGTCACTGCTGCCGAGGTCAATTGCAAAGTCGGCACTGCCGTCGAGGTCCTCTTCAGCATCATCTGAACCGTTTTTGACGTCGGTCGATATCGCGATGTTGCCAATTGCAGTCGAGAAATTCCATGTATCGCCGGTTGCTACCAGCATACCATCGGCATCCAGAGAATCGATCCGCCAGTAGTAAGTCTGGCCCAGGTCGAGAGCGACCTCAATGGCCGAGGCGTCGGCTGCCAGGTTACCTTGATATGCTGCATTAGTAGAATCGTTCACATCGTCAAAATTATCGCTGATGTACAAATCCTGCGAAGCGATACGGTCGGCAGGAACCCAGTTGAAAATAATAGGAGATTCGATGACCAGTCTCCATGAATTCAAAGTACCAACATTACCTGCCCAGTCATCTGATATCTTGAGCTTCCAGGTGCCCTCAGCGTTTTTACCATCGAAAGCCGACAGCTTGCTCTCGGGCCTGTATATTCCTGTAAACCTCCCTCTGCCATTTCTAACAGATGTCGACGCTTCGTCATCGAGAATCGTGTTTGTAAAGCCATCGCTGTGGAGTCCAACGTCGGTAAATAGCTCGACCTGTGTACCATCGGGTCCTTTGAGGTATACATTCAGGTCGGCGTTATTACCGGGCATCGTGATGTCAAGCTCGATGTTAAGATCAGTGATTGTGATTGGATCCGACACAGACAAAGAAGAGGTGACCGTGGTTGTTGTCATGTGACGATCCGGAATAGTCATAGGCACGTCGTCGCTGATATAAGTGCTCAGCGGAGGTGCAGGAGAAAGCCCTGTGGCACCATCAGCCGGAGAAGGCTCGGTAGCGATTTTTATAAGGCTAAGCTGGCCTGCTATATGCAGCAACGGTGCGGCATCTTCTTCTCCATCGTAAGATTCGGCCTCTCGAAGACCTGTGGAGGGATTGTCTTTGTCGTCTCTGATGATCAGGACAATGGCATTTTTGCTTGCCCAGCCCTCCTGATTGACTATCTCCTGGAGGATACTGGAGATGTCCGGTGTCTGGAATTTTGCGTTTTGCTCAGTCCAGGCCGGAACAGACCATTTCACCTGCGCCGTTGTTACGGCTCTGTCTGTTATGTTGTTTGCAACGTCCTCAAAAGGTGCGGCATCGGGGGCCAGCTCGCCTTCGATGATAAGATTCACCGGGGCCTCGCTGCCCTGTTTGTCGACCTTGTCCACCTCAACTTCTACATAAGCATTTACGACCGGGGCGCCATTGTCAAGGGGAATCTCCACAAAGCGCAGGCCGATGACCTGCTCGTCTGTGGCAGGGTCTCCTGCGTCTTCATTAGCCAACTCCAGGTCGCTGCTGCCTATATCCATATCACCGTCATCGAGATGCTGCTCGGCATCGTCACCACCGTTGGCAACCGGGATGTCGATCTCGCTGGCAACACCTATGTGCAGTAGCGGTGCTGCATCGGCCTCACCATCATAAGATTCAGCCTCTCGAACACCTGTCGAGGGATCATCCTTGTCGTCCCTTAAGATCAGGACGATGGCGTTGCCGGGGGCCCAATCTTCCTGGCCGATTAGCTCCTGGAGGATACTGGAGATGTCGGGTGTCTGGAATTTGGCGCTCGTCTCGGTCCATGCCGGAATAGACCATTTCACCTGCGCCGTTGTTACGGCTCTGTCCGTAATGTTGTTTGCAACGTCCTCAAACGCTGCGGCATTGGGGACCAGCTCGCCTTCGATGATAAGATTCACCGGGGCCTCGCTGCCTTGCTTGTCGACCTTGTCCACTTCGACTTCTACATACGCTCCGGTAATCAGGGCGCCTTTGTCAAGCGGAATGCCCACAAATCGCAGGCCGATGACCTGCTCGTCTGTAGCCGGGTCTCCCCCATCTTCATTAGCCAGCTCCAGATCGCTGCTGCCTACATCCATATCGCCGTCATCGAGGTGCTGTTCGGCATCGTCACCTCCGTCAGCGACTCTGATTTCGATCACCTCGCCGAAGGCCGCACCTGAACCGATAAGGCCCAGCACCAAAATAAAAGAAGTTAATAAAATAAATTTCTTGAACATCATAGTCCTCCTAAATAGAGTTTGAATTGTAACTGACCGAGAGCAATCCTTACTTTTAGTTAGATCGTATCCGCACCTTATCTACCCAAGATAAGTTTCGCAATCTAACACCCACCTCCTTTCTTCACAAGTTAGCGACTAACATAAAAGTAAGGTTCGCAACTCTGAATCATACGAATTCAGTGGTCGTAACTATACTATACTTTACTTTACTTCTTGTTGCACACCATCCTTTGGTCAGTTCAGGTACAACGACGAGCAAATCACCTGTCGAAATATCTAAATTCCTCATATACCCGCCCAAACAGGTATATATTTAACCGGTATAAACCGGGAGCAACGTTTACATTTATTATGGAGCAATTCTGATCTGATACAAACCAACATCGTCGATGTACATCTTACCTGCACCGCCAGGCACCGTCATATTGCCTTTGGTTCCAAGGCCAATCGCAACCCTGTCGACATTGGTCAGGTCGATGCCCTTATCGGCAAAGGCCTGCAGCGGAATGACCCATTCCGTCCAGGTGTCGATCTGAGCCGCAGCGGGATTAGAATGGACTTCAACGGCAGCCGTGCC
>SDBT01013979.1_pt1 | contig 12834 bp, 11 predicted proteins | sample 2277101 | NCBI WGS metagenome assembly SDBT01 (sample SAMN10404973, study PRJNA504765) | marine sediment metagenome | isolation source: marine sediment core GS10_PC15, 103 cmbsf | place: Arctic Ocean: Southern Knipovich Ridge | collected 2010 | reverse complement strand
CCAATATCGTTATCTTATCCCAGCCAGCCCGGTTGTTCTAAGGGTGGTATCTGCATCGGTCGGAGGTATTGAATTGACAGATTGGCTTGAGGAGGGCGGCTACATTCTCACGAATATGGAAAGTGATAAGATAGACTTAATATTTGTTCAGCAGATAACGACTACGACCAAATTCCCACCTCACTTTACAGGGGTATTGGTTCTGCAATTAGCTATTCAGCTTATGTATAACCTGACACAGGACTGGGCCGGCGTAGACAGGTTGGAGAGGGATTTGGATTTGGCAATGTCGAAAGCTATAGCAATGAACGAAAGAGGAAAGTATGTCAAGGAACAAAGTAACGCATGGGCGGATATTGGTAATACGCAAGATAATATAGAATAGGAATAAACTTAGGAACAAACTATGGCAAATATGACAATAGGCGCAATAACAGCACGTTCAGGCAAATCGAGAATGCGTAAAGTTACATTTACTCATACTGCCGCTGGAACGGCTGGCGGAAGTGCTACAACATCTTTCGCTATAACAGGTAGATTGCTGAAATATATAAGGGTTGGTGGTGACGCTGAATGGCAGTTTGTTCTTAACGATGGAATAGCAAATATATTCTCTTCCGGCAATCTAAATGCGACAACTACTGAAACGCTATTGAGTATGAGTCTTACAATACCACATAAGGGTATTGCTATGGCCGGACAAGCCTTGACCTGTACTACAACCAATGTTTCTACTGCCGGTGGTGGTACAGCGCCAACAATTACGGTTTTCTGGGAAGAATCAGCAGAATGTAATGCAATACTTTAAGGAGTAAATAATGGCAAATATGACAATTAGTGCGGTAACGGCTCGCGGTGGAAAGTCGAGAATGAGGCGGGTTACTTTCACAGAGACTACCGCAGGTGCGGGTAGTGCTACTACTTCGTTTCCGATAACCGGTAAACTTTTAAGGTTCGTAACTACCGGTGGCGATGGTGCATGGACGTTCACACTTAACGATGGGACTGCGGTTATATTCACATCGGCGAGTTTAACGGCAACAGCGACGAGCGGCGTATTGAATATGCACGCGACAGTGCCACACGACGGTATTCCCATATGCGGACAGACATTGCTCTTAACTACTATTGATTCAGGTTCTACCGCAGCTACGATTACGATTATATGGGAAGAGAGTGCGGAATCGGCGGCAATAAGAGGATGAACCTAACCACACCATCACATAACGAGGTGAATGCTTTTATGACACAAACAGCATACAGCGACAACGTCAAGCCAGTGTTTTGGTTCGTAGCCGAGGTGCGGCTCATTGTATTTTATCATAAGTATACGGAGGTGTCAAGCATAAAATGATATTAAAAACACCCTGCCACAAAATCTGGCCGATGCGGGCGACAGGCGCCGAGGACACGCTTATCGACCTGACTTCGGCGGGAGATTATGCGCAGAGGCCGACGACAGGTGTGTTAGACCTGCTCAAAGACAATGTGGAATGGACTGATAACGCTACAGAAAGAGAGGCAACTACCCACGACCTCGAAACGAACGGTATGGAAATTTACATCGCCGGTAGCACGGCCCATAGCAGAAATGCTATATGGTATCTAACTGCATGGCGAAACGAAAACGGCCCTGCCAAGAGAATAGCACAGGGAACTTGTACGACCGGTACGCAGGCGGTGGTCAAATGGCCGCATAACGACGCAGATATAGCAAATACGTTCTGGTGCGACCAGATAATAGTTTCATGGCACAATTGGCCAAAGGCTGTGGTAGGTACAGACGCTGACGGTAACAGTAACAGTGTTGGTAGCCTTTGGTTTGATGCGGCAGGTTACAGATACTGGCTTATCGAGTTTAGGACAACCGAGGCTGATGCGACAGCACTAACTAATTTAACAGCTTATTATGGACGATTTTAATGGCTAAAACAAATAAAATTATCCAATCATTGAACAAAGGCGAGTTGTCGCCTCTTATGGATATGCGCATTGACCAGCAGGCATACCAGATGGGTTGTCGCAAGATGGAGAATTTCTACCCGCTAATCTACGGCGGGGCCGAGCGCAGGCCGGGTACATACTATGTGGCCGAAGCAAAAGACAGTTCTGTAAAATGCAGAGTTGTCGACTTTATATACTCGGTGGATATAGCTTACGTTCTCGAACTCGGCAACCAGTACATGCGGGTCTATACTAACTCCGGCAGGTTCACGGGTGTCCTTGCAGCGAGTACGTCTGCATGGGTTACTGGTACAAGTTATTACGCAGGCGACCAGGTTGTAATGACAAGTGTTATTTATACATGTCTTATAACACATACAGCGGATGATGGTGGAGGGAGTGGAACAGGTGGAACCCCTGACGCAGCTGCTAATCCGACACAATGGGCCGTGGCGTCTCTTACTTCAGATTCATACCCTATATATGAGATACCTACCCCATATTTAACGGCGGATTTGTTTGCGTTAAAATTCGAGCAGTCCGCCGATGTAATGTATATAACTCATCCCGGCTACGAGTCGAGGAAGTTATCCAGAATAAACGAAACCACTTTCGTACTTGAGGAACTGGACTACAGAGATGGGCCGTTCCAAAGGATTAACGCTGTATCAACAGCGTTCCTCACGCCCAGTGCAACTACTGGATCGGTAACATTAACAGCGTCCGGCACAAGTAAGGACGGTTCTGCTTTTGCTCCGTTTGTAGACAGTACAACCGCCGGGCATCAGCCGTCTTTAGATAAAGAGGAGACTGACCCTAACATAGGTACATCGCAAACCAACAAGGCTATTACCGGCACGTTATTTAAGATAGTACATTCAATGGAGGCCGGGGAGATAGATGAATCGTTTACGGCCATCGGCAGTTCAGAGTCTTTGTTGGTTTACAAGGGAGTTATGTGGGACTTCGTTACTAACGGGACGTGGACGGGGACAATTAAACTTGAGCGAAGTTATGACAATACGGTTTGGGAAACCATATCTACAGTAGTATCTGAGGACAACAATAACGCCCAAGTCGACGGTACGGAGGAAGTGGACGACGCATATTACAGAATGACGGCCACTGATTTCACTTCCGGTTCGTCCAACTGCCAGTTTTCCGTCAGGGACACATCGCATATAGGCATAGTGGAAATTACCGGTGTTACATCTACTACGGTAGCTACGGGGACAGTGAGGTCTACGCTTGGCTCTACTGACAAGACCCACAGGTGGGCCGAGGGTTACTGGTCGAACTATCGTGGCTGGTCGGGTACGGTTGCTATCTCTCCGGAGGAGAGGCTGACATTCGGCGGGTCGGTTTCGTTTCCACTGACTATCTGGGGTTCGAAGTCCGGCGATTATACGGATATGACAGAGGGTGTCCTTGACGACGACGCGCTCATAATGACGTTGATAGGAACGGGGAGCCAGAACAGAATAAGATGGTTAATATCTAAAGATTCTCTTTTGATAGGAACTTACGGTGGCGAACACGCTCTACAGGCGTCGAATATAGACGAGGCGCTAACGCCGACAAACGTGAAAGCGCCGATACAATCCGGTTACGGCTCGGAGGATATACAAGCTATACTTGCGGGCAATGCCATTCTGTTTGTCCAGCGCGGCGGGCGTAGGATCAGGGAGATGGTATATAAGTTCGAGAAAGGACGCAAGGGTGAATACGATGCCGAAGATTTAACTGTATTCGCTAACCATATTACAGAGTCCACAATAGTTGACATGGCGTACCAAAGGACACCTGACCCCGCTATTTGGTGTATCAGAAGTGATGGTCAGATGGCGTATATGTCCTATGAACGGGCGCAGGATGTATGGTCATGGTGTAGGCTCATCACAGCAGATAATACTTCAAATAGTAGTTTTGAATCAGTGTGTACTATACCTTCAACCGGCGAGGAAGACCAAATCTTTGTCAGCGTTAAACGAACTATAGGCAGTTCGACCGTTAGGTATATCGAGTTTTTTTCAACGAGGGCATTTTGACCAAGACAGCAGCACATTTTGTTGACAGCGATATATCTGGAACATCTGGTCTGGATGACTGGAGTAGTAATAATTATGAGTATCCACCAATAAATGAGGCAAAGATTCAGATACGTACAGCAACGGAGTTACAAGCACTAACCAGTAATCTTGACGGTGATTATGAACTTATTGCAGATATAGATTTAGATGGTATTGTTTGGACACCAATAGGGAACGTAACTAATAAATTTACTGGCAGTTTAGATGGTCGCTATCACACAATAAGTAATCTAAGTCTGTTAAAAGACGATTCTGCAACGAGTGTAGACTTAGGAATTTTTGGTTATCTTAGTTCTGGTAAAATAAGCAATGTTAATTTATTTAATTTTGAAATATCCGGGCGAGATTCTATAGGCGGTTTATGTGGACACTTTACGGGGAATACAGATTTTACGAATTGTACTATAGATACAATAACAATAACCGGAACAGAATTAAATTCAGGAACATATCTATTACGCCACGCAGGCGGTTTGGTTGGAGAAGCAGAAGGCGGCATTGGCGGTTCGTTGTATTTGAGATGTTCTGCAAGGAATGTGTCTCTTAGGGCAGAAAAGTATAGTTTGGTTGGCGGCTTAAAGGGCACTGTTACTGATGCAACAGATTGTTATGCCCAGGGCGCTTTTGTTGCGTGGAATTGGGCACTTGACCAACCATCTACATGGACAAACAACGGCAGCAATAGTATAGGTGGCTTTACCGGTAGTGCCTCTATTACAGACTATGTCAGATGTTATGCTGCTGTGGTCATGCCGCCGTTGATTAAAATAAGCAGTAATGATGGCGGCGGATTTTGCGGGGTTGCCATCGGTGGTAATTTTACGGATTGTTTTTGGGACGAAGATGTTGCTGGTATAAATCTTGGCGCAGGAGACCAATCTGGTGTGGTTGGATTAACAAGTGGAACTACCGAAGAAATGTATCAGGAGGCAACATTTACAAACTGGGACTTTGCAGCTATTACAGGTATCTGGCAAATAGATGAGGGTAATGATTATCCGGTTCATCAATGGCACGACATAACACCTGACAAAATCAAGACCGGCGAACAAAATCGTACTACTGCAATGCCAACCGACCATGCCCACCTCAACGGTGAAACCGTACAGGTCTTGGGCGATGGTTCGTACCTCGGTACAGATGTAGTGGCAAACGGCGAGATAGATTTAGACGATGCTACAGCTATAAATCACGTAGGACTGGCCTACACAAGTACAATCCTGCCATCTAAGATAGATGGTGAGGCAACGGTCAAGCGGATAAGTAAAATCATACCGAATGTCAACGAGACTGTAGGCGGCGATTATGGGCGTAGTGAGGCAAAACTGACATCTATGGTGCTAAAAGACTCCGGCGACCCATTAGACCCCGACTCAGACCTGTTCACGGGCCATGTAGACCTGCCCTTTGATGGCGAATACGCTCGGAACGCTGATATATATATAACTCAGGACGAGCCGTTACCGATGAATTTACTCGGTATAGGTGTTCTCGGTGAAAATATAGACAAAGCGGAACCTGTGGGTGTGCCATCTGTCGCTAACAGAGCCATTATACCATCTACCGATAATAAGAGAGCGTTATCAATAATCCTTAATATGAACAACTCTATCAAAGGTGATTATGGCGTAGACGAGGACAATACTTTTTCAATAGATGATGATAACGAGGATTTGTTTACCGGCCATAAAGAACTTGCAATGGACGATGGATATGAAAAGTTTATTGATGTATATGTAGAGCAAGACCAGCCATTACCTATGACAGTAATAGGATTGGGGGTGAATATTGGTGGATAGAAGTGCTGCACATTTTATTGACAGCGACAAAAGCACGGGCACACCGGGTTCGTGGACGAGCAATAACTATAAGTACCCAGAACCTGACATTGCTAAAATAGGTATAAGCACAATGGCCGAACTTGCTCTAATAGGCAACGATGCAGAGTTTCCCTTGAGTGGCGATTATCAATTACTTAATGATTTGGATGCGATTGGGGTTACGTTTTGGCCGATAGGTTTCGACTCATCATTGCCCAATAATACGCCAGCTAATTTCATTGGGTCTTTTGATGGCAGATTCTTTACCATAAGCAATCTTGCATATAATATAGAAAAGAACTTTAACCTTGACAATACTGACTTCTTCTCGCCATCGTCTTGGAATAGTTTTGGACTATTTTTTGTTGTTGCCGGTAGTGTAAGTAATCTTACTATATCAAATATGAGTATAGAATGTGCATGGACAGGTTTACCTTTTGAAAAAAATCTTAGTGCAAGCGGCTTGTTGGCCGCTTCTGTAACCGGAACTGTTACAAATGTTCACGTCCAGGGTTCTATAACAATAACGGCAAGTGGATTAGGGGCTGGAACGGGAATCAGCCAATTCGGCGGATTTTGCAACGCCGGTTCCGGGTCATTCGTACATTGCTCTTCCGACTTAGTTTTCACAGCAACACACAATGGTGCTTTGGCAAGAGTTGGTGGATATTGCGGGACAGGGAACAATATGACGTTTACGGATTGTTACGCAGTTGGTTCAATCACACATAATGGCTCTGGCACGATGGCAAGTGTTGGGGGTTTTTGTGGTACAGTAGTTCCCATAACACCAGTGACATGGACAAATATATATTCGGCTATGGTAATATCCGAATCAGGGACACCGGGTTCGACCATTGGGGGTATTATTGGATTCTGGAACCAGTTCTTCGGTGCCGACAAATTAACCTTTGCAGATTGCTTTTGGGATGGTGGTATTGATGTCTTAGACTTGGACGATATAGGAGGTACTGTCGGTGATGTCGATAATATAACCGAGGAAACCACTGCCAATATGTACAAGCAAGCAACTTACGATGAGGGTGATTCTGATTGGGATTTTACTGCTGTTTCAGGCGTATGGGAGATAATAGAAGATACAAGTTACCCGACATTCCAATGGCAAGACTTAAATCCAAACAAGGTTAAAACCGGCGAACAGAATCGTACCAACACATACCCCGAAGATTGGGCGCACCTCAACGGCGAAACCGTACAAATACTTGAAGATGGCACAGTATCGCCAACGCAGGTAGTAGCAAATGGAAGTGTAACGACTACGGGAACAACAAACCATATAGGTTTGCGATATAAATCAAAGTTAAAACCGATGAAAATTTAATGGCAACTTTAACAGCAGCACATTTTGTTGACAGCGATATAACCGAGGGCACGTCTGGCTCGGACAGTTGGACATCTACCGGCCAGGTAAGGACTACGGCTTTCCCGCAGGACAGGACGCATCTGAACGGCGAGACTGTCCAGATATTAGACGATGGTGTGGCGGTTGCCGACCAGGTTGTTGCAGGTGGTGCGGTTTCCGGTATCTCCGGTACGTACCATATCGGGCTGGCTTATACGTCTACTGTTAAACCGTCTAAGCTCGATATAGAGGGAATGGGTATTATTTTAACAAAGAAGATAACCAAGGCTATTGTGAGTTTCTACCAGACGCTTAAAGGCAAGGTCGGGCCAAGTACAGATGCTCTTGAGACTGTATCGTTTGGTACGACTTTATTCGATGGTATTAAAGAAGTACCGCTTAACGATGGTTACGATAGAGATGCAGATATAGTAATTATACAGGACGAGCCTCTGCCGATGACAACGAGAGGGCTGGTACTTGACGTGGGAGCATTTAATAAGAGATGAGATTTCGTGAGACGTTACAATCTGACTTAGACTATGTGGCAGACCATTCTGTTAGCAGAGGGATACAGAAGTACCTGCCCGAACAGACGGAGTTCGTTTATACATTAGAGCATGATGGTGTTCCTCTGGCTGTGGGTGGCTTTCATATACTCAATCTGGCGACGGCGTGGTGTTGGGTAGATTATAGTGAAGAATCGGGCAGTCATACCAGGGAGATCTATCGAGTTACTAAGGAATGGATAGCCACTTTTGCCAAGACCCACAAGTTGAGACGATTACAGGCTTACATCGAGATGGACTTTCCGGAGGCGGTTCGGATGGTAGAACACTTAGGGTTCACAAAGGAAAGTATAATGAAAAACTTTTTAGGCGATAAAGATGCGTATTTATATGCGAGGGTGATATAATGGCCCCATTATTATTTGGTCTTGCCGCGACAACGGCTGGTGTAGGAGGCGCTACGGTTACAGCCGCCGCGACCACAGGGTTAATTGGTACAGCAGGAAGCTTTGCATTAGCCCCCGCTCTTTTGACGGCAGGTATAGCGACAACTGCACTTGGTACAATACAAGCTGGTCGTGCAGCACAGGCCCAAGGCGAACTGGAACAGGAAATACTTAACCAGAACGCTAAACTCAAAGAGCGCGAAGGTGAGGCGGAATTACGGCGTAGTCGAGCCGAGGCTGAGAGGTTTAGAAAAGAGGGCGAAGCTCTACAGGGAACACAACAGGTAGGACTTGCCAAAGGTGGCGTGTTGACATCAGAGGGTACTCCTGCGCTTCTGCTCGAAACTACCGCACAGGAACTCGAAGCTGATAGAATGTTGATACTTAAGGAGGGTTTTCTCGCGCAGTCGTTCAGGGAGTCGGAGGCGGAGAATTTAAGATTCCAAGGTAGGGCGGCAAAAGCGACTGGTAAGAACAGAGCGAGAGGAACTATCTTATCCAGCATTGGCCAGACGGCGACATCTGCTGCGGCCTTTGTTTAATATATATAAGAAAGGAGGTGCGCCATCCCGCGCATACCAACACATAGACGACGGAGATTACCAAGTACAAACGTAGGCGCAGCGCCTATACCCGTAAGTGCTGCACGTCAGGGTCAGGAGGCGGTAGGGGCGGGGTTGCAGGCGTTGGGTGGGTCTATCCAACAGATAGCAACCTTAAACATGGACAGCAAGGATCGCTTGGCTGAATCAAAACTTAAAGAATTGATAAAATCAGCAGAATTGGAATATCAGACCCTTACCATTAGTGATGGTGATACAAGTAATTGGCTCGGCCATAAGAAAAGGGTAACGGACTCATTAAAAGCTGCTGCCGGTGAATTAAATTGGGGGCGTAATCGCACTAAACAACTGGCGGATAATATGATGTCGGGCTGGGATAATATATTTACTAAAGAGGCGGAGTTAGGCATTGTAAAAAGGAACAAAAATGATGCTATTAAAGTTACAGCAAAGGATTATGTCAGTTCTTTAAGTTCTCTTGATAGCAGTGAAAGACAGCAGTTGATGGTAGGTCGTAACGAGGAATTATATCGCGCTGCACTTGGCACGACATTTTCGCCTGCGAGAGTTGATATGATGGTGGCCTCTGCCAAAGAGGACGGTGCCAAAGGCAGAGCGATAAACATGGCTATTGACGGCCAGTTCGCAGAAGCGAAGGCGCTTATTGATAGAACAAAGTTTGACGACCCTAAAGATAGAGTAGCTATGACCAATTCTATCAATGCGATGGAAGCAAAGGCCATTGCTGGCGACAGGGCTGCTGTAGAGGCGGAGCTTAAAGCCATAGACGATGTTGTTATTCTCCCGGCAGAGGAGTTTCTTGATGCGGTGCCAGACACTCTCGATAGAATAAATAAATCAACTATTCTACCAGTGAAAGGTAAGAACGGTGCAGGAAAAGAGGGGCAGAGAAAGAAAATAAACGATAGGGTAAAGGCTATACGCGAAGGCAAGATAGACCCTATCTACGAGTTTGACTTTGAATATTACAACCAACTATCTGCTCGGATTGCCGAAAACCCTCGGAGTGTATCGGAGGGAGAAATAAACCGCGCCGCTGGCAGAGGGAAAAATCGTGGCATCACCGCAGGTAAAGACGGTCAACAAGGGGCTTTGATAAAACTTAAACGGTTCCTTCAAGGCGTTGACCCAAGCGTCCATAGAACTTATACGGTCGGGATAAGTGGCTTGAAATCAGCGAAAGCATTTAGTAAAAGTAAAAAGCTCAACAATAAACTTGCGGCAGAAGCTCAGATTTTATTAGACACATGGGCGACGGAAGAAACAAGGACAAGAGAGGATTACCAGGATTTCTATAATGGACTGATAGATACAATTGCTATTACGGGCGATGGGCTGGTCTGGAAAAGCCGAAAGGCCGAGGCTCAAATAGCCAGTGAGAACATGGCTAAATTCGTTGAGGACTTTGTTGGTGTTGATGCAGTAAGGGCACAGCCAAAACAGTATAAAGATGGCGATAAAAGAACGGTAAATGGAGTGGTATATACATTTGATGGCAAGGTTTGGCAGGACTAATGGCTACATTTACAACCGAACAATTAGACAAAAAAGAAAAGAACACATTTACTACAGCGGAACTTGATAAATTAGAGTTTACGCCGGTAGCCGAAATAGACCCGGAAGTTCGTTCCAAAAAACTTACCACCGATATTATAAGCAAAGAACTTGGGATGGAGTTTAGTGCCGTAAACACGTCGTATGATACTATAGTTAAAAGACTATATGGTCAAACACTGAAACCATCACAAGTTGAAAAGAAAATGCAAGAGAGTGGTATTCTGTATTCGCCTAAGATTTTTAATGACGAACTAAGAGTTATTGCTGACGCTGTTATATCGGGCAAAGAACCACCCCCTAAGTTAATGGCAAAGCGATTCAAGAGAGAAGTGGTGAAGAAAACTGCGGATATATTCAGTGCTATAACAAGGGACGAAGATGAATTATTTACTACTTCGTCTGAATTTCTGGACAAGATAAACGCCTTGCCGGATTTGCCCGATACTATTTTTGGCAGAGAGGAACACACCGAAGCCGAGTTGTTAAATTACAATATATATAAGAGCTTACTTGAAAACGCTGGCTCTAAACAAGATGTCAAGGAATTAAGGGCTGAGAGAAAAGCGATTGTGGCTGACGCGTATCACAATACAGTCCAACAGCAGGCGGATTATTTTGGTAAGGTCGAAACCCCGGTACCAAAGAGCGAATACCCCAAGCTGACTGCAATCCCAGCTGGTCTGTATTCCGCTGCCACCACAATATCAAGAGGGCTATGGGGCACTTCTGTTGCTGTTGGTATGGAGTGGAATAGGGAAAGTTTAGAGGACGTAGAAGAGGAACTTGAAACAATAGGAGTTTTATGGGAAACGTTACCAGGCAAAATGCCATTTGTTATAGGTGCGGTAAGTGAGGCCATCCCTAATTTTGCATATAATATGACAGTTGGTAAATACGGAATCTTTACAACTGAATATGGCAATGCTTATTCAGACGCCAAGAACAACGATGCAACAGATTTACAGGCCAATGCCATTGCACTTCCAGTGGCCACTATAAACACTGTAATTGAGAGTATGCAATTAGGTAGAATAACAAAGATGATAGGCAAAGGCGCACCTGCTGTTGCCACTATAAAGGGAGCCATAAAGGCCAAGGCTTATAAAGTGTTCCTTAAAAAAGGTGCCAAGCTCACAGGCGAACTGGTTAAACAAAGCGTAAACGAGGGAGTTGAGGGGTGGTTACAGGAGGGCGTTCAGATTGCCGTACCTGCGTGGGTCTTGGGTGTGTACCCTAAGGACGAAAACGGCAACGTCGATTGGACGACTATACTCAGCCAGATGAATAGGTCGTTTATTGGTGAGGGTATTGGCGGATTAGCTCTTTCAGGCGCAGGGAGTATTCGTAATTCACGACGGGTTAGTTCGTACAAAACCGCACTTGCGAGCAAGCTGTATATCCAGGAAGGGCTTGACGAGGTCGATGCTCTACGGGTGGCAACGAATGTAACAGAGCGGCTCAGGAACAATGAGGGCGATCCCCAAGCTATACTCAGGGAAGAAATTGGTGCTGTTAAGATGGCGGATAACAGGCATAAAGCTGCTGCCCATATAATTAAGAACGGCAAGGAAATGGGGGATGAGCAGTATCGCAAAATCGCTGTTGATATTACAGGTAAGAACTCTATTAAGGATATGAACCACGACGAAGCCGAGCGATTTATTACAGCCCTGAAGACCGCCGAAGTTGAAAAGGTAGAGGTCGCCGAGGGTGTTGAGAAAAAAGAGGTAGACCCTGACCAAATATCTAAAGACGTTAAAGCCTTTCGTGACGAAACCGAACCACAACCGGAAGAATATACTGAGCCTGTCGAAGCGGCAGAGCCAACCACTACTGAGGCAGCACCCCCTAAAGCAGCAGAGGGGGTGGAATTATCATATAAAGAATTACAGGCCCAAGCCAGAGAGTTAGGTATAAGGGCTAACCAGAAGAAAGAAGTGCTAAGGCAGCAGATAAGGGAAAACAGGAAGGGATTCCGTGGTGGTTTTCTTGACAACGCCCCGATAGGTAACGAGGAAAAACTTACGAGGGCTTTAGAAGAACTTGTCACTGACAAACCAAGGCCTAAGAAAGTTCACAAGAAAGAGCTTGAGAAAAAAGTATCTAAAGAAAAGGTCGTTCGTAAACCTACTCCTGTAATATCTGCCGTAGGGCAATCGTTGCAAGGGGCGGGTAAAAATATCGACAGGGTATTTGGTATATTAAGCACTCGGCTAAGGAATATATCGGATACATTGTTTCAAGAAGTTCGTAATAAATATATTAACCCTACCCTTATAACTGTAGCTGATAGAGTCAAGGAGGCCCATGCTCTTATAGATGGCGTAAAATCGAAGATGTCCAAGCAGGACAAAAATGTTTTTGAAGTTGCACAATGGCAAGCTGACGGGGATGCCGTAAACAGGTTAATATCCAAATATAATTTACAGGATGAATACGTACAGTATCGCGCAATGTTAGATGTAATCTTCCATGAGGGGCAAGCGGTCGGACTGGACATGGATTATACCGATGTATATTT
>SDBT01013977.1_pt1 | contig 12834 bp, 12 predicted proteins | sample 2277101 | NCBI WGS metagenome assembly SDBT01 (sample SAMN10404973, study PRJNA504765) | marine sediment metagenome | isolation source: marine sediment core GS10_PC15, 103 cmbsf | place: Arctic Ocean: Southern Knipovich Ridge | collected 2010 | reverse complement strand
GTAGTTATTGTCACCCTCACCCCCTGTGTCCCCCTCTCCCTCAAGGGCGAGGGGGAGGAATATTAGAAGAGGGGCGTAGCCCCTCTTAGACACTCCTACAATAGGATGTTCTTTCGGTGAGGATAGGTAAAGCAGGTCTTTGTCCCTCTCTAAAATCTCTTTCCCACTTAAGGAGCAAATATCATCAGGAGAGTTAAAGAGAGGCGAAGCCTCTCTTATATATTCATTCCCCTTATCAAGGCAAAGGAGGATACAGGGGATAGGGTTACCTAATTGGAGACCCTAAGGGGAGAACTACTAACCAAAAATTAGGATGGTGGGGAATAAACTATCTCATAACTTTAGCAGTTCTTCCAGAGGCTCATCCGGCTGAACCGGACCAACTATCGCCAGGCGGAGTTGCTCACCGGTTAATAATTCCTGGGCTAACTGCTGGAGTTCCTGGGTGGTGATGGCATCGATAATGGACATCACCTCGTCAACGCCAAGAATGCGCCCGGTGAGAATCTCCTGCCCGCCCATCCAGCCGGCAACAGTACGGCTATCCTCCATGCGCAGTAGCAGGCGGCCCTTGGAGAATTCCTTGGCCTTGACTAGTTCGGACTCAGGGATTATTTCCTTGAGCCGGGAAAGTTCCTTTAATATAGCCTTGATGGCCACTTGCAGGTTTTTGGTTTCCACTCCGGCAGAAATAGTAACTGAGCCGGTGTCAAGGAAATGGTCGACATAGCTATGGACGCTGTAGGCGAGACCTAGCTTATCCCGAATTTCAGTAAATAAGCGACTGCTCATACCCTCGCCGAGGATGACATTGAGCAGGTCAAGCGAGAAACGCTTGGGGTGATGCAGTGATAAGCCGGGTAGTGCCAGGCACAACTGGGTCTGCTCCGTATCCCGGGTCTCAACTCGTAGTCGCCGAGCGGGTTGTTCTTTATAAGCCGAGTATCCGGGATGAGGTTGCTGGTTGTTCCAGTTACCCAGAGTTTGGTTGATATCGGTTATTATCTCCTGGTGCTGGATATCACCGGCAACGGTAACTACGGTATTGCTGGGCTGATATTGACCCGTTAGGTAATCAAGCAACGCGTCTCTGGTGATGGCAGTTACCGAGTCTTTGCTGCCGGCAATGTCGCGTCCTAGGGGATGCTCCGGCCAGAGCAGTTCATCAATAAGTATAGCCACTCGCTGTGGAGGAGAATCATTGCTCATATGAATCTCTTCAATGATAACCTGGCGTTCCTTCTCTATATCTGCCGGGTCAAATCTGGAATTGAGGAGCATGTCTACCAGCAGGTCAAGGGCGAGGTGGAAGTGGGGTTGAGCCACCTTGCACCAGTAGACGGTCAATTCTTTGTCAGTGCCCCCGTTGAGGATGCCACCGACGCCTTCTATAACCGTGGAAATATCCCAAGAGGTTGGTCGCTTTGATGTGCCTCTAAAGCACAGGTGTTCAATAAAATGTGAGATGCCAGCCTGTGCCTCAGTCTCATATCTGGAGCCGGCGCCAATAAAAAAGCCAATGGATACCGAGCGGGTATGAGGCATGGTGGCCGTAATCAACCGCAGTCCGTTGTCCAGGGTGGTCTTCTGATACAATAGTCTTCCTTTCTAGTTGGTACTAGTTGGATTCTAACGGTGTTTACAGGCCCATGTCAATTTGGGGTGTCTAAGAGGGGCTACACCTGAATTGACTTCATCGGTGGGGGACTGGTAACATTAAATAAGAGCAGTAAAGGGGTTCAAAGCTCTTACCGCATCGTGGATACCAAGGAGGAAAGAGAGAGGTGGTAGAAACAAAAAAGGGGGCGCCAAGGGCGATTTCCACACAAGTCAGTGAGGAAACACTAAAAGCCGACCTGGAAAATTACCGGCAGCAGGCTCTGCAGCTTGGTGCCTCGCAGGCTGAGATTATACCCGCCCAATGGGTTCAGGTAGATGAGCGGGTAAGGCTTAAGTGTTCTATACCCCGCTGCCCTAACTATGACCGCTGTGGCTACTGTCCGCCCTATACTCCTGAGCCAGAGTTTATGCGTGAGGCGTTGCGGCGGTATAGCTGGGTAATACTGTTCAAAAATGACGTACCGGCGGAGGACTTTGCTGAGTTTACCCGATATTACCCTCACGGGAGGACTCACCAGAGAAAAACCGATGAGATTGCCGCTAAGGTTGAAACCCTGGCTTTTGCTGGTGGCTACCGTTTTGCCATGGGCTTGGGTGCCGGCGGCTGCCGGGATACATTATGTAACGGTGGTATCTGCCACTGGCTGGATAGTGGACGCTGCTCACATATATTGATAGCTCGTCCGTCAATAGAGGCGTTGGGTATTGATGTTTGTGACTTGATTAACAAGGTTGGCTGGAGCATATACCCCATTTATAGAAGTGTTGACCCTAAGTCAGTTCCCTGTGGTATATCCGTGGGACTTGTCTTCATCCACTAGCTCTGATGACATGACTAGGAAATAGATAGGGAAAGGAGCTATCAATGGTAAAGGATATCATTGATTTACTGGAGGACTATGTGCCGGCGGATAACCCGAAGAAGTGGGCAAAGTTGTCCAGCACTGTAGAATCACGCCGGCTTGAGCTTTTACTACTCAAGGCGATACTCTTAGAGCTGAGAGAGATGAATAAGGCTATTCAGCGTGGCTGAGTTAGAAATCTAGCCCTTTTCATCTGGAGGAGTTTTTGATGTCTAGGCTTTCTTTATTTCCACTAACTGCTGAGGTAAATGAAAAAGGTCACCTTGTAATTGGTGGTTGCGATAGTATAGAGCTGGCGGAAGAGTTTGGCACACCTCTATATGTCTTTGATGAGTCTGGCTTACGCCAGAAGTGTGCCGAGTTCAGAGTGGAATTTGGTCAGCGTTATGCTGATACTACAGTTGCTTACGCTGGTAAAGCCTTCATCAATAGAGCACTGGCACTCATATTAAAAGAGGAAGGACTGGGACTGGATGTAGTCTCTGCCGGGGAGCTGAGTATTGCCCAGTCGGTTGATTTTCCTCTCGATAAAATCTATTTTCACGGCAATAATAAGTCAGCCGAGGAAATCAGGCTGGCCTTGAAGGCAGGAGTTGGCCGCATAGTAGTGGACAATTTTCACGAACTGGCTCTGCTGGGTGAAGCAGCCACAGAACAAGGCGGTATACCTGATATATTGCTACGACTGACTCCCGGGGTAGACCCTCATACCCATAAGTATATTACTACTGGTGTTGTTGATAGTAAGTTTGGGTTTCCTTTATCAACCTGGGATGAGGCCATGGCTCAAGCCGTCTCCGCGCCTAACCTGAACCTGGTCGGATTGAACTTTCACCTGGGTTCTCTTATCTTTGAGGTTGAGCCGTATCAGGAAGCTATCGGAATTATACTCGACTTTGCGGCGGCAATGAAGCAGAAATATAGTTTTGAGCTCCAAGAGCTGGATATCGGTGGCGGGTTTGCTATTCAATATGAGCTGAATTCACCAGCCCTGCCCATTTCAGCTTATGCTGAGGCGATAGCGTCTACAGTGAATAGTAAATGCCAGGAGTTAAAGCTGACACCACCGAGGCTTATTGTTGAACCGGGAAGGTCAATAGTAGGACGGGCCGGGGTGGCGCTGTATCGGGTGGGGGTGGTCAAGGACATACCTGGCGTCAGGCGCTATGTTTCGGTTGACGGCGGTATGGCTGACAATATCCGTCATGCCCTTTATGGCGCCAGACATGAGGCAGTGGTCGCCAACAAGGTATTGGAGAAGGAAGCAGATAAGGTTACTATTGCGGGTAAGTTCTGTGAGTCTGGTGATATATTAATTAGAGATATAAGTCTGCCCCCGGTTTCTGCGGGTGATGTATTAGCAGTGGCTGACTGTGGCGCTTATTGCCTGTCAATGGCCAGTAATTATAACGCCTCGCTTAAGACGGCGGTGGTTCTGGTCAAAGAAGGTAACCCCCGCCTTATCCGACGCCGGGAGACCTTTGCCGACCTGACTAGATGTGATTTGGTTTAGGCTTGTTAAGTTAATCAACCTTAACCCCTTGATAAATGACTTCTTAATTTGTAAATGGAGATTGTAAGTGAGGCGGATAATTGGACATAGCAGGGCCGTATCCTTACTCCAGCGCGGCCTGGAGAGGGAGTCTCTGGCTCATGCCTATCTTTTTGTCGGTCCTCCTCGTGTGGGTAAGATGACGCTGGCACTGAATCTAGCTCAGGCGCTGAACTGCCCGGAAACCGAGCGTCCCTGTAGTGAGTGTGTTTCCTGTCAAAAAATAACTTCAGGCAATCATGCTGATGTTCAGGTAATCGGCTTGGCCCAAAACGGGGATTCCGCCGAAACCAAGCTTCGGGCGGAGATTAGCATTGACCAGATCAGACAAATGCAGCACTCAGCCAGCTTGCCACCCTTTGAAGGTAAGTATAAAATATTTATTATAGAGGGGGCTGAGTTTTTGTCAGTGGAGGCAGCTAACTGTCTGCTTAAGACTCTGGAAGAGCCTGTAGGCAGGGTAGTCTTTATATTGCTGACTACAAATGATAAGCTTCTGCCAGACACAGTGGTTTCTCGTTGCCAGCGGCTGGAGTTATCTCCCCTTGCCGCTACTGAGGTGGAGGCGGCTCTGGATAGTCGTTGGGGCATTGAACCACAAAAGGCTAAGCTTCTGGCCAGGCTTTCCCATGGCTGCCTGGGTTGGGCACTATCGGCCGCCTTTGATGGTGGTTTGCTGAAGGAGCGCGCGGAAAAGATAGATAAGTTACTGGATATGATCCAGACTGATTATGAGGAGCGCTTTGCTTATGCTAGCCAGTTGGCCGCTCAGTTCACCCAAAACAGGGGGTTAGTTCAGGAGATACTGGATCTGTGGCTTGATTATTGGCGTGACCTGCTGTTGGTTAAGATAGGTTGTCATGATATTATTACTGATGTTGACCGATTAGACAAGCTTGTTGAGATGGCAAAGGGTTATCGGCTAGCTCAGATAAAGACTTTTATTAATAGTATTCAGGTGGCTGGGAAACAGCTCAAGCAGAATGCTAATCCACGATTGGTGTTAGAGGTGCTGATGCTTGATATGCCTGGGAAGGAGGGACGTAGTGAGAGAAACCTCGCTACGTAAATTTAAGATATGGCTGAGATTGTTGGCATACGGTTCAGAAGAGCGGGTAAAGTTTACTACTTTGACCCGGTGGGTATTGACCTGGAGGTCAATGACTATGTAATAGTTGAGACAAGCCGTGGTCAGGAGCTGGGGCGCGTAGTCATTGCACCCAGACAGGTAGTGGCTAATGAGGTAACCGGGCCGTTAAAGCCCGTAGTGCGCAAAGCAGAGTCTGGAGATGTTCAGCGTACTCAGGAGCTTGAGGACAAAGCGGATGAGGCACTAACCGAGTGTGGCAAGTTGATTGGTGAGCTGAAGCTGCCAATGAAACTGCTATCTGCCGAATACAACTTTGACGGCAGTCGCCTTACATTTTTATTTAGTGCCGAGGAGAGAGTTGATTTCCGTGAACTGGTTAGGCGGTTAACCAAAAGTTTTAAAGTGCGGGTGGAATTGCGTCAGGTAGGCTCCAGAGACGAAGCCAAGATGAAGGGCGGCTTTGGTCGGTGTGGTCGTCCCCTGTGTTGCGCGAGTTTCTTGAGTGATTTTGCTCCGGTTTCTATTAAAATGGCCAAGGAGCAGGATTTACCGCTTAATCCGATGAAGATTTCGGGTGTTTGTGGTCGCTTGATGTGCTGTTTGGGTTACGAAAGCGAACAGTACCATACCATGAAGGAGAAATTGCCTAAAGCGGGACAGCAAGTATCGACAGCTATGGGGGAAGCTACTGTAGTTGGGAGTAACCCGCTAAAGGAAACGGTATTGGTTGAGCTGGAGAGCGAGGAGAGGGTGGAATTACCTCTAAGTGAAGTTTCTTACTAATATAAATTGGCATTTATTGAGGTAAGTACTTTTGCCATTCATTCTTGGTTTGTCGGTAGTGGTAGGGGATAAAGAAGGCATTACCGCGGGGGTAGGCAGGGGGGTGAATTAACTTCATCCTAGCCTCCCGGGGGGTTCTGCCTGCTTTACGGCGGTTACAGGGCACACAGGCGCTAACTACATTTTCCCAGGTATGTTGACCACCTCGATATCGGGGGAGGACGTGGTCTAGAGTAAGGTGCTTGGTTTCTCTACCACAGTACTGGCATGTGTACCGGTCACGGTTGAAGATCTCGAAGCGGGTTAGCTTTCTTTCCCGGTGGGGACGCTTAATCAAGTAGTCTATTCTGATTACTGAAGGCAGAGGAAAGGTATCACTGATTGAGTGGATAAAGCCCACGCCATTCTCTAACATCTCGGCCTTGCCATGGTAAAGTAGTACCACGGCTCGTCGGGCGCGGCAGATAGTAAGCGGTTCATAATTCTGGTTTAGCACCAGTACGGGAAGATTTATCATCTTAAGGCTTCTTTCTACACAGGGAATGCTTCATTTTACTAGAAAACTTCTAGCTATGCAAACTCAGATAAAAGAGATTGTCTATTGACTTCACCACATTGGATTCTGGTAGTTATTGTCACCCTCACCCCCTGTGTTCCCCTCCCCCTCAAGGGCGAGGGGGAAGAATATTAGAAGAGGGGCGTAGCCCCTCTTAGACACCCCTAAAATAGGATGTTCTTTCGGTGGGGATAGGTAAAGCAGGGCTTTGTCCCTCTCTAAAATCCCTTTCTCCCTTAAGGAGCAAATATTATCAGGAGAGTTAAAGAGAGGCTTTGCCTCTCTTACATATCCGTTCCCCCTTCCCCTTACCAGGGAGAAGGGGGATAAAGGGGGATGGGGTTACCAAAAAAACTAAAAGGGTGAGCCCCGTTAGGAAATCTAACGAGGTGAGGTAAATAAACAATATCATCCCGGTCGGTTGACGCTTATCTAGGCTTATGCTAGTATTATTAAAACATTTCCGCTATTGACGGTTCTGAGATTTTAGTAAAATCTTCCTTTTTATTTTATCCTTATAGTTATCCAATTATAGTTTATCGGTAGTCCTTACTCAGGAGAAGCCATGTCGGTCGAGGAAGAGTTAGCCAAGTTATCACCCGGTAAAGATATGCTGCTAACCATCGGCGTTTTTGATGGGGTTCACCTCGGCCATAAATACCTGCTCTCGCGCCTGGTAGAGCAAGCCAGGCAACAGAATTTACTTAGCGGGGTGGTAACCTTTCGCCAGCATCCCCAGGAGGTGCTGTCATCCCGGACTAAACTACCATTCCTGACTGACCTGACTGAGAGAAGCAATCTTCTCAAAAATGAAGGTGTTGGGGCTATCATTCCTCTATCCTTCACTGCTGAATTATTCCAGCTCAGTGCTCGTCAATTCATGAGTCTGCTGAAACAATATCTCCGAATGCGTGGACTGGTAATTGGATCTGACTTTGCCCTGGGTCAGAATAGGGAGGGCAACACTGATACCCTGCGTGTATTGGGACAGGAGATGGATTTCAGTGTAACCGTGGTGCCCCCGGTGATGATAAACGGTGAAGTGGTAAGCAGCACGGCAATCAGGGAAGCCTTGGCTGACGGAGATGTGAAGAAAGTACAGAATCTGGCTGGTCGTCCTTTTAGCCTTCATGGTCAGGTAGTCACCGGAACAGGCCGCGGTGTAGAACTGGGCTTCCCTACCGCCAATCTGGATATAGACCCGGAGCAGGCTATTCCTGCTGATGGTGTTTATGCTGCCTGGGCTTACATTAATGGTAAGGCTTATCAGTCAATGACTAATATTGGTAAATCTCTTACCTTTGATGGTAAAGAGCGTATAGTAGAGGTTTATATACTTGACTATCATAACGACCTGTACAGGCGCGAACTGAGAATTGATATCATGGAGAGAGTTCGTGGTGAGGAGCGATTTAACTCCGCGGAGGAACTGAAGAAGCAGATAGCAAAAGATGTGGAACAGGGTAGAACTATATTAAGTTCTAGAGGTAGAAGCTAGGCATGGGAATTAGTGAAAAGGATATTAACCGCTTGCTGAAGCGGGGAGTGGCTGAAATTATAGTTGAGGAAGAGTTGATTGAGCTGCTCCGCTCTGGTAAAAAGCTGCGTCTGAAAGAGGGCTTCGACCCCAGTTTCCCTGACATCCACCTGGGTCATATAGTAGCCCTCAGGAAGCTAAGCCAGTTTCAAGAGCTGGGTCATCAGGTTATCCTCATCGTTGGTGATTGGACAGCTCAGATTGGTGACCCGAGCGGGGTTTCGATTACTCGACCTATGCTATCGGCAGAAGAGGTTCAGGCTAATGCTGAAACCTATATGAAGCAGTTCTTCAAGATAGTTGATAAAAAAAAGACGGAAGTGAGATGGCAGAGCGAGTGGTTCGGCAAATTTACCCTCGCTGATGTTATTCAGCTTACCAGCAAGTTTACCGTAGCCCAGTTTATGGCTCGTGAGGATTTCAGTAACAGATATAACGCCGGACGACCTATTGCCATAACTGAACTGCTCTATCCTTTACTCCAGGCCTACGACTCGGTAGAGATACGGGCTGACGTTGAGTTTGGCGGCACTGACCAGAAGTTTAATTTCCTGGTGGGAAGAGAGCTTCAGTCCAGGGCAGGACAGCGCCCCCAGCAATGCTTTATGACGCCTCTGCTCGTTGGGACTGATGGCAGTCAAAAAATGAGCAAAAGCCTGGGCAACTACATTGGTATTGCGGAGACGCCTGACGAGATATACGGTAAGGTAATGTCCATCCCCGATAGCCTTATTATGGACTACTTTGAACTGGTGACCGATGTACCTGATGAGGAATTGAAAGCATTCAGGCAAGAGCTTGGTAATGAAACCATCAACCCGATGAAGCTGAAAAAACGTCTGGCTGATGAAATTGTGACCCAGCTTTATAATAAAGAAGAAGCTAATCTAGCTACGAAATATTTTGAAAAAGTTGTTCAGAAAAAAGAAGCGCCAGAAGAGATAGAGGAAGTACTTAGTGGTGAGATTCTGCAGATGCTGGTTGAGAAAGGCCTTGCCAGGAGTCGAGGTGAGGCAAGACGTCTTATTACACAGGGCGCAGTAGATGTAGATGGTACAAAGGTTACTGATGCTTACATGATTGTTCCTAAAGGTAGTATCATTAAAGTAGGTAAGCGGAATTATCTTAAGTCTACTTAGTATTTGTTAAAAATGCATAAACGGGATTGTTTAGCAACCTAGCTTCTTGACCCTTTTCTTTTAGCTAGCAGATATTAAAAGAGAGTCAAAGAGAGGCGGAGCTTCCGTGTAGACCTGCTAGGGAGTTTTAGAGGGGCGAAGCCCCTCTCCAGAATCCCCTCCCCCCCTTCCTTAAAAGGAAAGGGAGATAAATGGGGGTGAGGTTAGTAAGCAACCTGATAAACGCCGCTTTGCTAAAGTAATAAATACTGATGAACTAAAGAAAGAGTAAAGGAGAAATATGGAAAACTTACGCATTCCCGGACCAACCCCGTGCCCGGATGAAGTTCTCCAGGCGATGACCAGGCAGATGATAAATCATCGCGGCCCGGAGTTCGGGCAGATACTCAATGATATAACCGCTAACCTGAAACAGTTTTTCCAGACGAAGGGAGACGTCTTTCTGCTTACCGGTTCCGGAACAGGCGGCTTGGAGGCAGCTATCGTTAATACGTTGTCTCCGGGAGATAAGGTATTGTCAGTAACTATCGGTGTTTTCGGTGAACGCTTCGGCACTATTGCCCAGCGGTTTGGAGTTGAGGTAGTCCCGCTCCGCTCGGATTGGGGCAAAGCGGCTGACGCGGATGCGGTACGCCGGGCTCTCCAGGCTACACCGGAAATCAAAGCAGTGCTGGTCACTCATAATGAGACCTCTACTGGCGTTACCAATGACCTGGCTGCAATCAGCTCTGTAGTAAAGGAATTTGATAAGCTGCTGCTGGTTGATGCCATCAGTAGCCTGGGTTCAATTAACCTGCCCGTGGATGACTGGCACTGTGATGTTACCGTCACTGGTTCCCAGAAAGGTTGGATGGTCCCCCCGGGTATGGCTATGGTCAGTATGAGTCCAGAAGCGTGGGAAGCGCATTCAAAAGCTAAGATGCCTCGTTTTTACTGGGATTTCAGCCAGGCCAAAAGTTATCTGGAAAAGGGACAAAACCCGTGGACACCGGCGGTTTCGGTAGTATTTGCCCTGCATGTATCGCTGCAGATGATGCTGAAAGAAGGTTTATCTAACATCATCGCTCGTCATGCCCGGGTTGCCAAAGTCACCCGAGACGGAGTTAAATCACTGGGTTTATCCCTTTTCGCCGAAGAAAGTTGCGCCTCCAATACGGTTACAGCAGTCTCGGCTACCGATGGGCTTGATACTAAAAGGCTGCTCAAGATTATGCGAGAGGAGCATCAGATAGTGCTTGCCGGTGGACAGCAAAGTTTAGACGGTAAGATATTCCGTATCGGTCACCTGGGCTGGGTAACCGAGGCTGATATTGAACCCGTAATATCAGCCCTGAAGGTGGCACTGCCAAAGGCAGGCTTTGTAAAGTAAGGTAGCGTTTCCGATGGGAAAAATAAGGAAGAAGGGTTGTAGGTCGTCAAGATTTTGTCTGATAAAATTGTAGTGCGTTAGCTTATGAAAGCTTTTGTTACTGACTCTATTACTGAAGAAGGTTTAGAAATTCTGCGTCGCCAGGCTCAGGTGGATGTTAAGGTAGGGCTTAAACCAGAGGAAATTGTAGCCACTATTGGCGATTATGAGGCATTGGTGGTACGCAGTCAGACCCAGGTTACCGCGAAGATTATAGAAGCCGGTAAAAAACTGCAGGTTATCGCACGAGCCGGGGTTGGTCTAGACAACATAGATGTGGAAGAGGCAACCCGACGCGGCATCGTGGTGGTTAATGCTCCTACGGGTAACACGGTCTCGGCGGCGGAACATACCATTGCCCTTATGCTCTCTTTGGCCCGTCATATTCCTCAGGCTAATGCTATGCTCAAATCTGGCGTATGGCGGCGAAGTGAGTTTATGGGTACCGAGCTAAGAGATAAGACATTGGGTATTATCGGCTTGGGCAATGTAGGTTCGGAAGTAGCCAAACGTGCCCGGGGGCTGGAGATGAAAGTCATCGCTTCTGACCCCTTCATTTCTGTAGAACATGCTGACAAGCTCCAGGTAGAACTTGTTTCCTTAAAACAATTGCTCAAAGAATCAGATTTTATCACCCTCCACATGCCATTAACGGCTCAAACCAGGGGACTGCTTGGAGCTAGGGAGTTGGCTTCGGTCAAACCGACGGTTCGTATCATTAATTGTGCCCGGGGTGGACTAATTGATGAAAAAGCGCTGGTTAAGGCACTCAGAGAGAAGAGAGTGGCTGGTGCGGCTGTAGATGTCTTTGAAATTGAACCAACTACAGAGAGCATCCTTTTTGAAGATGACAATATTATCGTTACTCCTCACTTGGGTGCTTCTACAGCCGAGGCTCAAGTCATGGCGGCTAAGGATGTAGCCGAACAGGTTATCGATATATTTCAGGGACAACCAGCCCGGTATGCGGTTAATGCTCCCTTTATTCCGGTGGAAATTCTCTCCGTGCTGGCGCCTTTTATGAAGGTAGCTGCTATAGTGGGTAAGCTGGTCAGCCAGCTAGCCGAGGGGCAAGTAAGTGATATTAAAATTAAATATGAAGGTGAGATTGCCAATTATGACACTAGTGCCCTCAAGGCGGCGGTTCTGGGGGGACTACTGGAGGAGATAAGTGAAGAGCGGGTCAACTTGGTCAATGCTAACCTGGTAGCTGCCCGGCGTGGTCTGAATGTAGTTGAGCAGAAGGCGGCTATCTGTAAAAACTATGCCAGTCTTATTACTGCAGAAATAACCACTACCACTGGCGTTACTACTGCCGCCGGGACGATAATGCATGACCAACCGCATATTGTTCGGGTTAATAACTACTGGCTTGATATTGAGCCTAGCGGCGCTTACTTCCTGTTTAGTGACCACCGGGACCGTCCGGGACTTATCGGAGCTGTAGGTAAGATAACCGGGGATGCCGATGTAAATATTAGCTTCATGCATTTAAGCCGACTCAAGCCGAGAGAACAGGCCCTGTTGGTATTGGTCCTGGATGAACCTTTATCGGAAGAACAGCAGCAGCAGATACTCTCCCTGCCTGATGTCTATACCGTTAAACAGGTAAAACTGTAGTCAGTCTAGAACTCTAGATTTTTTAGTTAATCTACTATTTTATATGCTGCGAGGGAAATTAAGGGGGTAAATTATAATGAGAACGAAAGTACAAAAATTGAGGATGCTGGCATTACTGTTTTTTCTGATAATGCCATTGGTATTGATAGGCGGGTGCGCTGGCCAGGCAGATACCGCTCTAAAAACACAGATAATTGAGGATGTCACCCCTGGAGAAGCCTATGCTTTAATTCAGGATAACCAAGACAATCCGGATTTTGCCATCCTTGATGTCCGAACTCCAGAGGAATACGCCGGCGGATACATAGAAAGGGCAATCAATCTGGACTTCTATTCCGAGACTTTTAAAGATGAACTTAATAAATTTGATAAAGACAACAGATATCTGATTTATTGCCGGAGCGGCAACCGTGGCGGAAGAGCTTTAGATATAATGGAAGAGCTCGGTTTTGAAGAGGTTTACAATATGGCGGGGGGAATGGTTCAGTGGGACTCGGAAGGATTACCCACTGTAAAATAGAAAAGTGGTGAAAATATCAATTATAAGGGTGTTTAAGAGGGGCCTTGGTCCCTCTTTTATATAATTCTCCCTTTCCCTTATCAAGGGGAAGGGGGGTACAGGGGGATGGGGTCACCAGGTAAAACCCTGAAAGGGATGGACTAACC
>SDBT01013976.1_pt1 | contig 12834 bp, 10 predicted proteins | sample 2277101 | NCBI WGS metagenome assembly SDBT01 (sample SAMN10404973, study PRJNA504765) | marine sediment metagenome | isolation source: marine sediment core GS10_PC15, 103 cmbsf | place: Arctic Ocean: Southern Knipovich Ridge | collected 2010 | reverse complement strand
CTGCAAAATGGTGATTTTATTATTGCTGAAATTTCCTCCAAAATTGGAGATCATTATCAGGAATTTGAAGAAGCTAAAAATAAAATTAAAAGAGATTTGGAAAATGAAAAGAAACTATCGATTGTTACCCTAAAAGCCGAAGAATTTGTAGAAAATTTCGAATCGAAGAATTATCTGTCTGAAGCTTCTAAAGAAGGTTGGGAAATTGTGGAATGCACAGAAATAACTATCGATAAATTTATACCCAAAATCCGAAAAATTGAAGAACTGAATAAAGCAATTTTGGAATTGGAAGAAAAAGAATTTACAGAATTAATAAAAGACGAGAAAGGAGTTTATCTGGCTTACGTGGAAACACGGGAAAAACCTGATATGGAAAAATTTGAAGCTGAAAAAGAAGAGTTGATGGTTGAAGCTCAGACGACTGCGGAAAACGAACATCTAAACGAATGGTATAAAGAACTTAAGGAAAACGCAGAAATCGAAGATAACAGGAGTACCTTTTTTTAGTTTATAAAAGCTTTATTCAAACAAAGTTTTAAACGGGCTTGATGCCCGTTTTTTTATTCAAATTATTTGACACGGTTTTTCATAATTAAAGAAATTGATACATGTCTTAACTCTTGTATCCAAGCCCCAGCTTGGATACGCATTCCAAAATCGAATTTTTTTTTTAAAGGAAAGTTTATGAAATTCATTGGAGCTCACGTCAGTACTGCAGGTGGAGTGGAAAATGCTCCTCTTAATGCAAAAGAAATCGGAGCAAAAGCATTTGCTCTTTTCACTAAAAATCAAAGACAGTGGCAGGCAAAACCATTAACTCAAGATAATATAAAACTCTTCAAAAAGAACTGTGAGAAATATGGCTATTCACGATCACATATTCTTCCTCATGATGGCTACTTGATAAATTTGGGACATCCCGAGCTGGAAAAGCTGGAAAAATCTCGTCGAGCTTTCTTAGATGAAATGCAGCGTTGTGAGCAATTAGAGCTCTCGTTTTTGAACTTCCATCCTGGCAGTCATCTCGGTAAAATTTCAGAAGAAGAAAGCCTGAAAAGAGTAGCTGAATCGATTAATATTACATTAGATAAAACCCAAGAAGTTACTGCTGTAATTGAAAATACAGCAGGTCAGGGAAATAATGTGGGTTACCAATTTGAGCATCTTGCATTTATCATTGAGCAGGTTGAAGATAAAAGCAGAGTTGGAGTCTGCCTGGATACATGTCATGCTTTTGCTTCAGGATATGATATTCGCACGAAGGATGCTTTTGATAAGACTTTTGAAGAATTCAATAAAATTATTGGTTTTCAATATCTGAAAGGAATGCACATAAACGACAGTAAAAGAGACCTTGGCAGCAGAATTGACCGTCATCAAAGTATTGGCAAGGGTTTCATCGGTTTGGATGCTTTTCGTTTTCTGATGAACGATACCAGGTTTGACGAAATCCCAATGATATTGGAAACACCTGATGCTGAAATTTGGGATAAAGAAATCAAATTGCTTTATGGTTTGATTGAATAATAAAATACTCCTTCCTAATCCGGCAACTGCCGGATGGGAAGGATATAACTTTTGAAGCTTTTGCTTCAATATTTTAGAATTCCTCTATTAAATGAAACAGAGTTTCCAAAGCAATTGCGTACCGAAATACAATTTCGGAACGAGCGAAACTTTTAGGAGAAGCTTATCAAATTACTTCCGTCCGAACCGGAAGATTCGGACGGAGAGGGAAAACGAGCAGGAACTTGTCAATTAAGTGATATTTTTTGTGCCTTTTTGCGGCAATTCTTATGGATTCCCGCTTTCGCAGGAATGACAGCTGTCTATTCAAATATAGCTTCCACAAATTCATTCACATCAAAATCAAGCAAATCTTCGTTAGTTTCACCAACACCAATAAGTTTAATTGGAATTTTCATTTGATGTTTTATGCCGATAACAATTCCACCCTTGGCAGTTCCATCTAATTTCGTTAAAACAATGCCGCTCAGTTTTGTTGCCTTATCAAAAATTTCTGCTTGAGAAAGAGCATTCTGTCCTGTGGTGGCATCGACAACGAGCAGAGTTTCGTGCGGAGCTTCCGGAATGATTTTCTTTATGGTGCGAACCATTTTGGAAAGCTCGTTCATCAGGTTCACTTTTGTATGCTGACGTCCGGCTGTATCTATCATAACCACATCGATTTGCCTTTTGACAGCAGAAGTAATTCCATCATAAACAACGGCAGAAGGATCAGCTCCATGTTGCTGTTTCATGATGTCTGCTCCAGCTCGTTCTGCCCAGATTGTAAGCTGTTCAACGGCTGCTGCTCGAAATGTATCAGCAGCAATCATCATCACGGTTTTGCCCTGATCTGTAAATCGCTTTGCCAGTTTTCCGATTGTGGTAGTTTTACCGACTCCATTTACACCTGCAAATAAAATTACAAAAGGTTTTTTAGTTGTTAATTTCAGATGATCACTTTCTTTTGAATAATCTTCCAATAAAAGTTTTCGAATGATTTCTTCCAGGTATTTCTGAATTTCTGTAGTTTGAGAAATCTGGTTTAATTTGATTTCTTCCCGCAGTTTATCTATGATATCCGAACTTGCCTGAATTCCAACATCTGCCTGGATAAGCATTTCCTCCAAATCCTGGAGTAATTCTTCATCAACTTTACCGCATAATTTGATGATTTCAGCAATTTTGGACAAAAAACTGTTTTTGGTTTTTGCCAATTTGATTCGTAGATTTTCTTTCTCTTTTTTAAGAACAGGTCTTCTGATTTTTTGAAGTATTAGAAAAAAGATTAAAATAATCGCGATTGCAATTAAGGTGTAAATAATTTGATTTAGTTCCATTTTTATGAAAATAAAAAGGCAGACTATTTGCCTGCCTGGAGCTGAAAACTATTTAGAGTCCATCTGTAAAGTTAATTTTTTTAATTTCTAACTCCCCTAATCCCTCTTTGCAAAAGAGGGGAAACATTGATGAATCCAGAAGATTCGAGTTCTCATTCTCCCCTCTCTTTTCCAAAGAGACCGTGTCAGGCTTTTGACTGAGGGGTTGGGGGTGAGTTTAAGGATAGACACTATTTATACTGCTTTTTCAGTTTTGATTTTATTGAAATATGCTGCAATACGTGCTTTTCTTCTGGAAGCGGTTCTTTTATGAATAATATTTCTTTTTGCTGCTTTATCCAATTGGGAATAGATTTCATTAATAAGTTTTTCTTTTTCTTCAATTGGAATATCGCTTTGCATTTTTTTTGAGAGACCTCTAATCGTCATCTTAACATAATGATTTCTGGCATTTCTTTTTTTCTCTTGTCGCAGCCTTTTTTTACAGGATTCATGAGTAGGCATTTTCCCTCCAAATCTATATTTTTTTGGGGCAGAAAAAGTTAAGTGTATTTTATGTCAAATATTTTTTAAAGATATTTAAATAAATTATTAATAACTCGATTCTGGTTATTTTGAGTAAAAAATTAACTGAGGTTTATTTTCTGTTTGACATGGAATGGTTCTTCTTTAAGACTAGAAAATAGAACTTGGACTTGCCCTCAAGACGGAGTTTGGGGTGAGAATAAAAAAGAGGAAACCGTTCCCGGTTAAATAAAAAAAGATTTAACAGGGAACGGTTTCCAAAGCATAAGGAGAAAAAGTATGCCAAAACACTCTATGAAGATTTGCTGGTTGCATCTGGTCTGGAGTACAAAAGATAGATTCCCATTTTTCCAAGATAAACAAAAAGCGGTTCAAGTTCTCGATATTGTCAAAGATGTTTGCTCAAAAAATGATATTTATTTAAAGATCGGATTTGTAAATCCTGAACATATCCATTTATTAGTTGATTTACCGATTGATATGACAATTAAAACAATGATGCAATTTCTCAAAGGAATATCATCTCACAATATAAATAAGGCAGATATGTTCAAAGCCAAATTTGACTGGGCAAGAGGATATGGAGCTTTTTCGGTTTCTGAGAATCAACTTGATACTGTGATAAAATATATCAAAAATCAAGAAGAACATCATAAGAAAATGAGCTTTGCAAGGGAATGGGAACTATTTCAGCAGAAATATCTGAAAACCGTTGAAACGGTTATGGTTTAGTGTTGTGTGTTTTGTTTACCACCAGTTGAAACTGGTGGTTAATGAGAGGGAATTGGATTTTGATTGAACTCAACTCGTCGATTCACTTACGAGTCGAAACAATCATCGCATTAACCACCTGCTTCAGCAGGTGGAGGGAGAAAGAAAAAAAGAAAGATAACCGTTTCAACGGTTTCCAAAATGAGCTAATATGAACAAAGAAAACCTGATAAAGCAATACAAAGCAATCTATAAAAAATCTCCCACCCATATCATCCGTGCACCTGGTAGAGTAAACCTCATCGGCGAACATACAGATTACAACGAAGGCTTCGTTCTCCCAATAGCGATAGACAGATACACGAATATGTTCGTTTCTAAAAGCGGTGACAATAAGATGCGTCTTTATGATGTTAAATACAAAGAAAAGGAAGAGTTCGATCTAAATATCATCAAACATTCCCAACAAAAGAAATGGAGCAATTACCAAAGAGGAATAGCAAAAGTTCTTCTCGATGCAGGATATAAAATTAGTGGAATGGATGTACTGATCTTTGGCGAAGTGCCGGAAGGTGCCGGACTTTCTTCTTCCGCTTCGATTGAAATTGCAACTCTTCTTTCCTTCAAAGAATTATACGATTTGGAAATTAAACCGATTGAGTTGATCAAACTTGCCCGAAAAGCGGAAAACGAATTTGTAAGTGTGGAATGCGGAATAATGGATCAATTTGCTTCCCTGCTTTCCAAAGAAGGTCATGCACTTTTCATAGATTGCAGAAGTCTGAAATATCAGTATATTCCCCTCTCAATTCAGGATTATTCATTTCTCATTTGTAATTCTATGGTGAAAAGAAAACTCTCTGAATCTTCGTACAACAAGAGAAGAAAAGAATGCAAAAATGCCTTGAGATCATTTCAAAAAATCATTCCGGGAATTAGAGCTTTGCGGGATATTTCTATTGAAGACTTTCTGAGATACGGTGCACTTCTTTCCAAAAAATCAAGAAAAAGAGTCGAGCATGTTGTTTATGAGAATGAGAGAGTAAAACAAGCAGTAGAAGTTCTGAAAAAAGGAAATGCAAAAGCTTTTGGTGAGTTGATGTATCAGTCTCATATAAGTTTGAAAGAGCTTTATGAAGTCAGCACCGAAGAACTTGACCTGCTGGTGGATATTGGAAAGGATGAATCGGGAGTTTTGGGTGCGAGACTGACAGGAGCCGGTTTTGGCGGATGTGTGATTTATCTCGTGGAAGATTCCTGCGTCGAAAAGTTGAAAGAAAAAATATCGGATGTGTATTATAAAAAGACAGGACTTATTCCGCAGTTTTATGAAGTTGTTCCTTCTGATGGAGCAGTACCACAAAAACTGAGACTCGAGTTCAGAGGAGCGTAGCGAAATTGGACTTGAGACGGAAGCCGGCATTCTGAAGTCCAGTCAAAAACGTCTGAACTCCACCACGGATAAATCCGTTGTGAAGTCCAGCCCAAATATTTTCCCATTTGACATTAAAGTAATACTAATTATTTTATGTATTAAATGTAATACAAAGGAGTGATTATGCCGCATACAATATCTTTAAGACTTAAAGATGGTGCTTTTGAAAAACTGGACGCACTCAGTAAAGAACTGGACAGGTCAAAATCTTACATCGTCAAAAAAGCTTTAGACCAATATTTTGATAGCTTTGCAGATTACCAGATTGCTTTAGATAGGTTAAGAGATAAGGATGATAAGATTCTCTCAGCAGAAGATATGAGGAGCATGCTTGGTTTATAAAATATCTTACAAATCTTCGGTTGAAAAAGATTTCCGGAAGATAGACAGATCACAAGTCATTCGTATTCTCAATAAGATTGAAAATGATCTGGCGAGCAATCCCTGCAAAGATAAAGAACTTACCGGAACATTCAAAGGTCTTTATTCTTATCGAGTCGGAAATTACAGGATAATTTATACGATACTGCATAAAAAAGAAACTATCCTGATCTTACGGGTAGGGCACAGGAAAGAAGTTTATACTGAAAAGTAGTACAAGTTGCTAATTTGTATATAGCTCGCTTATGTGTGGTTGAATGGAAACCGTTAAAACGGTTATGGTCTGTGTGGTGTGTTTATTTGCCACCTACTGAAGTTGGTGGTTAACGAGAAAAAATTGAATTTCGATTGTACTCAACTAGTCGATTCACTTACGAGTCAAAACTCTCATTGCATTAACCACCTGCTTTAGCTGGTGGAGTGAGAAGTATCAAAATACAAGTAACCGTTTCAACGGTTTACAAATAGTAAACATAGGAGAATCATGAACATTCTAAAATTACTTGAACGAGATGACAAATGGTACCTTGGTGGTGGAGATTCACTTGTTTTCACACCGCTTTTTCCTGAGTGGTTGCACATTCCCGGATTGTGGGATGAAGCTCATTTTTACAACATCCCGATAAAACCGCTTTATACGATCTCATTCCTTTCAAAAGATGGAAAAGAACTCAAACCAAAATTGATAGATACAAAATGGGATCCGTCCAAGCTTACAAGAAAGTTTACTCTAACAAACGATCTTACGCTTACTGAAACTGATGTTTTGCTTCCCAATGACACACTTTCTACAACCTTACATTTTGATGGGAACAAACAAGAAATAAATGTTATCTTATGGACGGCACTGATAAACGATAAAAACGAAAAAACCATTTCCTTTTCCAAAGAAGAGAATGGAATCCTTATTAATCGAGAAGTAAAACTCAGAAAGAAATATTCTTTCAATTTTTCATTATTTTTGGGAATGGAACATTCCTCATATTCCATTAATCTTTCCGAATACATAGCAAATCAACCCAAATTTGAATACACTCCATTTTACGAGAAATTCGAGGGAAAGCTTCCGGATGAAATTCATAATAAAGGAATTAATTCTGATGGATTGCTCTACTTTGGATTACATCAACATTTGAAAATTACAGAGAATTCTGAAATAAAGATTTTTCTTTCGGTCGCAAAAACTTCCGATAAGGCAAAAGAAGAATTCAATGAAGCATTCAATATCAAGGATCCTGTAGAAGAAAGTGAAAAGAACTGGAAAAAATTTTTCGATTCCGTTCCGCATTTTGAATGTTCCGATAAATTTATTGAAAAATACTACTGGTATCGCTGGTTCGGACTGCGGCTTTTTATGATGAAAAATTCTTACTCCTATCCCTGCGTTTGCGAAGGACCTGCCTATTTCCGAATGCCAATTTCCTATTCTGCTCAATGCCATATGTTGGAAACACGCTGGATGGATAATGCTGAAGTTGCAGAAGGAAGCTTCCTGAATTTCGCTGAAAATCAGAACCAAAACGGTAGTTACCCCGGGAATCTATATCCGATAGATATTGATAGAAAAAGTTTCTATCATGCAGATTTTGGTGTTGCAATAATGGAGATTTACGAGGTTCATCCAAACATTGATTTCCTGCAAAAAATCTATCCGTCCCTCGTGAAATATGCAGAATTTTTCGATAGAGAACGCGATGCTGAAAACAGCTATCTTTACGATGTAATCGACCAGATGGAAACCGGACAAGAATTCATGACACGCTATACAAGTGTGGACGAAAAGGCAGATCTGCAAATGGAATCCGGTGGAATTAGACTGAAAGGAGTGGATGCAACTTGCTACCAATATGGCATTCGTAAAGCGCTCTCTTTTATTGCCAAGAAATTAGGGAAAGAATCTGAATCGAAAAAATGGAAGCAGGAAGCAGGAAAAATCAAAGAAGCTATTCTGAAATTTATGTGGGATGAAGATGAGGAAATGTTCTTTGATGTAAATCCGTTAACTTGGGAAAGAACGAACATCAAAGCTGCAGTCTGTTTCTATCCGTATATGAGTGATATTGCAGATAAATCTTACTTGAACGGCTTAGAGAAACATCTCTTTAAAAAAGAAGAATTTTGGACTTCATATCCTTTTCCGTCAACCGCCTTGAATAAACCGCTTTCAAATCCTTTTGGAGAATGGAAAAAGAAGAGAATGAACTGTCCGTGGAACGGCAGAGTATGGCCCATGACCAATTCCCACATTGCAGAAGCTCTGGTAAATGTTGCTTCCAAATACGATGAAAAGCTGAAAGAAAAAGCGGGTTGGTTCATCAAAAGAACTATTGAAATGATGTTCCTCGATAGTGATTTGAAATATCCAAATACTTTTGAACATTACAATCCGCATTCTGGAAAACCCTGTCTTTATCGAGGAGTGAACGATTATCAACATTCTTGGATAGTTGACCTGATCATAAAATATATCTGCGGAATTCAACCGCAACTTGATGACACTTTGATCATCAATCCGCTTCCTCTTGGATTGGAATATTTGAAAATTGATAATGTTCTAATTAAAGGGCATGTATTTAAAGTAGAAATCGAAAATGATAAATTCCAGGTTTATATTAATGGAGCTTTAAAGAAAGAAAGTAGAATTGGTGAAGCTGTAATTCTGCAAGTTAAAATTTAAAAAATATCAAAAGTATAACTTATCTTATGGAAATACATTGTATCTTGCCTATCCTGCTGTTTTACCGGGAAGTATTGTTGGAATTATGATCATGGTTATCTTTGGAATATTTTGGTCGAGAGAGTTAAGAAAATTTGAAAATTGAATTTTCTCTCGTTACGATTGAGCCGAAGTTTGCCGAATCTTAAAGATAAGTAAATCTTTGCAGGAAGTTTCGGAAAGTATTAATAAATCCAACCATTGAAAAGGTTCACTTATAAATCAGTGTTTATCCGTATTTATCAGCGGTTTTGCTTTTTTGCTTATTTGCGTCTATTCATTCGAAATCTTTGACAATTATCATTCGATTCAGAAGTTTGTGCATCATTGAAATCTCAAAGGAATTTGTATGAAGCAGATTGTAAAATTAAGTTGTGTTTTATTTATGTTGCTGGTTTCATTCAGTCTTTCTGCACAGGGTTACCTGGTGAAGAAAGGATTCGGTGCCAGCTATAGTATAAGCACATTATTAGTGAATGGTAGGACTTATGGAGTGAATTCATTTGGTATCACAATATTTGGCAGTTTTGATGTCTATTATGGATTCACAAAAGTTAATAATAAAGTAGCCGATGCTGCAGGTTTCACCATATATTTTCGAAAAAGTTTTGAAAAAAATTGTTTTCTGCCTTTTCCTTCGCAAAATCAACTTATGATGGATATACAATTGCTGGCATAAATTTTGCCTTATTCTATAAAGCAATAGATAATGACAGACTATCCTGTTTTATCGCACCCAATGCCAGCTTAGTCTTCGGGAGATTCGAAAGCGAAGATTTGAAACCGACTCTATCTATTATAGGTAGTGTGGCTTGGAGATTTTATAAGAAACTCTCGCTTTATACAGAACCTCAATTCACTTTTGATTCCAGTATCGATCCTACTATTTCTATAGGTTTACTAATCGATTAATAATCCTGATCAATCTTTTTGTTCTGACTCGTTACATAGCTCCTGCTTTGTAACACTTGGATTTGCAGTTCCTGCTACCTCATCATAATTTCTATATCCAAACTGAGACTTGGATGCATGAATTCCGTTTCAATGAAAGCGATGTTGTCGCTTTGCATCAACACGGTTGATGCACTCCAAAATTACATCAAATCAAAAGTATAACTCATTTTCAGGAAATAAGTCGTATCTTCAAAATCTACCAGATATTCTCCGGATGAAATCTGTTTAATCTGTTTTTCAGTTCCCGAAGCACCTAAATAGACAGCCGTTTTAGAACTGGGTTTATAAGTAAATAAAGGATATAAGCTTATTCTCTTCGTATTTTCTTCCCTGGCTATCATATCATGATTTGTGATCTGTACAATCACCCTGAACCAGAAATTCTTATGAAACTGCAATTTTGCTTTTGCTTCATAGGTTCGAGCAATGTATTTCCCTGCTGTTTCATGGTATTTGTGCTTGAATTCGAGATCAAAGAAATTTACGGGTCGAATATTAAGTGTAGTTTCATATTTGTAATAATCTGCAGTTTCACCCTGTGTATCACCAAAAAAAAGATTTTTCCCATCTACGATCAGAAAACTAATTTTTAATTGTTTAATTGGCTCATAATTCAGGCTTAACCAAGGATAATACATGTAAAAATCTTTACCCAGATAATTTTCCATGGTCATTTCCACTCCTGTCCAGAAATTGAAATTATTATTGAAAATAGCACCGCACATCAAGTCCCAGTATAGGGATCTGATGTCTTTAAAATCAAACGTTGTTTTTATATGCTGAGTGGAAGCTATTTCCATGTAGCGCAGAAAGTCTTTATCGGTCTTTCCATGAATCTGGTACTCGATCCGGCTTTTGGTGAAAATGCTGTACTTATCATAAATATAACCAAGATCAGCAGTGTAATCTTTGGTTAGGCCATTGGATTCGAAATTAATGAACCAGGTGCCGTTATAATAATCCAGATCCACTGAATAACCATAACCAAACTTTGTTTCTACTTCACCATCATCCAAGATTTCATTTGTAGTGGCAACAAGTTGAAAATCGGCATCAACTTCGTCATTGAACCGGTTATTAGCATCCAGGCTGAAAAGGAAATTCTCGTAATCCTTGAAGCGCCGCATAGTTGCGGCAGCACGCAGAAAAGAATTTCCTTCCCGTAGTTTTTTATTGAAACTCAGGAATACAAATGTTGCATCAGATTTCAAAGAATCAGCATAGCCAAATCTATCTCCATAAACGTCTTGATCATCTGCCAGAAGTCCATAAATAGACATATCATCTACAGAACCGGATAGCTTCACTCCCCAGAATGGATCAACAATATTTCTAGTATTAAAGATTATCAGATCTGTGCTGAATGGATTTGATTGTTCGATGAAAAATGGTCGTTTTTCACTATAATATCGGGGATACCTTGTGTTCACATCAACTTCCAGCCCATCCGCTTCAATAATATTGAAATCGGGATTTACCGTGGCTGTGAAAGTAAGATTGGAATTCGGTTCGAAGAAAATGTTTAATTCCGGTTGCAGTTCTGAATCTGTGTCTTCTACGACATTGATATTGTCATTAAACTGATTGAAATTTCCCGTGAGGGAAGGAACCAGTTTCAAATTCATATTGGTAGGTAACTCAGCAAAGCGAAGAATGCCATAATTATCATAGAAATTTCCTCCGCCCCTGGGAACACGGAATCCACATACTTCTTCGGGACCATCTGTAATATGACGTATGAAGAATACACCCCAGGTTACATCTTTTCCACTTTTGTACTTTATACTTTCCAGAGGTAAGGAAAATTCCAGGACATATCCTTCAGCTGTTTTTCCACCTGCAGAATAATAATACAGGTCTATCGAAGGATCAATATCATCGATCACGATTCCGTCTGCCTGCTCCCCATTTGCGTTACAACCAATGTAATATGCCTGATCGTTGGAATGAAAAGTATCAAAGAAAAAGAAAACTCTATCTGTCGTATATATCTGATCTCGGCTGCAGTGAAAATCCCGCAATCTGTTTATGTCTTCAAAATAGCATTTTGCCATACAATAGATGTTGTCTTTGTTGTAAGCCAGATAAACTTCCGTTTGCTCTGATGGCTCAGTATTATCACCGGGAGAAGTCTGATAGAATTTATCCCAGCAGATGGCGTCAGACCATTCATCAGCAGAAATCCTGCCATCGATAACAGGAGGTTTATCGATCAGCGGAATATCGATCACCTCTTTGGAATGAAGCGCGAAAATTGTAAACAAAACTAAAAAAAGCATTATATATTTATACATTTATTCTCCTACAAATAAAATTGCTTTCCTCATTCCGAACTTTCCAGTTTGGAATGTAATACTTTCTCGAAGCTTCCGCTTCAGGTTACTCACCCTGCTGTCCCTCTCTTACTCCTCACGTCGCAATAGAGGGAACATAAGATGCCGTAGAATGATAAATTCAATCACTCAACTCGTTACATAGCTCCTGCTGTGTAATGCTGGATTTTGTAGCTTCAGCTACTTCATCATAATTTCAATCTCTAAGCTGGGGCTTGGATACAAGAATTTGGAACCCTGAAAAAGTCTCTTTAAAACATTCTCGCATTTGACTCTTTCAGGGTTGCAAAAAACTAAATAACCATAAAGAACCTTGAAAGGGCTAAGCAAGAAGAATCTTTTGAAAGAAGCCTTTTCAAGGTTTTCATTTCCCGGAAACTGTCAATCCGTCGAACTTAATCCAGGGGTAAATATGATAACCTGAATTTACTCTTTCAGAAGATATTTGCTTAATATTATTCATCATCTCAACCAGATTTCCGTTTATCATCGTTTCGCTGATCGGATATTTGATTTCTCCATTTTCTATGTAATAACTGTTCTTGGCAACACCGCTGAAATCCCCATTATCGCTGGGACGCCCACCACTGAAACGGCAAAGAAGAATTCCTTTTTCGGTTGATTTGATGATTTCATCTAAAGATGCATCTCCGGGCTCGATGATGTAACATCCGCCCTGATTCACAGCTTTTGGCAAACTGGTTTTCCTTGAACCGTATAATCCGAGCAGGAATGTTTTCAATATGCCTTTATCAATAATTGTGCTGTTCCTGGCTTCAAAACCATCATAAGTGACATAATAGTTGGAGGCTAAAACTTCTGATAAAGGTTTTGAATGTAATGTCAATTTTTTGTCTGCAATCTTTTTATCGAGTTTATCTTTATAAACGGAAACGCCTGTTATCAAAGGATAATCATAAAGATATCCGG
>SDBT01013975.1_pt1 | contig 12835 bp, 13 predicted proteins | sample 2277101 | NCBI WGS metagenome assembly SDBT01 (sample SAMN10404973, study PRJNA504765) | marine sediment metagenome | isolation source: marine sediment core GS10_PC15, 103 cmbsf | place: Arctic Ocean: Southern Knipovich Ridge | collected 2010 | reverse complement strand
CTTTAATATCGGGCCTGGTGCAGAAGCCCCAGCCTAATTTTAAATCTTCGTAATATTGAATGTAGTCAGTATTTATTCGTTTACTAGCTACCAGGGTATATGGTTTTTTCCTTGTCATAATCAATCTTCTCCTTTAGGTAAATTATCAAGCTGGATAAGACTTGCAATAATTCCGGGTCCATTTTATCCTCCTATTACATATTTTCTTTGTGGAGTTTATAAAACGCCGCTATGTTGCCATCTACCGTAAAGTCACCAGCTTCCATAAGCCTTTCCCTTTTGCGGTTTAACACTCGCACAATCTTCTCATGTAGCTTTCGGTCTCTTGCCTGGCTGTTCTGTAGTGACATATTGATTTGTTGTAGTTGTACATGATATGTCACGATTAGTATTTCCGCTTCTTTTACCTCTGACTTAATTAGTGACATCACCCTCCGACATATCGCCAGTCCGGCCTGCACTTGTGGATCCGTCTCTGGTATTCTATGTGACAGAGCCACTTCGTCTTCTTTGCCCGCTCTGCGTATCAACATAACTTGTAATATTATATTGTGGGAGTACAGTTGCTTATAGATCTCACTATAACCCATATACTCTGGGTGCGAGGTGACAGTCCACTTTTTGTATGATACCGGGTTACCTTCATCGTCAATGAAGGATACTGTGCTATGGCCCACTCTGAATTCGGTGGTTGTCCACGCATCGACTCTTAAAGCCCACGCTAATATTAGAGCTATTATTACAACAGCTCCCACTATAAGTAAAAATGTCTTTGATTCTTTATTCACCATTTTTTTACTCCCCCTTCTTTATAATTGCCTCGGCTAAACAGAGGCATGTGTAAGGTATGGCATAAGCCAAAAATACCACGTAGAGCGGAAAGAATATTAGATTAAAGCCTCTACACCGTGTACTATTCAACTTCCATAGCTCAACAGTATCAAATAAGCCTGGAAATATATCGCCTTTTACTTTGTTCTTTTCAAGCCAGCGTACCATCTCCATCTCCTATTCTTCCCTAATTAATTTTCTTTCTCTTCATGGTTATTTTAAACGGCTTCCATTTTATGTCCCATTGTTCTTTACCAGTAATAGTATCTTTTAGGATAGTGAGTATTAGCCATATCCCAAATATTAATAGTGCAGATCCTATTACAGCCCCTACCAATGCTCCTATAAGAGCACATAACCCCGGAACAATGGCTACTATTATCAATATTATATTCATTACTTTGTCTCCTTAGGCCAACTTATTTCATGCGCTGCCCAATCTTTTCCGTATGCCTCCAGAACCAACTTGTCTGCCTTCAGAATCAATTCGTCTACACGAGTCTTATCCTCTGGATCCACGGAGTTATCGATCATGAATTCTTCCACGGCCTTTATTATCTTGCCGATGGCTGGGCCTGGATTCAAACCGGTTAGATCTATTACTCTGTTACCATCTACTAGTTTAATCCTGTGATTTACCACCCTGTTCTTCCATGCTTCTTTGATCTCCATGGCACGCTGTAGTTCAGCTTCAAATGTGCCTTTGTGCTTGAATGTCTCGCCACGGGCGAATTCGTCAGCCCTAGCTACATCTACCAGCGTTGAGAAGTTAGGATCATTTACGAATCTGGCTATCTTGGACGCCTTCATATCTAGCATGTGGTGGAATTTCATATGGTGCTTGGCCGCAAATACCAGAGTATCTATCCCCTGCTTGCTGAACTTTAATCTTCTGGCTATATGTTCCACTACCTTTTCGCCAGCCCTAGCGTGCCCATGATAACTAGTTTTGCTACCATCTTGCTGGAAAGCGACCGCTTTGCCTACATCATGTAGTAGTACTGATATCTTTGACATATAGGGCTCATCCGCCATAACGCACAAGCAAGCAATGACGTGGTCGAATACAGTAAGTCCTTCTGGGTGGTGGTGTAAATCGTGATTGAAATATTTGAGAGCGGTGATCTCCGGCAGTATCTTCGACAGGATTTTCAAATCGTCGAGGATCAAAATAAACCGGGCAAATTCTTTACCAGACCCTTCAGCTACTTTGACCAATTCCTCTCTGATCCTTTCTTCTGACACTTTGAGTATATTTGGAGATAACTTGCGTATAGCTTTTCTTGTTATCCGTTCGAGAGTAAACTCATCCCTCGCTGCAAATCGTGCAGCCCTCATCATTCGCAGGTAATCTTCCTTAAACCTATCATATGGATTACCTACAGTTCTCACTATACGATCGTATAGATCTATCTGGCCCCCAACATAATCAATTATACAGCCATCGCTGCCGAGCCCCAGAGCGTTTATGGTGAAGTCTCTTCTGAACACATCCTCCTTAAAGTTGTTTACCATCTCTACGTTGTCAGGGTGTCTGCCATCAGAATAATCGCCGTCAGCCCTAAACTGAGTTATCTCATAGAACCCATCTTTGTGCATTACCACTACTGTACCAAACTTCCTTGATTGCCCAATCACGTGAGTTCTGAAATTTTTATCCAGTATTTCTCCTGAGCAGTTGGTGGCTATATCCACATCGTGAACTGTATGGCCAAGCAGGCAATCTCTTACTGCACCGCCCACAATATAAGCTTCATAACCTAGACTTTCGATTTTCTTCAACAGTTCTATACCTTTTTCTAGTGTATCACCGCTCATAGTTTTGCCTCCTAGAATTCGAGCTCTACGATTCGATATTCGAACACAGTAGTTTTCCCCCTATCAGGCTCGAACATAGCTTTGTCTGCCTTCTCCTCGAAGGTGTGTATTGGGTGACCATTAGTACTTAGATAACCGCCTTCATCAGCTTCGGCCAGGTTATATTTTGCCAAAGAAGGATCATCAATTATCGCCTGTCTTAAATCATTTGGCGATTTTACTTCAAAAGTTTTCTCTCCGTAGAACCCAACTATTCCCAAATGTGTTCCGCCGTGTATTAATATTTTCATGTTTTCTCCTAAATAAAAAAGACCGGGGCTAATAGCCCCGGCCCTATTCAGCATTTAATAACTACGGCCCAGAAACGCTTACTTTGAGGCGCTGTCCAGATTGATCAGGGGTACAACTGGAGAGGCTCCGTCAGTAATGATGATCTTGTCGCCGTCTTTAATATTATCATATAGTCTGATCTTGGCTTCTATCTCCCTCAGACGGAGGTATTCTGGGGTCAACGATTTACCCATCACGAGATTATAGGTGGCTTCGGCTTCTGCTTCAGCAGCCCTCGTGATCTTCATTTTCTGGGCAATCTTGAGCCTATTATCGACCCTCAGAAGTTCCATAGCTTGTTTAGCTGCTTCTTCCTTTATCTCGATCTCTCGCTTTCTCTTGGATTCCATTGCAGTGGTGATGACATCAGGATAATCTAAGTTGGAGGTCACTATCATGGTGATCTCAACTGGTGTGCCGCTGATTGCGAGTAGGAGCTCATCACGAATAGCCTTTTCTATGGCCTTTTTCCAGAGACTTTCCCGTGTGATGGTCTTGTTAACCACAAATTTGGGCAGGTCTAGATCAAAGGCAATGAAATTCACGGTGTTATCAAGGCGAATCGGGTAAATACCTGCGGTCATGTTTCCCAGGATGTGATTCTCAGTCGCCTTGAGGGTCAATGGTTCATGGACCGGGGTATAGCCTGTCTCTCCAGTTGGGCTTACCCACTGGCGTGCATAGACTCCTTCCCTGCCGGCAAAAAGGGTCGTAAAGGTTACCAGATTGTGTTGAGCCGGGATGATATGATCAGTAGTTTCGACCGCCACTTCGAGGGTTTCTTCTGAGCCAAGAAAGTCCAGGGATCGGATCAAGGCCTTGAAGACCTCATCCCCAGTCTTTTCATATCCTACGTTGTATACCTTCAGGGCCTTCTCATAGTCCCCTTCCTCCTCAAGTATTTGGCCTAATTGTTTATAATTGGTGGCTTTTGCCGGGTTCTGTTTTATTATGGACCAGTAACAGCGTGCCGCCTTACCCGGGTAGCCGTTGTCAAGGTAAATCTCAGACAGCCGCCTGTAGGTATCCTGGCTTTCCGGATCATCCCTGATAGCAAAGTTCAGTTCCAGGATTACTTCATCAAAGAGGCCCAATTCTTCCAAGAGATCAGCCCAGCGAAGGTGAAATCTGGCCTCATTCCTGGACTTCGTACTTCGCTCCTTTGCTAGCGCCACAGCCTTTTCCAACTGGCCTGCTTGAAAAAGGTTCTGGACTTTCCCGTATAAATCCTCAATTTCCATGGTTTACACTTACCAGGGTAGCTCAGGGAATTCAATTAGTGGTCCCTCCACAAAGAATTCCTTCATGATTTCACTAAATTTCTCATAGGTTTCTTTCTTCACAGGGTTGATCCCATGTGCATAGATCGAAGCATTCCTGGCTGAGAGGATTTTCTTAAAGGTCTCTTCGTTTTGATAGAACTTATGGCCTGTGGAATGATTCATCTCCCTGAGGGCTCTGAATGTGGCAAACAGGGGCAGGCTCAATCTTTTGTCATCTGAATCCTGGTACCGCTGCACATATTCTTCCCTGATCGTTTCCGGTAGCTTATCGGGCTCAACATCAGAAGTAGAGCACCCGGTTGTATTTTTGAAGTCTATCTGGCCTACCATCTCCAGAGCACGATAGAGTCGGGCGACAGCATCATCGTATTTATTCTGTAGATAACGTCTTTTCGCATTAGAGACCAGATCTCGAATCAGGATAGGGTGCATCTCTTTAAAGAACTCTGTCCTCTTTTTGATTTCGTCGAGATGACGGAAGTTATCCTTCACTTTGTTCACATACTCCTTGATCGGTTTGTGGAGTCCGAACCTATCGCAAAGATCCATATGTTTTAGGCCTTTGCTAAGACATTTTAGGGCCGCCTCATGGTCGAAGTTATCCCATGCAAGATAGCCTCTCAGCGTTTCCAATATGCCGGTCCATATCTCCCGTTCACCCTCCTGGAGTGTATCCATGGTTTCCTGCATGGTTGAAATGGCAGCCTCGTACTGAAAGGATGAGACAAAGAGTGAAATTCGTTTCTTCTCCTCAACAGCAAAGATCTGCCATGGGCTGACCCCTGTCTCCACCACTTCTGTACCTGTAACCACTATGCCTAAACCGTCCTTGGTCCGTTCATGTCCTCCAACATATGAGAAGCTAAAGCCGTGACCTACCGTTGCCAGTGCCAAGGCTGCGGTCATTGTCTTTGTGCCGCCAGTGTAGTCCACCACCACCTTGTGTGGGTCAACGCCTTGTTCGGTAATTTTCTTTGTGCATTCGAGGGCCTTTTCGTAACAATGGATGAGATCCTCAGCATCGTCACAGATGACTTTGTAATCCTTGAACTTCTGCCCTTTTGCTTTAACTTGGTTCTTAATTTCACCTATTTTATCCAGACTTTGCTGTGAGGCAAAAAAGCACACGTAATCTGGTCCGTGGTTGAGCAACGAGGAGACAATCGGCTCGGATGTACCGCCGACCGATATGATTATGGCCTTCATAGTTCTTCTCCGGTTAGTACAGTCTTATTCCCCCATTACCTTAAAACCCATCCCGCCAAATCTTTCCATGTCACCAATCCCTCACCCCAAACGCTAACGACGAGGAGCGGCAATCCCTTCTTAATCAGGGCAATGTTTCCAACACAACCTCTGGCATTCCTTTCCTACCGATCCTTTGGCAAAGGCGGCGATCACTTCTTAATCAGGTCAATGTTTCCAACCCTCTGGGGCAAGGCCCACCCCGTCCGCTGGATTTGGCGGCGATCACTTCTTAATCAGGTCAATGTTTCCAACGTACCTCCTCAAAGTGTTTTAAATCGCAGCAAAATTTTTGACAAAAACGAGCATCTCAGGGGGGTATCCCCCTTAAGACCTTTCGAAATGCGAGTTTGTTCAAAATATTCAATCATTTCAATGACATAAAAAACGAGCATCGTTCTCAACCAATTCTAACAATTTCAATTACTTAACCCATCTTGGTCATTTTCCAAAAAGATCCTCGCAAAATCCGGGTAAGTTATTGAAATATCTCATTCTAGTACAATACATCCATTGTACATGCTACTCAATTTAACATCCTTATTACTATTCATCCCTATTTCTCCCCGAGGATGTCTTTGACCTTTTGGACCTTATTCCACTGTTTCTTGGAGCAATCTCTTCTTTTCCACTTTCCATGAGCCATCCAGTAATCCTTTAGGGCTTGAGCCAGTGACTTCTTGTTTTCTTGACTGAATTCATCCACCCTGCCGTACATCTCAACTGCCTGATTCTCGGTGATCGAAGGATCGCAAAGGGTTGCAATCTCTCTTTGCTCAGGGGACATGGCCTCCAGTTCTGCCTTGCGCCTTTCCATTTCTTCCTGATCTTGTTTTTCTTCAAGCGCTTTTCTTCTGCTGTTCTCCGTTGTTTTATGTTCGCGCTGCAGTTGTTGCTCCCCGTATCTTCTTATCTCTGTCTGCCGCTCCAGTCGATCTGTCTCTGCTTTTTCCTTCCAGGCTTTTTCTTCTTCTTTAAACGTTTCATCCATAGAGGTACTCAGCTCACCTAATTGTGCCCAGCCAAAAGGATGGAGGTTCTGCTTTGTTTTGGGTTTGGGTTCCTCCGAGGCCAACCACAGGGTGGTGGCATGGCTCTCATATCTGTCTCTCTGCCCTCTACCTGTCATGATCCTAATGCTGCGGTGACCTTCAATGGTCACTGATTCGGCGCCGGAGTGCCGGCCAAGTCGAATGAGAAACCTGTCTTCATTATCTGGGACTTGAACGACTGGAATCTTTATCTGGCTAAGTTCACTATCTTCTCTGTTCTTTTCTTTGGTGTAGAAACGTGCAGTGCTCTCCAGGAGTTCATTGAGGGAAAAGGAAGCTTTGACACTGTATTCTGTCTGGGGTTTGTCAACAGCGATCTCTCCTTCGAATACGGCACCATGCTGGATAACCTCGAGGATCTGGTATGGACCTCTAGCTTCAAATTTTGATGGCCTTTTCTTTTCATTGACAGCATAGATTACTCTGGTCTTAATTTGACCTACAGGTTTAAAATCGGATACCTTGAGCATCCGAAAGGGATCGGTTTCAAAGGCACCGCCATCCAGAAGCGCTTTCTCCAAATCCTTTGCTGCAGATTTTCCTCGTGGGCTTGGTAGTCGTTTCACTTTGGCTCTACTGTTTAGGTATGCGGTACGAAGGACTCCCTTTACGGCGGAACCGGGGATATAGGGTCGATGGTTGCCGGGATAGAATGAAGTGCGCTCAATGGTGAATCTGCTCAGTTCCTGTTGGACTTTTCTTGTGTCATGGACGGGAATGGAAAGGGTTTCACGGTAATGATCAACAAAACCCTGGCAGATATCTATCCTCCTGCCTGTGGCCTTCCTGCCCTTTAAGAATTTGTAAATCTCCAGGATTGAACTGATGGTCCCCTTTGCGCAGATTGCGGAAAATTTCTTTCTATCCTCTAGCTCCAGTTGGGTAATAAAGGATAGGGGACCGAATACGATCATTTGCTTCGCATCTTCGTTTACGACAAAGCCCATCGGCTCATAAACTTCATCGCAGCCGACATGGATCGGTGAAAGGGTCCTAAGAAAACACCTGAACGATTTTTTCATTTTAGCGCTCCAGCTTCAACGGTAGATATGGGGCATATCCTTGAACAACCGATTCCGGCATGGATTTGGATACACCCGTTATAGCTTGTCCCAGGAAGGGTTTTTCAAAAAAAGCCTTGTCCAGAGGGAAGAATACAGCACCTTCGTCTGCCATGATGAGAGGATTCTTGAAAGGATTTGTGGAATAGGCGAGCCTATCTCCGTGTTTCCCAAAACGAACAAACGGCAAGAAATAGGCATCTGCAATGCAGTCCTTTTCCGGTACACAAGGCGCGAGTGTATAACAAGCGTTTGCATCCACTTTCTTGGGAGTAGTCAACAGATTATGCTCTCTGAGCTTGAAACGGCCCATTCCGATTGAAGCGTCTTTCCCGTATCCCCAGAGGCCGATTCTTTCCAGCGCGATGCATACCCTGTCAATGTCCGTTGCTGATTCATCAATGAGAACAAAAATCACTAGCTGTGTTTCAGGGTAGAAGTAGATGTTTTCCCTGGAATATGGGGCAAACAGCCCTGTGCCTGTTGTCTGGGTCAGTCGATGGATGGTGTTGTGGGGTTGAGGAGAGGTCTTTATGAATTCACCATGGCCAGCCTTGCTCATCTGTCGCCTCGTTTCCTGGGTTACCTGCCCGACAACCTCCTTAAGGAGTTCTTTGTCAGTCAGGAATCTTAGCTTTGAAAGTTCGAGACTAAGTTCACCATCAAGCGCCATCCACCTTTTTTCCTTGTATTCCTTCGCCTTAATAATCCTGTCCTTTCTGTTTTCTTCAGGAGGAAAAAAGAAAGACATCGGCATATCGGGTCGTTTCAAAATATAGCACCTAGAGCCATATTCCAGCTTGGGGAAGGCGGAAGAAAAAACCGCAAAAGGCTTTTCCTGATACCTTGATATCCGTTCTTCCAGGCTGCCTGTTAGCAAGGAAGGATCGTGTGCGACCTGCCAGCAAAAATGCCCAAACAGGGTATCACCCTTCAGGGCGGTCCCAAAGCCCGCTATCGGCTGAATCGTTATTTCATAAAGCTCCAACAGATTTTCCTCCTCCTAAAGTGGCGTCAACTCCTTAAATCTTGCACCGAGTTGTGCATTATCAAATTCAAAACTTATTCTCCCATATCCCCGGCTACCACTGCCTCCAAGGGCATCCATCTGGAGCAACTTCATGCCTTCAAGAAGAAATGACTCAAGGTCTTCATCCGGTTCCAATTGCTTCAGGGTTATACAAAATCTGAATTCCACGTCAGCAGGAACCCTTTCTGTAAACCTCGGATCCTTAGCGGTACCCTTGATACGGTCAATGGAGTTTTCAGCTTTGACCTCGGTAAACGGAAGATGCCCTTCTGATGCCTTCTCTTTCCACCCATTGTCAAGGGGGCAGTCGGCAAAGGATGCCCGTGTTGGTCCCAGAGTGGGTATCTCATCCGTATCTGCCCCACTGGCACCGAAGAGCTTTAATATTTTTTCACACGCTTCTTTCTCTCTTCCTTCAAGCCCTTGTAAGGTTTTCAGAGAAACCGGGCTTCCCTCTGTCTTGACCATCAAACCGCTCCTCATCTCTAAAAGAGACCTTACTTTTCCCTTCAACGAAGATCCGGGGATATAGGGCTCCAGGGTGTGAGGGTGTTTGATCACCTGGTTATCGGTGCCACCAATCTTCATTTCCGTATCCCCTGCTCCGATGTGAAGGCCGCTTCTTAGAATAATCCTGCCTGTGATCTCCTTAATTTCCTCCAGTTTCATGTTGTCTTCCTCCCTTTCCTAATTGACCGGACAGTACATTCGGTAAAATCCCATGAATGCCTCAAAAAACCCTGCAAACAGCTCCAGGTCTTTGGTCCCTGAGATCTGTTCGATAGAGGACCGAATGAAGTTCACGAAATTGTCTGAGACAAGCCTACGCCCCTTTGCGTAGGCCGCTTTGGCAATCAACATATGTACCAAGGGCAAGATGTTGTCCCATTCCTGGGGGTTAGTTTTGGCTTCCGCATCCAATCTGATCACTTCATCATAGAACTTCCTGATCTGGGTCCTCTTGTTTTCCCTGTTGTTCCTACTTTCCTGGCAATCCTGTGCCAATTGCTTTGCTAGATTTTCGGCCTTGATGGAAAACAGGGTTGGATCGACCTTTTTGGTTTCCTTATCCTTCCAAAAAATGATTTCGGACATCACTCACCTCCTACCTATTGTTATAGAGAATATACCAAAGAGGAATTTTCAATTTTCCTCCATATTCTGTAAGCCATCGGGCCATCGAGCCTGCGACCTCGTTGACAACCTTCCTCCTTTCCTCTCCTTTCATTTCTCTTGCAACATTTCTTTCCGCACTATAAGCGAGCATGGAGCGCCATTTTGTACATGACATATCGTCAATATGAATTTCGAGGTCCTTTATTAACCGTGTTTCCTGATCTGCCATTTGTATGAACTCATTGAGACGATAGAGCATGGCCTTGCTGATCCAGCCTTTATCCAACCACTGCCTCAGGGTCTGCTTAGTGCTGCCCAGTTCTTCCATCTGCAGCCATGTGACTGTTTCAGAAAAGAGGGTCAGTCTGTTTTTTTCCTCGGATTCATATTTGGATTTTTCAAGAGCACTTTCAGAAGTCTCAGCCATAGAATCTATGGGTGTATGGGATTTATGAAGGCTGATCCCCGCGGAAAAGTGGACTTTTTTGTTATGGCAGACATAGTCTGAAAAGCTGCTTCGAAGCACAATTGCCAGATCGATAATTCGGTTCCAGGGGCCGATCAGAAAAAGATCATCACCGCCGGCAAATACTGTGTAGATATCGTTAAAAGTGGTTTCATTCATAAGAAAGTGAGGTAGATAGACTGTGAAATAATTATCGAGCTGTCTGCTGAGGGTTGCCAGACGCGAAAGAGTAAACCGTTCAGGCTTAAGACCACAGGCCATAAGGAGCCCAAGTTGATCTATATCGGCCTTCAGTACACCGAGTGCTTCAGTACCGCAAAATACACCGGCTTTTTCTGTGGGATTCTTTGCTTTGCAGGCAATATGATTCAGGGTCTTTGGTTCTCCTTTCTTAATTTGCTCAATATACTCCAGCTTTTTCTCGTCCCTTCTTGCGCCGGATAGAATTCGTTCATCGTGATCATCATCAGGCCCGTAGACCGGTACATAGCCATTTATGAATCTGAGTGCTATGCCTTTTGCCATCAGCCCTTGATGGCCTATACTCAAATCCCAGTACTTTAGAAGGTGCCCTTTTTCAGCCAAGCTGTTTAATTCCCCTTCAAGGAACGCCACCTGGTAGGATTCAAAGATCGGTTCAAGGAGTCTGTTGTCTTCACCATTGATCTCGGTGGCCTGCGTGATCACCGCCAACCTGGCTTTCTTGACAAGGTTGGTGCCGAGAAATACGTGGTCCCGGCATAAACTGCATGCAGATTGAGTTTCTTCCACATATGCGGTTCCTTCTGCCTCTCTGCAGGAAGGCCGTTTGCCGCATATAGGACACAGGGGGTGCTTTAGATCATTATCAAAACTGTCCAGATACCTTTCGACGACACCTCCATAGCGGGATAGATCCAGTCTTGAAAAGCTCTTTTCTGCCATCGCCACAATTGATTTATCCCATAATGTCTGAAAGTTGCCTGAAACGAAGTCATTGCAGCTCGCCCCAACGGAAGAAAGGCAGATAACGGTTTCACCAAAAGACACCTTGACCAACCAGTCATTTATCTTTCTTTCCACCTTGTCAATACCTTCCCTAACCTTATCCGTGTTAGGCGCGAGAATCGTGAATTTACCTGCTGCATTCAGTATGATGGATGTGAAAGGGAGCCCGACTTCCCGACAAAGCATATCCGCCGACAGCTCAGCCAAGAGCGAAACCGTAAAAGAGCGACCCCGCAGTATTTTGGAGCGGTATTTTCTGGCGTCCCCATAGCCGCCGAAAATAAAATTCTGTATGCCCTTAAAATTCCCATTAACGATCAAAAACTTCTTGTCTTCATAGTTTCTTATTGCATCAACCGTGTAACTTGCCGACTCACGGTGATAGAGGTAAATGGCCGCAGCGATCGCTGCTGTCGCCTTGGAATGATCGTAAAGGGAAACATCGGGAACTATATCTCCAACCCTTGCAGCTGGGATCGAGGATGTATAGACCATCATGAGGCTTTCAAAGTTCTCAAACCAGAGTTCAAGGTTTACATTTCTGTATCTAAGCCTTTTCAGCCCTTTGGCGAATTCGTCAAAGAGTCTCCTGTAGTCATCGGCTGCTTCTTCTGTAGTTTCGGGAGCAATCTCCTTTCTCAATCCTGGAAATATAGTCTCTGGTGAAATTTCTTTGAGCGGATAACAGTAAGAAAAATCCTCCATCCGATCTGGCTCGTTTTCCTCATCTTTCATTAGCTGCTCAAAAAGGGGTAGAAGTCTTGTCTTTTTGTAATCCTTTATGGCAATCTGACGATTATATTCCTTGTCAAACGTATCCCGGTCCCAACCACTACTCACCCGGTCAGCCAACGCGACCACCCATTGCAAGGGAGTTGCCGGGTTGTGGTGGCCTGCTGCAAGATTGATAAATGAGTCTTCCTCTCCCCACCCGGGACTGTTTAACTCACTGGGAAGGACTCCATTCATCTGCTCAATAAATGCGGCCGTGTAAACCGCGTGATAATGGGAATACCGGCCATTGTAGAAAGGTAGGTAAAGCCCGGCATGGGCATCTATATACTGATCGGTTACACTAAGGACATCTTTGTCAGCAAATTTACCCAAATCATGGGTAAACGCGGCGATAGCAACTTTCAAAGTTGTTTCATCCATTTTACACTCCAGAGGTATTTCCAGTGTTTAGCAAATCTTAGAGAAATTGCGTTTCAGTTCAAAGCATTGCAACGTTGCAATGTTCGTTGCTCGACAAAAACCCCATTCTTCGTTCACCTGGAAGAATGCGCTGTTTTTTGCAAATTTGCAAGCCCATATGTCATCCCTTTCACGGTCAAAGGAAAGCGAAGCAAGGTCCTCTATCCATACCATGAAGGACAAAATGAGTCAATTCTATGAGGAAGATGAGAACAAGCCCCGTTCAATACACAATCTCGATCCTATTCTTATCCATCCTGATACCGTATCGGGTAGTGGGCCGTGTACCTACGGAGCTGATCTCCAGATCTTTAAGCGCATATAGGCCGAACCTTCCGAGGAGATCGCTTTTGATCTTGCCTTTGTACATGTTAAAGTTGTCGGCACTCAGGTTGGTAATGCCGGTATCGCTCATCTCATCA
>SDBT01013974.1_pt1 | contig 12835 bp, 19 predicted proteins | sample 2277101 | NCBI WGS metagenome assembly SDBT01 (sample SAMN10404973, study PRJNA504765) | marine sediment metagenome | isolation source: marine sediment core GS10_PC15, 103 cmbsf | place: Arctic Ocean: Southern Knipovich Ridge | collected 2010 | reverse complement strand
ACACCTCGTTCGGCGAATTCGGACACCACCATCCTCGAATTTTTACGCCGGGTACATCCCGGTATCGATTTCGATTGGGTGAACGAACTCAAAAATGTTGACCCGGCTCCTTCCGGTGGTGCAGCCACCAATGTGATGGCGATCTATGATCGTAATCCGGACAAACTGACCCTGGAAATTCCCCAGGAATATGAGCAGTTCCCTGTCCAAGAACGAGGGCTCGAATTCGTTGTTCCCGCACACGGGCGCATTGGAGGCGTGATAATTTATTATCCGCTTTCTGTCAGTTTAGTCGAAGGCATTTAACCAAACGGAGGTAGTCAAAATGATCGTCCATTCTTATAACCCATTTATTTACCGTTGGCGCGGTAGGGTTTCTCTTATTCCCGGATCCAATACAGTTTCTGATGCAATTGTAAAGGACATGAAAAAAGATGACAGGTTCCTGGATCTTGTCGAAAAAGGAAAATTTCGTTTTCTCAAAGTAGAATACGAAGGCGACAAACCCAAAAGCGCGGATTCCGAAACCGAAGGCACCAAACAAGATGCCCTGGAACAGATCCTGGCCATGAAGGCCACGGACGGTGTTAAAGCCGTAAAGGATTCCGGGGACATTGAACTTCTTCGAATGGTCTCTGATTCTGATGACGCAAAGGCCACGGTTGTGACTGCTGCGGATAAGCAGATTGCACGGCTTGAAGAAGACCGCGAAGAAAAAGAAAAAGACGAGGAGTAAACCTTGGCTTCTTTCGCTGCATATGTCGCAGCAAGGAATCCGGATGCGGTAAGTGATCCACTTTTACCGGCTCTGGAATCCCAGGCGCGAGAGGAAACCGGAGGCGAACTTGATGATTGTGGCCTTACGGAGAAAGCTGTTTTTCTTTTGGCCATGCACTGGTGGTCACTTCTTAAACGGGATCCTGGTGGCCTTGGGATTAACGGCCAGTTAAAAAAGGAAAAAGAGGATAGACTCGAAAGGGAATATCTAATTGATTTTTCTCTAACCGCACGATACCCCGATCTTTCCCAAACACGCTGGGGATTGGAATTAATTCGATTAAGAAAATCATGCATTATTGGATTCAGAAATCGTTTAACCGTACCGTAAATTATGGCATCTTTTATAACAGTGACATCGAGGGTCGAAGATCGGGACCTGGGATGGAAGGCCATAAAAGCCCGAATTCGGTCACTAAATGGTCGGCTGGTAGACAACGGTTTTCCTGAAGACGGTAAAACCTCGGGCCGATACTCCATGGTCCAAATGGCTGATGTCGCAGCCAAGAATGAGTTTGGTTCTGGATCCGCTCCCGCCAGATCATTTTTAAGAAGTTCTTTTGATTCCGGAATAAAAAATACTTTTCGAGCCATCAAAAAAAATGTGGAACTCGTTGGCCGGGGAACAATCTCCGCTGAAAATGCTATGCAGAATTTGGGGAAATTTTCTGTGCGCCAGATTAGAAAAAGAATTCAGTTTGGGAGATTTACTCCATTGGCTCCGGCTACAATTGCAAAGAAGGGGCATTCAACTCCTCTTTTAGAAACGGGACAGATGTTTGAAACTGTTCAATTTAAGGTGGGGCGATTTGGAAGATGAGCAGTTCATTTCGGAAAACTTTAATTCGGCGATCCAGAACAGGCCCCCCTACGAACGTAAAGGGCCGTTATACCCCTGCCACCACATCGGATACAAATTTCAAAGCTTCCGTGCAGCCTACCCGGCCCCACGAAGTAATGCACTTGGCCGAAGGGCGAAGAAACAGTAAAACCTTTTGGCTTTACACGGATACGGATTTAAATATGATCACTGCTAACAATCCTGATTTAGTGGTTATCAATTCAGAGGTATACGAAGTTTGGGAAAAAGGTCCTTGGCAGAATAATGTGTTGCCTCATTTTAAAGTTTTAGTTGGAAAGATTTTGGAGAATTAATGACCACTGCAGTATTGAAAGATGCCTATTTCGATTGGGTCCAATCAGCAACTGGTCTTGCTACTGCTAAAATCATTTTTTTGAATCAGGATTTTAAAAGACCGGACAGGGATTACATCTCCCTTTTTATGTCGGACTTTGTTGAAATAGGAGACCAGTACACAAGCCATCCAAATAATACAACGGGAGCAGCCGTCATTGTTCAGGATTGGGAGCATACGCTTCAAATACAGGCCATTGGTGATAAGCTTGGTGTGGTGGACCCCATTGAAAGACTTTTAAATTTACAGGCATCCCTCGGGATGATTAATAAGTATAAAATTTTGCAGGATGCTGGAATCGCATTTGTGAATAGCCTTTTAGGACCCATAGATATTTCGGGACTAAAAGATGTGGGATTCGAACCCCGGGCAGCTTTGGATTTAAAATTCAGGTTGCCTTGGGATATTACGGATCCTGACCAAGGTGTCATTGAGAAAACAATTATCGAGAGTACGGTTGTGTCGCCTAATCTCGTGGATCAAACCATTTCGTTAATTACGGTTGATTCAACCCCATAGAAACTAAAAGGAGAAGAACATGCCTCTTTCTGAAATTGTGAAATTAACCATTACTCGGGAGACTTCCACGGTTGCCCGGGCCGGTTTTGGGGTTCCCCAAATAATCGGACCAAACGTGAATGTGAACGGAAGATTTGCATTTTTTACGGATGCCCAATCCGCCATTGCAGCTACCGTAGGGGTAAGCACTCTTGAGGCAGCGCAAATCAATGCTTTTTTTGCTCAACAGCCTTCTGTTGCTAAAATTGCTTTAGGAGCCCTTCAGGCTGCGAAGGTGGCCACATTTACCGGTCCAATGACCGCAGGGTCCATTAAGGCCACAGTCAATGGTGTTGTAATTGATACGCCCTTTGACACGGACCAGGATACCACCTTGGATAACATGGCCATATCTATTGCAGCGGAAGCAGATGTTGCCACTGCAGTTAATGTCACGGGTACGGTAACTGTTACTCCGGCTGCAGGAAAAGCCGTTGGTGTCGTTTACGATGTCACGGGCGCAACCGGAATTACGGCTGTGGTTACCAGTTCCACTCAGCTTTCGGAAACCTACACCACGGCCTTGGATTTAATTTTGGCCAGTAATCCCGATTGGTACGGATTGATTGGCGCCACTCGTGTTCTTGCTGAACAAAAGGATTTGGCGGATTGGACAGAAATTAATAAAAAGTTCCTGTCCCTTGGCTCGGCTGATTCGAATATCATTGACCAAAACAAAGCGACAGATGTTACATCCATTGCTTGGTATCTACAAAGTAAATCCTATGTTAAGTCACAGGCTATTTTTGGGCTTAAGTCTGCTACGGAAGGAAACGATGCTGCAGCCCTTGGAAAAATGCTGCCATTCGATCCCGGGACCTATACCCAAATGTTAATGACCCTTGCCGGAATCACTGTGGATATTCTCACACCTACGCAGTCCATAAATGCCCGGGACAAAAATGCAAATGTGTACCAGCCCATTGGCGGACAAAACGTTCTTCGGGAAGGAACTGTTGGCGGAACAGAATTCGCAGACACAATGATATTCATTGATTTTCTTCAGTCCACTATTGAGGAATCTGTTTTTGCTGCCATGGCAGGTGTTTTGAAAGTTCCTTTTACACAGGTGGGGATTGATGCCATTGGTGCAGCTATTGATAATCCGCTTCAGACTGGTCAAAACCGTGGCGGGATATCTCCGGATGAATTCGATGATGCTGGAAACCGCATTGGTGGATTTGTAGTGAATCTTCCCCGTATCCAGGATGTGGATCCAGTTGATAAGGCCAATCGTTGTTTGCCGGACATAAAGTTTACTGCTTTCCTCTCCGGAGCAATTCATGAGGTCCAGATCGACGGAATAGTTACTGTTTAATGATTAAAAAATAAGGAGACTCTACTATGTCAGTAAGAACTTTTGATCCCGGTCAGGTTTCCCTCATTGTGGGGGCCTTTCCAATCTCGGGATTTGCAGATGGGACTTTTATTAACGTTTCCCGAGAAAATGATTCCTTCAGCAAAGTAACCGGGGCTGATGGCATTACTTCTCGTGCGAAGTCAAATGATCGTTCCGGAATGATTGTCATCACCCTGGCTCAAACCTCTCCCTCCAATGATGTATTGTCAGGGATTAATGCAGCCGATGAATTGAACAGTGATGGCGTGGTTCCTGTTTTTGTTAAAGATAACTCTGGTCGGGGTTTATTTGTTTCCGCCTTTGCTTGGATACGCCGACCTGCAGATTCTGAATTTTCTAAAGAAGTTTCCAATCGGGAATGGACTTTGGATTGTTCTGAACTGAACATGTTCGTGGGAGGTAACCCAACGGCAGAATAAAAAAGGCCCAATCTAAAAAAATTAGACTATTACGGAGGTAGTTTATGCCAATTAAAAGTATTGAGTTGTCCGTTTCTGGGCACCAAGTAAAAATAATTCAATTCGCAGCAATGCGGGGAATCGTAATTAAAGCACGTTTGCTTAAAATCGGTTTGCCTGTATTCGCACCGCTTTCTGGTGCAATACCTAATTTAAAATCGGCAGGGAAATCTCTCCTGGATGCCAATGTATCTGAAGTCTTGCCCAAAGCCTTGGAGTCACTTGCAGAATCTGTGGACGGAGAAGTCCTTCAGAAATTGTTTAAGGATTTGTTGGCAAGCACTTGGGTTGACGGCAAGCCAATGGAGGATGAAAATAATTTCAATGATGCGTTTTCAGGAAATTATGAATTTCTCTACATGTTAATAATTGAGGTCATAAAAGCTAATCGTTTTTTCGCCCTCGGCGGTATTGGAAGCCTACTGACAAAGTAAAGGAGCAGTCAGTAGAAAATACCGCCAAAAAGAAAAAAATTTTAGACAACGCTTCGGAGGAGCTTCTCGAAAACTATGAGATGTATCTTTTGGTTGAAAGCAAAATGGCTACCTTTACTGAACTGAATGAAATTCTAAGTTTGGATGATGTTTTTAAATTGCTGGATTATATGGATATGATAAATGCAATGCGTGAAGTGGATATGCCTAAAGTTGGAAAATAAATGGCACAACAAATAGTAGTCAGAGAGCTTATTACCCGACTCGGTTTTAAAGTCGATGAGGGTGGTCTTCGCCGTGCGGAAAAACGGATAGCAAATGCTGCCCGTAATTTCCAAAGGGTGGGCAGGAACATGACTCTTTTTGTGACGGCACCCATTGCGTTAATGGCAAAAGGTTTAATTGGTGCTGCAGCGGAAGTGGAGATTCTGGATAAGTCCCTGGAGGCCCTAGTTGGAAATAAGGACAAGGCCAAAGAATTACGGAAAGAATTATTCCAATTAGCTTTAGAATCCCCCCTGCTCGATGTGCGGGAAATTGGGCAAGTGGCCAAAAAACTTTTGGCTTTTCAGGTCCCATTAAATGAACTGGTAAATACAACCCGATTACTTGGAAATATTTCGGCAGCGACGGGTGCCCCAATTGGACGTATAGCCAAGGCTTATGGGGATGTTGTTTCTAAGGGACGGCTACAGTCTTTTGAAGTCAGGCAGTTTGCAGAGAATGGAGTAAATCTTTTAGAAGCCTTAGTAAGAGTGGGGGTTGGAAAAAGTACAGCCGTAATTGAGCAAATGATCACAAATCGTGAGGTTTCTGCAAAAATGGTCAAACAGGCCTTGAATGAATTAGCAGGGGCCGGTTCAAGATTTGAAAAACTGCAAAGAGATGTGGCAAAAACCACAACAGGGCGATTTAGAAAATTAATGGAACAGTTGTTTTTGCTTCGTGCTGAAATTGGAACAAAACTTTTACCCATTGTAAATCGTTTCATGGTATTTATTACCAGATTAGCTGAGAGATTTCGAGGGCTGAGTTCCGATGTCCAACGGTTTATTCTCATTATGGGAGCTGTCATTGCTGCCATCGGTCCTATTCTTTTAGGGCTGTTCATCTTATTAAAAATTTTAAATCCAGTTGCCCTGGCCTTTGCCATCTTAGCCGTAGCTGTTGGTGCCATTATTGATGATTTCGTTATTTGGAAAAATGAAGGTAATTCTCTATTGGGTGAGATATTGGGTGATTATGATTCCTTCGCCAAAGGAAGCAAAAAAGTTTGGACATCAATTGTTGGGACTATTGAAGAATCAACAAAACGAATTTTGGTTCTTTTAGCTGGATTAGTTTTAGCTACACAAAATTTTGCTTTAGGCGGGTTGTTTTCTGAAGAAGGAAGACGTAGAATAGTAAAAGGATTATCGGGAGCAGCTTCGGCTTTTGGCGTGAGTATACCTGCTATTCCTGCTGGTCCTGTAAAAGGTCCTGGTGGGATTGCAGGAGCAACAACATCTGAAAGAGATTTAATTGCTTCAGGACTAGCCTTTATTCAGGGAAAAGGTGATCTCGGTTCTTTCATTACTGCCATTGGTGGAACTATCGGAAGTAATATTAAGGGTGGGGACAAGGGTGTTCAAACTGGTGGGGATGCAACTTCCAGATTTTTAGAAAGAATTATAGATAAAGGAGTAAACCGATCAGCGACTCAAAGAATTTTTAATGACAGTGGTGCAAAAAATATTAATATAACCGTGAATGGTGCTGGGGATCCCAAAGCTGTTGCCAATGAAGTAAAAAATAGTCTGTCTCGTGAACTGATAAGCAATACGGACAACCCGGAATTGGTGAGGTAGCATGTCATTTCCAGGTGTAAATAGATTAGTGACCATGATTTTTGGAAGAAGGACGCCCACTCAGATAGGTCCTTTAATCCTTGATGTGATGGTCAGTGAAAACCATCAGTATAAAAATCAAATTACGGCCTTCCCAATTGAAAATAATTCACAGATCTCTGACCATGTTCTTCAGGAACCTGAGAGGCTATCCTTTACTGGATTTATAACAACTTCCCCCATTAGGTATTTAGGTGGGTTGGTTGATCGAACGGGATCCTTGACTGGAGAAGAATTAGTTGGTAGCCAAAAATTTCGTTTAGAAAATTCTTTTGTGATGCTGATGCAATTGGCTGGGTATGACTTTCCAATTCAGGAAGGAACCAAAACTGCAGTTAAGAACATTATTCGGGATGTGGATATTGTAACGGGACTTCGATCCTACAGCAATATGATTCTGGAAAGTTTGGATATTCCCCGGGACAAAACAACAGGAGAAACCATTCGGTTTAATGCCACCTTTAAAAAAATTGTAAAAACAGAAGTTCGTTTCGTAGAGGCAATAAATCTTGCTCAGTTAAATGATAAAACAACTCCTGGAAATTCTTCCCGTGTCAAAGAACAAGGGGCTTCAAAAAAATCAGTAGCTGAACAACAAACCAAAAATACACCGACAAGCATTCTCCGTAAGGGATCAGATGCAATAGGGATAACTAAACCTGGACCCTAACCATGGCAGTAGATATTCCATTCACTCAGTACCCATCGTACACTCAACAGATTATTCTGGACGGAGAAAGTTTTCTCTTTCAGTTTACCTGGAATACCCGCATGGAGGCCTGGACAGTTTCAATTTTTGATTTGGATTTAGTTGAAATTATAACTGGACTAAAATTGGTTTTGAATTGGGAACATTTTTTTCAGTACAGACATTTACCCCTGCCCCCCGGACAACTTTTAGTTTTTGACCCGGACCCAAATAATAAAACCAAAATTGGTTTTGAAGATTTTAAAAATTCCAGGGCTTTAAAATTGGTTTACATTGAAGAAGACGAGGTTTTAGAAGGTGCAGTTTGATAGAAAAGTAACAGCCCAGGTGGATATTCCTGGACGTTCTGAAGGGCTTCAGTACGAAGGATTCCGTATGGTTTTCCATATTGAAAAAACATCTTCCTCGGATCCTAATAAGGCGACCCTTGAAATTTATAATCTTTCTAGGGAGTCCCGTGATTTTCTGGATTCTGTTCAGAAGTCTAGACTTACTATCCGAGCGGGTTACGCGGATGAACCGGATATTGAAACAATTTTCAAAGGAACAATTACGCTCACTTCTCATCGGGCTACCGCCCCAGACATTGCCACAATTTTTGAAGCAGCCGATGGTAAAAAGGAATTAAGGGAAGACACTTTCAGTAAATCGTTTGGAGAAAATGTTAGTGCATTACATGTCTTTGACGAAATTTTAAAGGAATTAAAATGGGATCGGAAAACAAAAATAAAAGATGTCAATAAAATTATTCAGGATGTTCGTTTAGGAAAAGGATTCACCTGGAATGGTTTAGGTAAAGATGCTCTAGATCAACTTTCGGATATTCTAAAATTCAATTGGTCTTTTCAAAATGAGGCAGTCAAAATTATTGTCAGTGGAGTTAGCAACGATGTAATTGAGACTGTGGTTTTATCTGCGGAAACAGGGATGATCGGTGTTCCCGAAAAATCGGATAAGGACAGTGTTAGAACTAAAAAATTGGAAAAGGAAATTGAAAAGCAAAGAAAGAATGAGCCCGGTTTTGTAGTAACCTCTCTGCTCAAGCCCAAGGCGGAACCCGGTGGATTAGCCTTTTTAAAAAGCGAAGTTTTAGGAATTGATTCCAGGTTCCCGATTGGGGATGTGGTTCATGATGGTGATAATTTTGGACAGCCGTGGACTAGTAAGATCAAATGTTTAATTTCGCCTAATCAAAGTAAACAAGTCCTGGAAGCCCAAGCGGGAGTTTTAGCATAATGCCTGAAAATTTTTCTACAGGAACAGGTGCAGATAATGTCACGGATGCTGTGAGCCATGCCATTGCTTCCTATTTGGCCTCATATTTAAATACAGCCATTCCTGGAGTGGTAACAAGAGTCTATCCCAAGGATCCTAAAAATCCAAGCGGTCCTAAATTGGCAAAGATAGATGCCCGACCAATAATAAAAAAGAAGTTTAGAGATGGTTCTGAATTGGCCTATGAAGCAATTCCTGCGGTTCCAGTAGTTTTTCCTAGAACAGGTAAAGTGAGAATGTCTTTTCCTTTGGATGTTGGTGATGGCGTATTATTAATTTTTTCTCAAAGATCAACAGAAAATTTTTTATTTTCCGGAGGAGAGACAGCCCCTTCAAGGCCGGAAATGTTTGCCTTGACAGATGCTATTGCTATTCCCGGGCTGTTTCCGTTTGGTGAGGGCTTGGATGTAGGGGAACTAAAGAAATTTGAAATTGTGACAAAAAATATAGATTTACTAATAACGAACGGACAGGCAACCATAGAAACGGATGGTTTAGCTGTGAAAATTAATGAAGACGGATTGACGGTAGACGCATGAAAAAAATAGCAGTGCAGGGAATGACCTTGGTTATGAAACCTCCGCACACGGGAGTAATCTTTGTGTTTGATCCGCCGTCCACCCGGTTAGCAGCCAATGGCCTTGGTGCTTTTTTAGATGGAACCCGGATTCAAGTAACCAACATTATCACCCCGGGTTTCCCTATTCCTGATCCAGGACCATATTTAGTCCCATTGGTTGCCACCGCTTTGAGAAGCAGGAGTACAGGACTTTTAGTTCTGAGGGAAGGGGATGAAAGTGACCCCCAAGCATTTGTACCAAAATTAATTAACCCGGCTCCGCCACCAGATTTTTTAGAACCCGTGCCTCCAGTATCTTTTATAATTCAGATTGCTGCAGCCGGTCAGAGCAGGAGTTTGGCTTCATGAGCATTGACATTGAACTGGAAAGATTACCTAATGGACAACATGACTTGGCTCTTAGAAATTTTGACCTACAGCTTGTTAGGGATGCGGAACACATTCGGCAAAATTTGGCAATTCGACTTCAATTCTTTTTTGAAGAATGGTTTTTGGATTCCACGGAAGGTGTTCGTTATATTGATTTTGTTTTTGTTGCTAATCCTAACCTTCAAAATATCTCTTCTATTATGAAAGCGACAATTCAGGAAACGGCAGGGGTTAACGCGATTTTAAGGTATACGCAAACGCTTGATCGGCGGAATAGAAAACTCAGTATTGCTTTCAAAGTGGATACAATTTTTGGTCCTATTGAAGACACTCAAACAATAGGAGTAACTGTATAATGGCATTTGGAATTACAAACTCTGGCTTTGTTTTAAAACGTCTTGAGGATATTAAAGCGGATGTGGAATCAGGCTTAAGAGAGGCATTTGGTGAAATCAATACTGGACCTGATTCTGTTTTCGGTCAGCACATAGGTGTATTCTCTCGACAACTTGCCGAGGTCTGGGAAGAAATGGAATTGGTTTATAATTCCCAGTACCCAAACACGGCTGACGGTGTGGCCCTGGACAATTCATCGGGGATCGTCGGCGTAATCCGGCTTCCAGCAGTTTCAACCACAGTAGTAGTTCAAATGGAAGGCACGGAAGGCACTCCAGTCCCTGCTGCCCGGGAATTTGCAAAGTCCTCTGATGCAGAGACTTTTAAAACCCTTGCTGCAGCTACCATAACCAATCTTAAACTCCATAGGTTTCAGGTCAGCGTGGATGATTACACCCAATCTTTTGCCTACACAATAACCATTGATGGCTTTGCTTCAAGTTTTATTCCAACCCCTCCTTTTGCAGCCGGAGTTTTTGATCAGGAATTCATTGCCCGTAATTTGTCTTTTGCAATAAACGCAAATACCAATATTAATACCAAAGTTTTGGCCGGACATTCTCAGGGAGATAATTTTCTAACCATCCGGATTCTGACAAATGAAGTTTCCAACACTTTTACGGGTACTGTTGGATCTAAACTTACCGTCGATGCCATCTGGTCTCCAGTAAATGTCATTGCAGATAACGCGGGAAGAGTCCCTGCCCCCGTCGATTCTATCAATACTATCAATACTCCGGTGAGTGGACTTTCTCAAGTCTCGAATCAGATAGATGGCGTGACAGGCCAGCCAATTGAAACGGATCCGGATTTTAGAATTCGTAGAAAACTCAGTCTTGAAGTGATTGCTGCAGCCACGGTTGGCGCCATCCGGGCTCGTTTAATTCAGGACCTGACGGAGGTCTCCTCAGCCTTTGTTTTTGAAAACCGTGATGATATTTATACAGGGAATGGTGTCGCCTTAACCGTTTTTGATTCCGACTTTGTGACAGGGAACAGTATTGTCTATAAAGTTAATGATGAAACGGCTTCAGCAGTTCCGTTTAATACGGACCATGACACCACGATGGCTGATTTAAAATCAGCAATTGAAGCTTTGACCACAGTCCTTAGTGTGGTTTTAACTGATTTGTCTGGAGACAATCGTAAAATTGAGGTTACCACAATTCCCTTTACTACGGGCAATATCTTTCGGATTAAGGGTCCAGAGGTTCTGGTTTCTGGTGGTGCTTCCCAACCGGCATCGGAACATTTTCTTTCCAACACGGGTTTGCCTCCGCACAGCTTTGAGGCTGTGGTAGCTGCTTTGGATGAACCGGCAATTAATCAAGCCATTGGCGATAAAATTTTTGAAGTCAAACCCGCTGGCATTCAATCCCATGGAGCGAATGACGTAGATGTTACGGACTCTAATGGCGAGGTCCAAGTTATGCGTTTCACTCGGGCAAAGACGAAATTTGTTTTTGTGGAATTAGATTATAATCGATCCAATGCAGATGACCCATTTCCTTTGGATGGTGAAACACAAATTGCGAATGAAATTTTGAGGATAGGTGACGGCCTTACTTTTGGAAATGATTTGCTGATTCAGGTTTTTGAAGCAGCCGGGTATATTGCCAGAGGTGTTACATTGACGGCTGTCCGATTGGCTGTAAAGGATGACCTTATCGACCCCTTGGTGCTTCAAACAGTTAATATTAAATTGAAGGTATCTGAATTACCGACTTTTGATTTAACTCGAATTACTTTGTTAGATGTCACGCCTCCATAGGGGTATAAGAAATGGAGGGCCTATTAAATGACAGACAACGAAAATGGTTTCACCTTAAAGGAAATTCTAAAAGAAACGCGCGTAAATGTAGACGATCATAGACAAGAGTTTTTGGAATTAAGGGAAAAGTATGAAAAACAATCCACCGCAACCAAGGATAAAGTTGAAAAGGCGGAAACAGACATTAATGGTCTGGGAAAACAGGGCAGGGACCTTGAAAAACGGGTCAGGCGTTTGGAGTTTCGGGTTTATGCGGCTGTCACGGTCATTACTATTTTGGGTTTTGTAATTCAAACTTTTTGGAAATAAAAATGGCGTATTTAAAATGGGCGGCAGTTCCAAGAGGACAAACCAAGGCAGGGGATATTTTGCAAGTATATCCGGATGGGCTTTTCTTAGCTGGAAAAAAGAAAGAATGGTTTTATTGGAATTGCGTTACAAAAGTCAGCCAAACAGTAGCAGAATTAAAAGCCCTGCTTACAAAACCTGCTGAAATAAGTGGGAATATTGTCGGGGACGAAAACCGGCATTCGGTAAAAATTGATTCACTTGGGCTTTCTGATTTTGATAAAAGCATGATTCAAAACAATAAAACAGAGTCCCCGGTTTCAACTACGACCCACGATTTTAATTTGGTCGTCGAGGATAAAGAGGCAAAGTAATGGCTGATTATGCAAACGCAATAGATTCTGGTTCGGCCATCGAAACTTGGCGCGAAGCCCGGGACGATGCAGAATTGCAAAGCCTGGGTTCTGGTGATACTTACACCCTAACCCTTGAAAGCAACACTGAAGATACTACAACCTGTACCTTTGATTCAGGGGATTGGGCCGGGGTAAATTTTGTAATAAAATCCGATGTGAAATATACGAAAAGATTTTCTTATAATAGAAGCGGTGGAAGCCCGGCGGGGGATGAAATAATAAACTGGAACCAGGGAGGGGCCGGAACCCTTGTTATGACTGATATTATTTTTGATTTGGAATTAGAAACTGGTTCCTTCGGTCACATTAGAAATGGGTCCATACCATCCGGCCAACAATTGTATGAAAGGGTGGGCTTCGCA
>SDBT01013973.1_pt1 | contig 12836 bp, 10 predicted proteins | sample 2277101 | NCBI WGS metagenome assembly SDBT01 (sample SAMN10404973, study PRJNA504765) | marine sediment metagenome | isolation source: marine sediment core GS10_PC15, 103 cmbsf | place: Arctic Ocean: Southern Knipovich Ridge | collected 2010 | reverse complement strand
TCAGTCAACGGCAATCGACCTTTCGGCGATAAGCGAACCCATCTAAGTATTGTACTTGTGTTTAGGCTGTTTTGTCGCGGGAGGCGGCAAAGAGGCCCCTGCTTGACGGGAAGTGAATGGGCTGAGATGATTCGCCAGCGTTTGGAGGGCCGAAAGCTTGTCTTCCATCAAAGCGTGCCTTGCTGCCGGGATCGACTCCAACGACCACGGTTCGGAGCTCGATGACGTAGCGGTAGCACAAATGGCGGCAACCGGAACCTTCCTCATACCTACGGTTGCGGTGGTGGAGCGGGATCGTGATCCTCGGACGTCGGCGTTCGTTCTAGGAAAGGCTGCAGAGATTAGGGAAAGCCATATGGCCAGCTTCTCTCGCGCCCTGGGGGCCGGCGTCAAGATCGCCGCCGGATCGGATTCCCCGTACTCGGGTGGATTCACCCAGGTGGACGAGCTCAAGGCCATGGTGGCTCATGAGATTCTGGTGAGCACCATCGAGGAGCTGCCGGTCGAGCTGAACGTCCCCTCCGGGGGTAGTTGAAATCCCTTGCCTTCAAGCGAAGGGAAGATTCCTGATGTCACGGAGGGGACGAGGAAAATGTGCCCCGACTGTCGTCAGGGGTTTTAGACGATGGCGATGGTTGAGATAGCTCCACTGCTCAGAGTTCTCTTAGTGCGGGCGCATCGAGTCGAATTCCATTCGACGCGCCCGCCGCAATCCCCCGGCTTAGCAGGGGGATTATTATCGTAACTGGTAGGAAATCAAGAATCGCAAGTTGAACAGCCCGTCGTTTTGCTCCGATGTGCTCGGCGGCCGCACCACGCTGAGCCAGGTATAGAAGACTTCACCGGTGATTTCGAGTTTAGGAGTCAGTGCGTAGCCCACACCGGAAGTAAGGGAGAGGGTTGCGCCGTCGGTGAGCTGTAGGGTTTGGTCGATGAGCCCCGAGTATTGGGCGTCGACCTGAAACTCCAAGTCCATAGTGTTGACGGCTAACCCAAAGTACGGGGTCCAGCGGCGGTTTTCCGACACATAGCCGATACTTGCCTCGCCACCCGCCATCCGCTGCTTGTGCTCGTCGTTGGAAATTTCCTCACAAGAGAATGGGTTACGCTCCGGATCCGGGCCCGCGGCGACCGTTTCGGCGTCACAGGTGATATCCCCTTCGATAGTGCCGAACTGGCCATAGCCTCGCAGCCCGAGCTGCCACTGGTCCGATAGCTTGAACGGTCGGCCGATGCTGACGGCAAAGAGGTTGGGTTTTATACCGCCCGCGGCAATAGGTGGAACGTAGCCGAGGCCGAGTGAGAACTGGTTGGGTAGGCCTAGGGTGAGACGGATCCGACCAAAGAAGGGAGTCCTGTTGAGGTCCTCCAATTTCGTGCCGTCAAAGCCCACCCGACGCTTGTCTTCGCTCAGCGAGGGTATCCATCCACCTTCAAAACCCAGATCGATGGCGCCCGATTTCATCTCCGGTGGAACGCCGAAACCCGTCGGGATACCAATGGAAGCGAAATATTTCATCGCCCAGGCCTCCGGGCGATTGAACTCGAGCTGCTCGGTTCCTGAAACGAAATCTTGGGCTGTTGTACTGCCGGCGCTCAGAACGAGGGTCAAGGCTGCACCGGAAAGGGCTCTGGCGGTATGTAAACGCATTCTAGTCAAGCCTCCCACTGCCATATTCTTACAGGCATGCATCAAGTGGACCCTAGCACGACCGACAGCGCACGAAGTGTGAAGAGGCTCACATCGATGGGGTCTATGTAAGCTGGTTCACACAAAATCGTGGTGGTTTTGGGTAGATTGTAGATACGTCGAAGTATGGAGGAAACATGTTCGGCAAGACCATGGTCTTTTCTGTGGGTTTTCTGATGTGGCTCTCCGCTCCCTCATTTGGACAAGAGGGCGCGGTGTTCTCGATTCGGGCCGCTGAAAGCTCTTTCACCGTCACGGTGGGTAGAGCGGGTCTACTCAAGTTGTTCGGTCATGACCACATCGTGGAAGTGCGTCGGTACACCGGCGAGGTGAACTGGAGCCCGGACTCCGCCGAAACTTCTTCGCTTCGTCTGGAGATCGAGGCGGCCTCTTTGATGGTGGTCGACGAAGGGATCGATGAAGAAGAAAGAGCAGGCATCCAGAGTGTTATGGAAACGGAGGTGCTCGAGGTCGACAAGTATCCTGTTATTCGTTTCGAATCGAAGAAGCTGAGACTCAAAGAGACGGATGACGGCGCCTATCGCGCTACAGTGAGCGGCGAGCTGACGCTCCACGGAGTGACTCGGGCTATTGAAATCCCGTTGCAGATTACCGTGAACGACGGAAGACTCCGCGCCCGAGGAAACATCAAGCTCAAAGGCAGCCGGTTTGGCATCGAGCCGGTTAGCGTCGCCGGGGGTACGGTAAAAACCAAAGACGAGCTCGAACTGACTTTCGACCTGATCGCGATTTCACATTGAGATATGAAGATCTGTACCGGCTTACGCCGGGAGATTGTGAATTCGCATCATTTGTTAACTACTTAACGATTTCTAGAAACTTTATCAAGGACAATCGGATCGATTTATCCGTGCGGTCAAGCTCGAAAAAAGGAAAAAAATAAGGAGATGATGAAATGGAAGATAATGCCAGCAAATCGGAGGACCTCAGTCGACGCGAGTTTACCAAGAAATCGGCACTTGCCTTGCTGAGCGGGGTTGCGATAACCATCGTCGGCTGTAGCTCGGACAGCCCGATGTCCCCAACAACGACGACTCCAACAACGCCGCCGCCGGCTCCCACCCCGAGCAGCGATGTTTCGGGATCGGTGTCCGCCAATCACGGTCATACCGCCGTGATCACTGCGGCGGCCTTGACGGCGGGCGACATGTTGAGCCTCGACATCACCGGCACGGCGAACCACCCTCATACCGTGGAGTTGACTGCGGCCGATCTCACCCAGATCGAAAGCGGCCAGAGGGTTTCCAAGACTGCCTCGACGAACGCTTCACACAATCACACGGTCACATTCAATTGATAGGAGGATTGTCCAGTCGCTGAAGTTGCTCGACGAACCGGTCCGACATGACCGCTGCGCCCCAGACGTTCATATGTCCCCGGTCAAACCAGTTTTCCGGGACGAATAGTTCGTCCGGCTGCGCGCAAGACACCACGGTGGCTCCAATGTCGGCGAGGAAGGATCGATAGGCAGAGCTCATGCGAGGGTCGCCATAGGCCGGTATCTCCACCGCAATGAGATCGACGCCACGTTCCTGGCAGAGTCCGGCGATGCGGGCCATATAGCGGTTCCCTCTCTCGCGGGGATCGGGTTCGTAGGGGGCGTAGATTCTCGGAGATGGTGGTTGCGCCATTCTCTCAGTGGATCGAAGCGATCCGCCTGTCTCATAAAAATTGCCTGGGGTAGAGCGACCGAAACGCAAGCGAGCCGCGGTCCGGTAGAGAGCCTGTCCGTATCCTGCCACGCCGTAGCCGAAGCTCTCCATGACCCAGAACCGAACTCGGCTTCTCACCTCGGAGGTATACCAGGCTGTGTCGAGTAGGTTGTAGGGATCGCGGAGAGTGTCCGAGAGGGAGGCCAGTCGATGGAAATTGCGCTGGACGTGGTTTTGTTCGTTAAAGCCCACTTCCACAACCAGCCGCTCGACCGTGCCGATTTTCAAGATCTCTCGAGCGAGAAGAAAGTCCCTTCCGCGGCCCCGAAAACTGATGCCGAAGTTGAGGACTGCCTGCGGCTTTCCATACAGCGCCTGGGAGATGCGGGGAGCATCGAGAGCGGCCCAGATCTTGGAAGAGCCTACAAGCGCCATACGTACGGCGGGGCGCTGGCGCACTACGGCCTCGATTTGACTGTACTTGCTTTGCCCAAATCCACTCAGGGGCTGCGGATGCCAGAGCCGAAGAGCGATGGAAGGAAGGGCGACGAGCGCGAGAACCAAGGCGAACTGCCGTAGGTGGTGAAGGTTTGCTCGGACCGGGTCAGTCATGTGAAGCCTCAAAACTGGAAATAGATGAAGGCCTGATAAGCCTGGAAATGAAGCCTGAAAACTGTGCAGAGGGTGAGTATGGCCATCGCGAGCAAGGCCAGGAGCACGGGCCTCCGATTGTTGAAGAAATCGGCCCAGCGATCCAGGCGTGGTTCGGCATAGTTGTGTAGAAGGATGGCGGCGGCGAGAAGTAAGTAGCAGCTACGATTCACGTTGGCTTCACCTAGTCCTGCGGTAAAGGTGTCGCTCAGAAACCCAAAGGCAGACGGTAGGTCGTCGGCTCGAAAGAACACCCGCGCGAAGCAGGTGAGGTGAAAGAAGACCAGCACACCCCAGAATCGTCGCCACCGTCCCGGGTCGGGTGAGGGCGAAGGGAGGAAATTGTAGGCGACAAAAAGGAGGCCGTGAAGTCCCGACCAAACGAGAAAGTGCCACGCGGCGCCGTGCCACAGCCCTCCGAGAAGCACCGTCACCATCATGTTTCTGTATAGCTTCCGATGACCCCCCAGAGGCAGGTAGAGATAGTCCCGAAGCCAGGTGGAGAGGGTGATGTGCCATCGGCTCCAGTACTCCCGCGGGCTCCGGGCGAGGTAGGGTGATTTGAAGTTCACCGGGAGCTCCAATCCCATCAGTTTTCCGCAGCCCCGTGCGATGTCACTGTAGGCACTGAAATCTAAAAAGATCTGAAAAGCAAAAGCATATACCGCCAGGATGTGGGACCAGGTGCTATATCGATCGGAATAGGCGAAGACGGGGTCCACGGCGAACGCTCCCAAGGGATCTGCCAGGCAGACTTTCTTGAGCAGGCCATATAGGATAAGAAAGACCCCGCCGGTGCGGATCCGTCGGCGTAGGTCGCCGTCGAGCTGAGGCAGGAGCTCGCCCGCCCGCACGATGGGGCCTGCCACTAGCTGGGGGTAGGCCGCCACGAAAAAAAAGAACTTGAGGGGATTCCGGCAAGGTTCGATCCGTCGGCGGTAAACGTCGATGGTATAGCTCAAGGTTTGGAAAGTGTAAAACGAGATCCCGAGTGGCAGGACGAGATCGATTTCGGGGGCCTGCCACGCCAATCCGAAAAACTCGAGCCCTTGCGCCGCGGCATCAACAAGGAACCCCGTGTACTTGAAGGTTGCCAGCAGCCCCAGGTTGACCGTCAGTGAGAGGAGAAGGAGCCCCTTTCGAGCCGCCGGAGAGCGGGCTCGGGGCATGCCGAGGCCGACGGCGTAGTCCACCGCGGAGCTCAGCAGGAGCAGGATGAGGAAGCGGGGGCTCCACCAGGCGTAGAAAAGATAGCTGCAGGCGAGTAACCAGGTGAGCTGGGCCCGCAGAGTTGTCAGTGTGAAGAATACCGCCAGGACGAAAAGAAGGAACGGGGCAAAGACTGGGTCGACGAAGCTCATCTGCAGTGCGTTAGAGAGGTGACCTCGCTATAATTCGCGGGCGACTTACGTTCCGACCTGCCGAAAACAAACGTGAATTTCGCCCCAAGGGCTGCGAATTATCACACTTTGAGCGGCAAAAACCAACACCTTCCGGACTCATGAAGAGTACTGGTTGCGGACTGCGGGCTTCCGGGTAAGATCACTTCCGATATAGGGACAAGAGATGAAAAGCAGAAAAAATCGCTTGAAGCGCTACGTGATTGCCGGCTTGCTCGTCTGGGTACCTTTGGGCGTCACCTTTGTGGTGCTGCGGATCATCATAGATCTCATGGATCGCAGCCTGCTCCTTTTGCCGCCCGGTTACCGCCCCGAGGCCATTCTCGGCTTTCGAATCCCCGGACTCGGGGTTCTGCTCACGCTGGCCTTGCTTTTGGTCACGGGATTCCTGGCCGCCAACCTTCTCGGTCGTCGGCTGGTCGCCATTTGGGAGGCCCTGCTGGGTCGGATTCCCTTGGTCGGCGCGATTTATTCCGGTGTCAAGAAAGTATCTGAGACCGTCTTGACCGACAAAGGACTGGCCTTCCGCAAGGTGCTCCTCATCGAGTACCCGCGCCGCGACCTCTGGTGCCTTGCCTTTCTGACGTCGCGCCAACTTGGCGAGGTTCGCGCCAAAACGGGAAAAGACGTTCTGTGCGTCTTCGTTCCAACCACGCCGAATCCGACCTCGGGCTTCTTGATCCTGGTTCCCCGCGACGATGTGGTGGAGCTGGAAATGTCTGTGGACGAGGCTATTAGCATGATTATTTCTCTCGGTGTGGTGGTTCCAGACTGGCAACCGGGCCTGGCGGTCGAGACTTCTCCGTAGGCCATAGGGGGGGTGTCGGGAAGAAACGGGAACATTTTTTGCAATGAGCGGCAGGAACGGACTATTCTATCTCCGGGGGAGATGATGAAAGAAAGGCCCAGGGGTCGAGGGCCATGCGAATATGGCAAGAACGACGTTATTGCGGAGCCAGCACTCGCCTAGGCGCACTCCCATTTCCGTGCCCCCTTTTTTCATTCGGCGGACTCGCTGGACCTCTATCCTTCTCGCTGCCGTCATTGCTTCTTTGGTAGTTGCCTCCGGACCCGTCGAGGCCGACGACGCTAAGCCGCTCGACACGGAGATTTTCGGCCCCCCGCCGCCGAGTCCCCCCGCCGTCATCATCCGCGACGACCTCGGGCGGGTGACGCTCAGGGCCACACGCCTCGAAGAGGGCCTCGTCCTCGACGGAAAACTGGATGACCCGATCTACTCGCAGGTGCCGGCGATGAGCGACTTCATCCAGCAAGAACCTCATGAAGGTCAACCGGCAACCGAGAAGACCGAGGCTTGGGTGTTTTTCGACGACCAAAACATCTATGTCTCCGCTCGTTGCTGGGATAGTCACCCGGAGCGGATGGTGGCCAACGAGATGCGCCGGGACCACTTCAATATCTTCCAGAACGAAAACTTCACCTTGGTGATCGATACCTTTTACGATCGGCGTAATGGCTACTACTTTCAGACCAATCCTCTCGGAGCGATACGCGAGACGGCGGTGACCGACGAGGGAGCCAGCAACAACCAGGATTGGAACACCGTCTGGGACGTAAAAGCCACCATCTTCGAGAAAGGTTGGATGCTCGAGATGGCGATCCCCTTCAAGTCGCTGCGCTTCAAGGGGGGACGGGAGCAGATCTGGGGAATCAACCTGCGACGGGTGGTGCGCTGGAAGAACGAAATGTCGTATCTCGCCCCCGTCTCCGCCGCCCATGGGAATAGGGCCATCTATCGGTTCTCGGACGCCGCCACCCTCACCGGCATCGAGGTTCCCGGACAGTCGCGAAACGCCGAGGTCAAGCCCTACGCGCTCGCCTCCATGATCACCAACAACAACGCCGATATTCCCTTTTCGAACGATCTGGACGGTGCGGTCGGTTTCGACGCCAAGTACGGCTTGACCAAAGGATTGACCGCGGATTTCACCTACAACACCGATTTCGCTCAAATCGAAGAGGACCAACAACAGGTCAACTTGACGCGATTCAGCTTGTTCTTTCCCGAGAAGCGCGACTTCTTCCTGGAGGGGCAGGGGATTTTTTCCTTCGGGGGTGTCCGGCGGCGGGGTGGCGGGCGTTTCTTTCGCCCTGGAAACAGCACTGCAAATCTCACTCCCATCATGTTCTTTTCTCGCCAGATCGGTCTTACCGAAGACGGTATCGATCCGATCCAGGTGGGTGCGAGGGTCACCGGCCGCAGCGGGCGGTACCGCTTGGGCGCTCTGAATATCCAAACCGAGGGAGTCGACACCATTGCGATTCCGGCCACCAATTTCTCCGTCTTTCGGCTGCGCCGAGATGTTTTGCGGCGGAGCGATATCGGCGTCATCGCCACCCACCGAACGACTTCGCTGACCGAAGGGGCCACCTCGAACAGCCTGTTCGGAGTCGACGGCAACTTTGCCTTCTATCAGAACTTGCGAATCAACGGGTATTACGCGCTCAGCCGGACACCCTTGCCGGGCGTTTTACAGTCTGGAGACGAGTCCAGCTACCTGGGCCGACTCGATTACGCCGCCGATCGCTACGGGCTGCAGGTCGAGCATCTCAAGGTCGGAGGCCATTTCAAACCCGAACTGGGATTTCTATTTCGAGGAGCTTTCCGCCGAAGCTTCGTTCAAGGACGCTTCAGCCCGCGAGCGACCTCCATCGATGCGATTCGCCGTTTTATCTTTCAGGGGGATTTCGACACCATCAGCGACTTGAACGGGCGGCTGGAGACTCGGGTGTTCAAGGGGCTATTTCGCATCGAGTTCGAGAACAGCGATCAAGCGATCGCGGAGTTCGCGCGTAACTTCGAGTTCCTGCCGGAAGAGTTCGAGATTTCAGATGGCGTGATATTGCCAATCGCTGAATATAATTTCCAGGACGTGCGACTGATCTACCAGTTCGGTCCCCAGCGAACCCTTCCCGGTTTCGTGACCTTTCGCAAGGGGAGTTTCTTTAGTGGCGATCGTGATGAGATCGCTTACAACGGGCGGGTGGAAGTTTCCCCCCAAATCTCCATCGAGCCCCGCCTCTCGTTGAACTGGGTGAACCTGCCGCAAGGTGATTTTACCGCCCGTCTGGTGAGTGCTCGGCTGAACTACACCTTCTCCCCGAGGACGTTCCTCAGCAGCTTCCTCCAGTACAACTCGAGCTCGGACAGCTTTGCCGCCAGCCTTCGCTTCCGGTGGGAGTATCAGCCGGGAAGCGATCTATTCGTGGTTTACAGCGAAGGGCGTGAGGACCTTTCCATCCTTCCCCGACTGGCAAACCGCTCTTTTGCCGTCAAGTTCACCAAGCTGTTCCGTTTTTGAGGGAAACGTTGTTGCTTTTACCCCCTGAGTTTCATTATTCTCCTCCCGCGGTGGGCGTCATGAAGAGGAAATCATTATGGGTGGTGTATTCGGAGTCGCTGCAAAAGGGGACTGTGTCGAGGATCTATTCTACGGAACCGATTATCATTCCCATCTAGGAACCCGCCGGGGCGGCCTGGCCGTCTTGAACGGCAAAGGCTACACCCGATTCATCCACAATATCGAGAATGCCCAGTTCCGCTCCAAGTTCGAGGAGGACATCGTCAAAATGGGGGGCAACAAAGGGATCGGTGTCATCAGTGACACAGATGCTCAGCCCCTCATCATCGGCTCCCACCTGGGAAACTACGCCATCGTTACCGTAGGTCAGATCAACAACCTCAACGAGTTGGTGGCAGACGCTTACCACACCCATAGCACTCATTTCCTCGAGATGGACGGCGGTGCGATCAATCCCACCGAGCTCGTTGCGACCCTCGTCAACCGCGGCGAAACCTTCGTGGACGGCATCCAGCTTGCACAGAATGCCATCGAGGGCTCCTGCTCGTTGCTCCTGCTGACCGACGATGGTGTTTACGCTGGCCGCGATCGATTGGGACGGACGCCCCTTATCATCGGCCAAAAAGACGGAGCCTATTGCGTCACCATGGAGACCTGCGCTTTCCCCAACTTGTTCTATCGCCGCAAATATGACGTGGGGCCGGGTGAAATCGTGCTTATCACTCCGGAGGGATTCGAACAAAAGGCCCCCCCGGGTGAGCACCTGCGAATTTGTTCCTTTCTGTGGATCTACTACGGCTATCCTGCTTCCACTTACGAGGGGATCAACGTGGAAGTCGTTCGGAACCGGTGTGGCGCCGCCCTCGCGCGCCGCGACAAGATCGAGGTGGACCTGGTTGCCGGCATCCCTGATTCAGGCACCTCCCACGCCATCGGCTATGCCAATGAAGCCGGCATCGCTTACTCGCGGCCTTTCGTCAAGTACACACCCACCTGGCCGCGAAGCTTCATGCCCCAGGTGCAACAGGTGCGGGACCTCGTGGCCAGGATGAAACTGATCCCGGTGCGGGATCTGATTCACGGAAGGCGGCTGCTCTTCTGTGAGGACTCCATCGTCCGCGGCACCCAGTTACAAGATACCATCCAGCGGCTTTATGACTATGGTGCCAAAGAAGTTCACATGAGGCCCGCTTGCCCGCCCCTCATTTACTCCTGCAAGTTCCTCAACTTCTCCCGTTCGAAGTCCGAGCTGGACCTCGCCGGGCGCCGGGCGATCCACGAGCTGGAAGGACCGGAAGAAGTCGAGCTTGCCGAATATGCCGATCCTCATTCAGAAAAGCACTGCGCCATGGTGGATCGAATCCGCAACCGGCTCAACCTCACGACTCTCAGATACCAGGGCCTGCCTGATATGGTCGATGCGATTGGGCTTGCCAAAGAAAAGCTCTGTACTTACTGCTGGGATGGCGTGGGGTAAGACCTCGCCCGGTCAAAAAACTCGAACGCTCTGTCATAGGCCAGTTTAGGCGGTCTCCTTTCGCTCCCCAGGCCGCTTGACCTGCGACGGACGTGCAGCCATTTGGACGAGGAAGGGTATGAGAAGCTGTCGGCAACGCAGCGCACGAATGGCGGTCAGTTCGGCGACGTGGGGGCAAGTGCGTCATCACCTATCAGCCCCTTGCCACTTTCTGCCGCTCGAGGCGCACCACGATACGACAGAGAAAAATAATTCAATAAAAGGCTTGACAGGCCTTAACCTGAGCGAAGGCTCAGTGGCGCTGCGGCTCCAGGTGGCCAATGTCTGCAGACGTTTCCCTCAGCTACTCGTTTCTCTGGCAGAGAATCGATTAAGCCTCACCGTCGCGGGAAAACTTGCGCCCCACCTTTGCGAGGACAACATTGAGAAGCTTCTTTCAGATTGTGTCGGCATGACGAAGCGAGAGGCCGATGAGTATCTCGTTGAGCTCAGGCCGAAGCCCCTCTTCAATCCGTCGATCCGCAAGCGACCTTCTTCGGAGAGCGAGAAGGCTCGACCTGAGCGACAACAAGAGACTTCGCAATCGAGCGCGCAGACCAGTCCATCCTGCCCGGCTCCTTCTGTCGAGAGCCCGCCGAGCCCGCCACCGAGCTCCTCTTCGAACCTCCTCGAACCGGCGCGCGCCGACCTTTTCAACTTCCGCTTCGCCGCCGACAGGGATTTGAGCTTAAACGGATCTGGATTTTTGGAATGTAGAGCTGTTGGGAATCACCAACGGCCCACCTATCATTAATTGTACCGCTGAACACCCCAACCTAACGTTTTGTGCATCCCGATGGAGGGGTGACCTCACAAACTGTACTTACAAACTGTGCAGCCGTCGCACAGTCTTCTGAAGATCTTGCAGTTAATAGAACGCTTTTGTGACGTTCATCCCTTGTTTTAGTCACTTTTAGTAGGAGCTCATCTAGGCGAGCCTGCTGGTCCGGTGTTTGCATGGGTCTAGGCCGGGAGGCTGTGTGTGGGATCTGTTCTATCAAGAGATTTGAAGGAGTACGAGCTTCACCCCAATCCACAAGCTAATGAGAATTAGCCTGGAGTTTTAGCTCCGGCCCACTACCTCAACAGCATGATGGATTTTAAACTGCTCGAATCGAGTGTTGCCGGAGACACCCGACGGGCTTGCCGGCAATCTCTCTATTGCCTCGCACTCGTTGTCGCTTTCCCGTCGTGGCTTGCGGCCGCCCAGGCGCCGATCGTTGACAGCTTCACCGCGACATCGGCGACCGTCGCGCCCGGTGGGGCGATAACGCTTACTGTGTTGGCTCACGATCCCGACTGCGCCGACATCTGCACCAGCGGTTGCGGTACGTACATCCGGAGCGATTTAACCTTATGGTCGGCTACCGGCGGCTCCTTGTCCAACGCCGACAACGGGGTCAATAGCTCACCCTATACAGCTACTGTCGATTGGCAAGCCCCTCTTACCGAAGACCTGTACACACTCACCGTCTCCCTTTCGGACAGCGGCACCTTCATGTGTGGCAACCGGCAAACCGTCACTGCCGATTTAGTAATCCAGGTTACGTCTTCGCCAAACCAGGCTCCGGAAATCGAATCCGTAACCGCCTCTCCGACCCAGCTTTTTCCCGACCAGCAATCGACATTGAGCTCGGTTGCTTCCGACCCCGACGGAGACCCTCTGACCTACTCCTGGAGCGCCGACTCCGGATCGATAACCGGGGCAAGTAACGCTTCCGCCACCTTCACAGCAGGCCCGCCGGGGATCGTCACCGTCACCTGCAGGGTCACCGACACCGGAGGCGCGGTCCTCGCCAAGTCCATCAAACTCTCGGTAACCGATGCCATTGCAGAAAGCATCATCTCGGATGGACTCGTCGCGCCGCGGAGACTTTCGATCGACTCTATGGGCGATATCTACGTGGTGGATGGAGCACAGCTGACGGTGGTGAATCTGTTCAGCGGGAAGCTCGTTTACCGGCTTCTTGTTCCCGGCATTACCAGCGTGGCGGTGGATTGGCAAGACAATCTGCTGGTGGGAGGGAAGACGAGAGCCTGGGTCCTCGACCGGCGCGGCGGCGCCCTGATGTCCCTGGATCCGGGTGAGCCCTTGGGAAGGGTATCCGACGTGGCGGTGGATGTGGCCAACCATTGCTACGCGGTGCTTCACCGGAGCACCGGTCGGGTGGTGGTATACGACGCAGCCGGCGCAAAGCTTGCCGCCTTCGGCTCAACCGGCAACGGGGCGGGCGAGCTCAGCCGACCGCAAGGTATCGGCATCACTCCGGCGGGCCAAATCGTTGTGGCGGACTCCGGCCACGGAATGATCAAGATATTCAATCTCGATGGAACGCTTGCTACTACCTTCGGGAATACTGGAAGCGCCGCGGGCGAGTTCATCCGTTTGGATGACGTTGCCGTTAGCGCGACGGGCTTCATTTATGCGACCGATACTTACCAGGACTGGGTGCAGGTCTTCCACCCCGACGGGACTCTCAAAGAGGTGCTGGGCACTTATGGTGAAGAAGTAGGGCAACTGAAGACTCCGACAGGAGTGTTGCCCGCCGACGCCTTCAGCAAACTGGTGGTCGCCTCCTTGAA
>SDBT01013972.1_pt1 | contig 12836 bp, 8 predicted proteins | sample 2277101 | NCBI WGS metagenome assembly SDBT01 (sample SAMN10404973, study PRJNA504765) | marine sediment metagenome | isolation source: marine sediment core GS10_PC15, 103 cmbsf | place: Arctic Ocean: Southern Knipovich Ridge | collected 2010 | reverse complement strand
AAAGTTGCAACGCCGCCGCCGATAGACCATATATCCAAGGTCCAGTTATCCGAGCAGCTAAAGTCAAAGTCGCCGCAATCGACCCGCTCGGTGCCGAGCCTGTCTATACCGGTGATATTGCCGCTGCCGTCTGATAACGCTATCACTATTCAAAATCCATCACGACACATCGTTGGGTCTGACGGTTTTTGGTTCGTTTATATCCTGCTTCATGTTTATTTGATTTTTGTTCTTCATCTTGTCGTCTTTTTCCCTGCCTTGCTCGTTGTCCTTTGAGTCTCTAAACATTAAGCTTTTAAGCTCATCAATCCTGTGACAAATAAAAAATAAAATAAGTACTGAGCAAAAAATCATGGCCCATATTAAGGCTCCTACGACGAATAAACCAGAGCTTATCCAGTCGCCTCGCTTAGCCCAAAGCCAAGCCATAAGTAATTTAAACGAAGACAAAAAAAGGGGTACAACGAACATTAGAATTTCTACAACTTTTTTATCGCGAACTTTCATCATTTTCTAAATTAACCTATTTAATTCCCAAAAAAACGAAAAACCGATTATATCAATTATAAAACATCAACAGATATGAGCATGATTTATTAAGTCAATCTCCTGCTCACAATATATCAATACAAAGTTATCGATAGTAACTACCTGGATCAGTTGAATCTTCAACCGGATACTTATCAACTTCTTCCTCATACCTTTCTGAACGCTTAACTGAGTCCCCTTTGCCGGGAGGTTTACTGACAAAATCATACCCACAAATCATATCTCCTATCTGGTTTCCTATGCCGAAGAACAATAAACCCACTCCTACGGGTATTACCCAAGCAGGAGCAGTGGAAGCAAGCGAAGCATAAGCAGCATAACCAAGTAAACCACCGCCCGTAGCTTCAAACGCAGCTCCTATCCAACTCCAAATCCCTAATCCATACGGATCTATGTAAATCAGCGGATTATTTAGGCAGTAGATGTACAGGTTTAGTTCGACGGGAAAAGATATTCGGCCGTTTTGCAGGAATCTTCCTGCGGGGTGGATTTGCAGCCATCGGCCAATCGGGTCGTACATTAGAAATTCTCGAACCGCACGTTCTGACAGATATCTGCCGGGGATTTTGCCCCTGGCTGATTTGCGCACCGAAAGCATCTGCAAGAACATCGCAACCGGGTCAGGACTCATAAACCGGCCCAACTGTGGATTATAGTATCTTGCTCGATAATAGTATAATCCAGTCTCATCATCATACCTTCGGCCCGTAAACATATACGGATTCGAGACGCCGCTGGCGTCTATCTTGACATCATCAGCATCGTAAATCTTCGGCGCCCCAAATACATCGTATTTATACTTTTCTATGATATTGCCATCCTCATCACTCAACGCCGATACCGAACCCAAACCATCATAGTGGTAATAATATATATTACTGGTTGCTTCATCAATCATACAAATAGGCTCATCAATTCCCGGGCCGTAGATGAATTTGCGTAACGTCTCACCTTCGTATTCGGCAATCACCTGGTCGCCGTCATAGCAGTATTTTGTGACTATGATCGGCGGGTCTACACTGACCTGCTTTTTTACCCTTCGGCCGGCAAAGTCATAGGCATAGAAAATATCCGTGCTCAGAAAACGACAAGACGTCATACGGTTCTCATTATCGTAGGCATATAAGCTGTCAGTATTAAAGACCTCTTTCTTCACCGAGACATTATCGATAGCAATATCACTGTAAACATAAGCACCGGCGTAAGCGTAAAATATCAGATTGCCGCCGTTAACGGCCTTTACGTTTGTAATCGTGTAGGTGCCGTCGCCGGTGTGTTTAGTTTCATCGAAAATCTCCACACCGCCGATAGTAACGTCAAACTCGTACTCGTGGGGACCCTCGTCAAACTCAAACCAGCCGGTTATATCGAAAGAAACCGTATAATACTCACCCGCTGCGACGTCCACATTCTGCTGAATTGAGCCGCCTTCCTCATCGTTACCGTCAAAAGTTGCAACGCCGCCGCCGATAGACCATATATCCAAGGTCCAGTTATCCGAGCAGCTAAAGTCAAAGTCGCCGCAATCGACCCGCTCGGTGCCGAGCCTGTCTATACGGGTGATATTGCCTTTGTTATCGTAGTTCAAGGCCGCACCTGATACGCTGCTATACTGATTCAGCTCGTTGCTCTTATACGTGTCCGTATAGCCGTTTTCGTTCATATTCACTCGATTGCCCAGGTTGTCATAGCTGTAGCTTGTGCTGTTGCCATCATTATAATCGACGGCCGTCAACTGATAAAGCTCATCATAAGTATAAACATGGGCGTCGGCATCGTCAATCTGCATACTCATACGATTACCCACCTTATCATAGTCATCGTATGTGAATTTGATGGTATCAGCCTGACCGCCGATTTTGACGTTATTGGTTAATTCTGTCAACTGATTGGCTATATCGTACTCGTAAACGATATTAGTGTTATTGCCCAAGACAAGCTTTTTGCGCCTGTTAAGCTGGTCGTATTCGTATTTTGCCAGCAGGCCGCCGTTCTGGTCCTTTATCTTCTTCAATCGGCCTAACCTGTCATATTCGTAGGTTATATAGCTGTTATCGGGGTAGGTCAATTTGGTGCGCAGGCCGCGATTGTCTGTGTACTGGTATTTTACGAGCCTGCCGTATATATCATTAACATCTTTAGGCCGGCCGATACGGTCGTAATTGATTGTAGTCACCCCGCCGCCGTAGGCAGCAAGGCGTGTGTCGTTTACGTCCCGCAGCCTGCCGGAAATATCGTAAGAGAAGTATATATTCGGGTCATTAAAGCCGCCCGGGCCGTCTTTTACCGTCAGCCAGCCAAGGGCGTTATATTCGTATTTGGCCACTTTATTGTTGCGGTTCTTGAAACTGGTAACCCATGGGCTTTTGCTGCAGGTCCCGCACGATTCATACCCGAACACCTCGTTGGTATCATCCGGATAGGTGATACAGACAAGCCTGTCGAAGCCGTCATATTCGTACCTTGTCGTCTGGTTATTGGCGTCGGTTATACTGTTTACATCGCCGTTGGCGGTATAGGTATAGACGGTCTCATTGTCGTTGGCATCGGTTATCTTGCTGAGCAAGTCTCTTTCGTTGTACTGGAACTGTGTATTGTGCTCTTCGGCATCGTTTACATCGCTGATATTTTCGCTTTTATCACGGCTGATGTGCGTAACATAGCCTAACGGGTCGGTTATCGTCTTTATATTATCCAATAAATCGTGGCCTAATGTCACGACCTGATTGTCGTCGCCTGTTACTTCTCGCTCGATTTTATCGAGCATCTTGCTCTTATTGTAGGAAAGCCTGGTTATATTGTCCAGAGGGTCGGTAAACTGGGTAAGGCGGCTGATTTTGTTCCAGCCGAGCTTCCAGGTTTCCGCATTGGGGTCTTTTACTTCAGCCACGTTGCCGTAGGCGTCCCATTTGTACTCGTACGTCATATTGAGACAATCGCCCGTACCGTAATCGACGATTATCTTCTTGATTTTGGCGCAGTTGGGGTCGCTGTTGTCGCTGTCGTCGTAATATTCGGCCGATATGACCATATCATCCGGCAGGATTATCGTATCGACGTCGTTGGTATCGTTATAGCCGAGCTCTATCGTCGGCTGCTGATCCTCTCCGTAGCCATAGACCTTCACGGCCGGCAAGGTTATCTTCATCAGGTTGCCCACGTCGCTGTCATAGAGCTGCTGATTTTCGTAGTCGTATTCGAAGGTAATTGTATCATCCAGCGGCGTGGTTATTGTCTTTATGAACTGATATCTTGACTCGTAAGTAAAGCTGGTGACCATATTCGGCTCACCGTTATTCGGCTCTCTTGCCAGGGTTATGAGATTACCGTTAGCGTCACAGGCATAGTCGGTAAAGTTACCAGCCGGCAGAATCCTTCTGGTCATAAGACCGTTGGAATCATACTCGTATCGGGTCGTGAACGAATTCGGGTCATCATTGGCATTGATTGTATACACCGTCCTCTTGAGTACCTGTCCATAGTCATCGTATAAAGTAATGCTGTTGACATCCCTTCTGTCTGTCACAAGTGTTTTGTTGCTGTCAGGACGATAATCGAATTTATAAATACCGTCTCCGTATATCTGCGATTCAACCCATTCGTTACCATCGGTGGGATAGTTGTTGTGAAGCCATTCATCGCCATTTGGGTCGGTAATCGAAATTAGACCGTGCACATATACCTCAGGTCCGCTAGGCGCGGAAGCGTAATATTCATAGGTGGTAGTCAGGTTGTTCGGGTCTGTAACACTGGTAAGGTTATGGTTATACGAGTTATAATCGTAATGCCACCATCTGCCTGCAAAGTCGTTAACATCCGACAGCAGGCCTTCAGAATTATAGGTCAGGTTTATCTTTCGGCCCAAATCGTCGGTAATAGTTTTTAGTTTCTTATACCCAAAAGGATTGGTATCATAACCAAAAGTTATACTGTTGTCTTTTCTGTCATCTATAGAGAGAGCATATCCACCGACGTCGAATTCAATTTTCCCGCCGTATTTTTGAAACAATGTGTAAGTGAAGTCCTGATTCTTGACGATTTTATCATATCGTCCTTTCGGTGGAAGATACTCATTCGTTCCCGCCTTTTTCGTGTAGGCGTATCTGCTGCCGTTACCATTAAAAAACACTAATTTATTGCTCATTGCGCGCAGCATTATGTTATAGCTCATGTCCCAGCCATGGCCATAGTACGAGTTGTAGTTACTGCCGGTAACATTTACGCCGTGATATATGCTGCCGCAGTATATCCAACCGGATTGAAACCACCAATAATATCTGAATTCTAGACCAACCAAGTACGGCCCACCGAGAGGAACGCGGAACTCTGCTTCCCGCCAGTTAGGATACAATACATCATAGGCCTCATCAGGAAGCGTCCATACAATCTCCTGTAGCTGCGCCATCTTATCAACCCCATTTGGACACATGTGATTTAAAGGTCCATTGTACTTGATACGTATAGGTTCGCCCATATAGAGCTGACTGCCGTACGTTCGCCTTATGACAACGTCCATAGCCCGCCCGCGAATCCGCAAATCGGTAGCCGAATACGAAAACTCCCCACCTTTCAATAGCACCGGATCGCCTCCCGTCCCAGGATTTACAGGCTTATATTTAGCATCTTCGAGTTGATCTGATGGATTGTTCACAACCGTATAATCTCCTGGCCCGCTCGGGCCACCACCGGGGTCTTCAGGGTCTTCACATTCTGCCCGAAGTTCACCGAAAAATGCCAACAACAGACCTAATGTTAAGACCATTATCAGTAAAGATTTTGCCCTCATTGTCATATCTCCTTCTATTTAGTATCGTTTTTATTTAGCCAATCACTGGCTGCGGAAACCACTGAACAATCCGCATATTCCTCCAACAGCCGCTGATAAACCGACCTTATCAGAGGCTCTGCCTCCGACGTGGGGATAACCTTAAGCTCCTCGAGCCTTTCCAGGTTCTGCGCCACCATAAACAGGGCCCGGCAGGCGCTTTTGTGCTCAGGATAGTCATCAGCCACCTTTTGATAGTAGCTAATTGCCTCGATGAACTCGCCTAATTTGGTGTGCCAGTCACCATTGGCCAGGCCGGCCTCCGCTACGGCCTTAGAGGCCGGCAACTGATTTATTATTATCTCACACGTGGCTATTGCCTTTCGCAGCTTGTCCCTGGCCTGGCCGTGTAATGCTGCTTCTTCCAGCTCCCTCGATTTTTCGCGGTATTTCTGTGTAATCTGGTTAATCACCCACGGCAGGTACGAATGGCTGGTATAATTTGCCACCAGGTTGTCAATCGCTGATTGCGCAGCGGTGTCGTTTCCGGCCTCGATGTAGGAGAGAATCCGGCACTTCTCGACGTCCAATTGGGCCCTGATGGTATAGAAAGTGTCAGGATAAAGCTGCACAACCTGCTGATAAACTCCACCCGCTTGCTCGTATCTGCCCCTATCCTGCAGCTTTCTTGCGATAGGGTAAAGCACTTTCGGCAGGTTTGAATGGCCTGAAAAAGCTGAAATAAGTGCGTCAACAGCCACCTGAGCACCAGTAAAATCGTCCGCCTTGATGAGAGAGTAAATGTTCATCTTTAAGAAATTTATCTGTGCCCTGGCGGCATGAGAACTTTCAGGGTGCTGCAGGATTATGTGTTGATAAAGGCCCTTAGCTTGTTCGTTGGCTTTTGCCCTTTCATATCTAATCGCTATGTCGTAGAGGGCTTCGGAGAGGTCCGAGTAACCTGCAAAATTAACAGTTAAGCTGTTAACCGCCGCCTCAGCATCGCCGGTACTGCCCGACTTGATAATAGAAAAGATATTTATCTTGGCAAAGGCCAACTGTGCCTCGGAAGCAGGGAAACTGCCGGGATACCGCTGTATTATCTGCTGATAGAGTTTCTCTGCCTCTTTGGGCATCTTCGCCCGCTCGTATCTCCTGGCAATATCATAAAGCGATGATGACAATGCGGTATGGTCATTGAAATCGGTAATAAATTGCTCTACAGCCGCCGCCGCACCGCCGCTTCTCTTGTCGATATGCGCAAGTATATCCATCCTTGGGCTGCTTAACTGTGCCTTTATGGCCTCTGGACTACTGGCGTGCTGCTGTGTTATCTGCTGATATATACTCTTTGCCTCTGTGTATTTCCTTGTGCGCTCATATACTCTTGCAATCTCATAAAGTGCCGCTGGCAGGCTCGAATTGCCGGAAAAGTCTGTAGATAACTGGCTAAGCTTCTGCTGGGCATGACTGTCCCTTTTGGCTAAGATATATGAGATTACAAGGTTTCTGTGGGCCTTTAAGGCACTTTCTGTTCCCGGGTACTGCTGCGAGATTTGCTGGCAAATCGTTTCAGCCTGTGCAGGATACCACTTGTACGTCTCAAACTGCTCAAGCTGGCTCAATGGGTCGGCAAGGCATTTTCCCAGGTAGCCGGAAAATGTAAGATAAAATAGAGCTAAGGATACAAAAAGAGCTTTTTTATACATTTCTATAACCTCCTAATGAAAATGAGCTTATGCGTTTTTTCTATGTCGAAATGCAGAACTGATCTGTATGTGCAGAAATTACAAAAAAACGTCCCCGTTTTTCTCATTTTGATTACATCCCTCAAAAGTCCTCCCCAATTATTCGTAGTGCCCCCAGTTTGTCAAGCAAAAATACATAAAAATTCCGAAATTCTGAGCAAATTTTCGAAAAGTTTTGCAAATATGTGTAAAATTTTATAAAAAAGCGTTACTTTGGTTGGTTCAGCGCACCTAAATACTATGATAACCTCGGCTTAGATGGCAAAAAATAAAGCGTTTTTGAATTCAATGTAAGCTCCTATCATAAATGAAGTTATGCAAAAAATCGGCCTGAAAATGGTCAGCTTGAGTAAAAAACTTAGTAATTTTGAGCCCAAAATCGTTAAGTCCTTTATTTGCAACCACTTATAAATTTCAAAGTTTATTACTCGGACAGACTCCTGCCGGGTGTTGTTCAAACGCCGCCGGTGGATTGTTCGGACGTTCACGGCGACATTTTCCTGGTTTCACCGCCGCGGCGACGTCCGGAACAAAGTTTTAATCAACCCGAGTCCATCAATTAAACAGTTTCACCACCCCGGCCATTTCTCGCTCCAACAACTGCCAATCTGTCTCTTCTTCGAGAGCACCAAAAAAGCGGGTGGAGAGAATCGAACCCTCGTAGCTAGCTTGGAAGGCTAGCGCTTTGCCACTAAGCTACACCCGCAGTTCAACTGATTCCTTCGACTGAACTGAGGACAAGTATTGATTATTTACTACTGATTATTTATAATCCTGCAGGCGATTTTAAACTTTCCGCAACTTAAGTCAATAGTGAATCAAAATGGATGTTACAGAAACAGCCGCGGCGGCCAAATCAGCCTCTGTTTCAATGGCGGCCATTGAAACAGAGGTCAAAAACCGGGCCCTGGCAGAAATCGCCACAGCCTTAAAGCAGCAAAGCACCCGGATTATATCAGCCAATAAGAAGGACCTGGCTGAGGCGGAAAAGGACGAACTGTCCGGCCCCCTGCTGAAGCGTCTGGCGCTTGCCGAAAGCACAATCACCGACCTCTGCGAGGCAATAGAGAGCCTGATAAAGCTCGATGACCCTGTGGGAAAGAGCCTTTTTGCAACCGAACTGGATGAGGGGCTGGAGCTTTATAAAGTCAGCTGCCCTATCGGGGTTATCGGGGTGGTCTTCGAATCGCGGCCGGATGCGCTTGTGCAGATATCCACGCTTTGTCTGAAAAGCGGAAACGCCGTTTTGCTCAAAGGCGGCAGCGAGGCCGAGCAGACAAATAAGATTCTGGCCCAGGTCATTTCAGAAACGAGTGAAAAGGCCGGTATGCCAAGAGGCTGGCTTTCGCTTCTCGAGAGCCGCCAAGACGTGGCCAGTATGCTCAAGGCCGATGAATACATCGACCTGCTCATCCCCCGCGGCTCGAAGGAGTTTGTCCGCTATATAATGAATAACACCAATATAGCCGTGCTCGGCCACGCCGATGGTATCTGCCACGTCTATGTTGACGGCGACGCCGACCTTGATATGGCGGTGAAAATCACTGTCGATGCCAAATGTCAGTATGCTGCGGTCTGCAATGCCGCTGAAACCCTGCTGGTCGATGAGAAGGTCTCCAAGGCGTTTCTGCCTAAGATAAAGGCAGCGTTGGAGGCCAAAGGCGTTGAGATTCGCGGCTGTGAAAAAACACGGGCAATAATTGATGTTAAGGCTGCTACAGAAGAAGATTGGTCCACGGAGTATCTGGATTTGATTATCTCGGTCAAGGTTGTGGCCGGTCTGGATGAGGCTATCGGGCATATAAACCGCTACGGCTCCGGCCATACCGATACGATTGTTACAGATAATAAGGAAAAGGCTGATAAATTTATGGATTTGGTTGATTCAGCCAATGTATTCTGGAATGCAAGTACGCGATTCAGTGACGGCTTCCGCTACGGCCTGGGGGCGGAGGTCGGGATTAGTACGAACAAGATTCACGCAAGAGGCCCGGTCGGCCTGGAGGGGCTTGTTATTTACAAGTGGAAGCTGCTTGGCAGCGGGCAAATCGTTGCAGATTATGCAGAAGGAAAAAGGAGATTCATCCATCGTAAGATGGATGGGTAAATGGGTAAATGGGTTGACAACGGAGAGCCCTTCGACAAGCTCTGGATATATTGAGGAGAAAGAAGAAATTTATCGCAGAATGCGGTGATAAGGATTTTATAGTTGATTTTTCTAGAAAAACAGAACTTAGAATGTATCAGGAATTGATTTTATTCTTGTAGCGCTGTATCCCTTTCACTACGTTCGTGCACTTCTTACGACTTTTCGTAATACTCTCAAAAGAGTTAAAGGCGAGCTTTGCTTTCATATACATAGTAGAACTATGTTTATTGTCAAACTTGTCTAAATGCAGCTTGTAATCAGAATCATTTCTCTCATCGCGGAGGTCATTAAGGGCGCTTGCGATTGTCTCCACATCTTCGATTCCACAATTGTAAAGATAGTGATATACTTTCTTATGGTCTTCAGCACTTTGTGGTAGCTTTTCAACATTATTATTGATAAATTCTGCCATGAAATTGAAGAGTGCATAATAGCTTCGGCTTATACAGCTTCTTAGGGAGGCCTCACAAGTCGTATTTCTTGAAAGCTGTTGAGCTAATTCCAGAAAAGCTTTTGCTTTCATACCCAATTACGTTTTCCAATTATAGGTAACAGTTATTAGTTCTCGAGTGCGAGCACTTATAATGCTGTGAAGACATTTTTTGAAGCGAGCTTCATCTTCTAAAACGCTCGCAGGTTCACCAGACACCGACAAAGTGAAGCGAATAGTTTTTCTGTCAGATATTTCTGGGTCGTGTTCTATATTTACTTGAATCCTCGTGATCGTGGAGTAACTTTGCATAGCGATTTTTACACTCGTTTCTAAATCATCTGCAAAGTTTTCTTTTTCAGCCACAAAAACTACTTCTGGAGCAACGGTAATAGGAATATTTTTTTCGACTTCGGTAGTTTCTTGGATTGTTGATATAGAAGTATGTCCCAAGAAACGTCGCACCAATTTCTTGATAGTAAAAGAGTCTGGGTAGAAATGGGAGCGATAGGCAAATTGTCTAGCTGAGATTCCCCCTACTACATGCCGTGGTTTGGCAGCCCAAGACTCAACTAAGGCATACAAACATGCCGACTGTTCCTGTACACGCATAGTCACGAAATACATTTGCGAGTGACCTGGGCTCCTCTCGTCCGGAATAGCAGGAATGGGACCAATTGTGTCAGTATCTTGGAAAGCAACAACGTCCCTATTTTTGAGAACAGGCCACCCAATAAAGTCGCTTGCCGACAAAGTCAGACCAAGCTCGCATTGTGATTCATCCACGTTGCCTAACAAAACATCGCTTGTTGGATTTATATAGTCATCGGCAAAGATTGAACTGCCCATTTGGGGCCAGTCGTAGATTATTGTTTTCTCTTCCATAAAGACTTTTGGATATTTCCACTCGTTAGGTCAGTAAAGCCTCTCACAATCCACTCATGGGCTATTTCAAACCACGCATCCATTTCTTCAGCATAAAATCCTCTCGCGGTCAAATCTAGTATCATTATGCGCTCTTTAAGCTCATGGCTAACCGCAAGCCTTAGTGACACGTACAACCTACCCTTATCGTTTGGCAACAGGTAAATTTTTCGCCAAAACACATTCTCTGGTTCGGGTAAAAATCGGCCGTTAGTTTTGCATTGGAATTCTGGGAACACGTTTTCTATATCAGATAAATTTGACCACCCTTCACCGCGAGGTATGTGGTTAACATAAGTCAACTCATATTGATCTAGCTCTAGATCGCCTAAATTTAATTCCCTGATAAACCCAGCAAACGCTCCCCACGACTTTGTAAACTTTGGATACAGTGAAGCGTATCGAGGGTACGTATCATCAGACTTAAGCTTTCTCCAGTTCTGGTGAAACCGGTCCTGTTGAACTTGAATTAGATGGTTTTTTGTAGCATTTACGAAAAAAATACGCGGTAAAGGCGGTTTAGTAAACGTTTCTATAGTCGGACTTTGAGGAGCCGACCTCTCTTGGGTTTCTAGTATGTGGTTTAGGGGCGGCATTTCTTGACACTCAGGATACTTCTTTCTCCCAAACCTTTCCCATAAAAAACCTATATGAGGTGTTTTTAATGTCTCAAGTTTCTTAAATTGGACACCGAATACAACCTCGGTTACTGGTGGCTTATCATAATCCGGCAAAGCAGATGAAAGTTGTCCCATACGATGTTTCCCTTGCTATTGCTATAAATGTCTATTTAATTTATCGGCACTGACACGCTCTGTCCTTTGTGAATTATAGCAGAAATGCGACCAATGTGTCAAGCATATAAAGAAATTGCATAAAAAGTTCCAAAGGTAATAAAGATTTCTGAAAATAGTAATGCTAAATGCCAGCCTTGAGAGCCAATCGAGGGCGAATTCGTATTGCGCATGTCGTATTCCGCTGGGCAATTAGCTGTTTACGATTTAACCTTTACTATTTTCAGTGTGCTCTACGGTGAAATTATGGAAAGTTCAGGTATGCAAATTCGCCGAAGATTTTTTCGGCGATTTTATCGTATGCTTTTGCGGCGTCGGATTCGGATTTGAAGAAGCCGAGGTGTGTTGATTTGCTGTTCATTTCGATAATGGCGGCCCAGGTTTTTTGCTTTTTGTGCCAATAGACGCCTTTGTATTTTGAGGTGCCGCGCTTCGGTCTCTGATTGAAGCAGTTTTGTCGAGGAGTGCAGAGCCTTAAGTTAGAGCCTCTGTTGTTGAGTGGATTTCTGTCGATGTGATCGACAACTAAATTAGCCGATAGCGTAGAGCGGGTAGCGGATAGTTTATATTTCATAATTTCGCGGTGCATATATAGAACCTTTGAGTTTTTGCGAGTGGCGGCGTAGTAACAGTTGGCCTTCTTGTTGGCGTGCCATTTGTATCGGCTGAGCCAGTCGTAGTCGGCTTTATCGACGATTGCGACCTTGCCGCGAGTAAGTGGAATTAGTCTGATATCGGCATCGAGCGGCTGGATGACTGCGGGACGGTTTATGACTTTTTGGGTTTGAAAGTTTCTGCAAACGCCCGCCTTGTTAGCGAAATTTAGCCGGCCTGGCGAGCCTTCTTTATTGACGCAGACAAGTGCACTGGCGCCGGCCTGGCGAATCCTTACGGAATAGATACAGTTTTTGCAGGACTTTTTCATCACCCACCGTCCGCTCCTAAGGGAGCGGAGTTTTTAGTTCTTAGTTTTGAGTTCTTGGTTTCAACCCCGATTCAAAACTCAAAATTCACAATTCAAAATTCGCTTGGCCTTCGGCCAAGCGCCCCCATAATTAGACCTACCCGCGCATCTGGTCGAAAAACAGGCCGTTTCGGCAATAGTGAGATTTACGTAAGTCGTTGTGTTATAAGGAATAAAAAAAATTTTAATAATTTTTGAAAATTACATCAACTACCCGCGCATCTGGTCGCGCTTTTTCGCCACAGAGGTCACCGAGAACACAAAGAAATAGTCAATATTCAATTTAAAAGGCCTTTCCTTTTCCCCCACAATATGCTAAAAAACCACCGAACAACCGCGGAGATATTTAGACACTGATTTACGCCATCCCGCCACACGGATAGGCGGGCAGGGGTTGCAAAAAAGAGGGTTGGTGGTAATATTAGTTCTTAGTTTCCGGCTTCGTACGAGGCTACGGAGGACGGATGGCGGACAAGCGTTAGGATATTGAGGTTGATGGCGGTGAGGAATTGA
>SDBT01013971.1_pt1 | contig 12836 bp, 11 predicted proteins | sample 2277101 | NCBI WGS metagenome assembly SDBT01 (sample SAMN10404973, study PRJNA504765) | marine sediment metagenome | isolation source: marine sediment core GS10_PC15, 103 cmbsf | place: Arctic Ocean: Southern Knipovich Ridge | collected 2010 | reverse complement strand
GAGGTAATCTATAACGAATTTAAGGAGCGGCAGGGGGAGGTAGTTGAAGGGGTGGTGCGTCGCTTTGAGGAGGGGGGTGTTGTTGTTGATCTGGGGAAAACCGAGTCCCTTATACCTTCCCGAGAGCAGATTACCCGGGAGAACTATCGCATTGGGGAGCGGATCAGGGCATATGTCCTCGATATTCAGAAAAGTGCGAAGGGTCCTCAGATTATCCTCTCCCGAAGCAATCCCCGATTTCTAATTGAGCTCTTTAGTATGGAGGTTCCGGAGATTCACGAGGGAATTGTGGAGATCAAAGCTGCTGCCCGGGAGCCGGGAGGAAGAGTTAAAATCGCGGTATGTTCCCGAGATTCGGATGTGGATCCGGTTGGGGCCTGTGTGGGCATGAAGGGCTCCCGGGTACAAAGCGTGGTTCAGGAGTTGCGGGGGGAGAAAATCGATATTATTGCGTGGTCATCAGATCCAGCCAGATTTGTGATAAATGCCCTGGCCCCGGCAGAGATTTCTGAAGTAATTATTGATGAAAGGAACAAATGCATGGAGGTAATTGTTCCTGATGACCAGCTTTCTTTGGCTATCGGCCGGAAAGGACAAAATGTCCGCCTGGCAGTTCAGCTAACCGGGTGGAATATCGATATTAAGAGTGAAGCGAAGCTCAAGGAGCTACAGAAACAGGCACATAGAATTCTCGGTCAAATTTCCGGGATTGGCAACAAGACAGCAGAGACCTTATTCAGTGAAGGCTTCCAATCCTTAGAGGTACTGGCTAACGCCCAGGTGGAGCAACTGAGTAGTCTTCCCGGGATTGGCAAGAAGACTGCGGAAAAAATTTTGCAGGCAGCGAAGGAATACTTAGCGAAAGAGATTGAAATTCGGGAGTAATTAAGGGAGTTAGCCTGATGGGAAAGATTCGAGTTTATGAACTTGCAAAAGAGTTGAAGATGGATAGCAGGCAACTGGTGGAGAATTTAACCAGACTGGGTGTTGAGGTAAAGAGTCATTCCAGCTCTCTGGAAGAGAAAGAGGCTCAGAGGGCTAAGGATCTTATCAGGGAGGAAATCCAGCGCAGCATTGTAGAAAAAAGGGTCCAACCTACGGTGATTCGAAGAAGGGTTAAGAAAGTTGAACCCCGGGAAGTGGAGGCGAAGATCGAGGAGAAGCTTCCTGAGAAAGAGGTTGCTCCCGAGCTAATCCCCCCCCCATCTGAGCCAGCTCCATCGGTCTTGGCTCCTCCTGAGGAAGTGGAGAAAAAGGAAACCAAGATTCCTTTAAAGATTGAAAGAAAATTAGAAGAGGAAGAAAAAAGGCCTTTTCGCCGTCGGATCATTCCGGAAAAGAGAAAAACACTTACCAGGAGGAAGCTTTTTGAGGATCGAGAGATCTTCTACTCGGCGACCTCCAGGAAGAAGGTTGCTAAAAGAACCTTTAAAAAGACCGAGATCACTGTCCCCAAGTTAATTAAACGCACTATTAAGTTCTCGGATTCGATTACATTACAGGAGTTAGCTAAACGCATAGGCGTTAAGGTTAGTAAGGCCATAAAAAAGCTAATGGATCAAGGGATAATGGCTACCATTAACCAACCCTTGGATTTTCCGACTGCCTCCTTATTAGCGAAACAGTATGATCATACGCTGGAGGATGTAACCTTTGAGGCGGAGAAGATTTTGGAGACGAGGCCGGAGGCTCCCGGGGAGTTTGTCCCTCGCCCTCCAGTGATTACCATCATGGGTCATGTTGATCACGGTAAGACCTCCCTCTTAGACGCCATTCGTCAGACCAATGTTACCGAGGAGGAGAAAGGAAACATTACCCAGCATATCGGCGCTTATGATGTTAAGATTGCAGAAGGGCGGATTGCCTTTCTCGATACTCCTGGTCATGAGGCCTTCACCACTATGAGGGCAAGAGGGGCTCAAGTAACCGACATTGTGGTCCTGGTGGTGGCCGCCGACGATGGCGTAATGCCCCAGACCATCGAAGCCATTGACCATGCAAAGGCGGCAAATGTGCCGATAATTATCGCCATTAATAAAATGGATAAACCTACGGCTAATCCGGATAAGGTGAGGCGAAAGCTGCAGGATTTAGGAGTGGTTACCGAGAGCTTAGGGGGAGAGACCCTTTGCGCTGAAGTTTGTGCTAAAACCAAGATGGGCATAGATAAGCTGCTGGAACTTATTCTCCTTCAAGCGGAGGTTCTTGAACTAAAAGCTAATCCCCAGGGGCCGGCCAAAGGAGTAATTATTGAGACCAAGCTGGATAAGACCCAGGGACCAGCGGCTACTGTTTTGGTGCAACAGGGAAGCCTGAAGGTGGGTGATCTGGCTGTTTCGGGCGTGCATTTTGGCAGAGTTCGGGCGATGATCGACGATAAAGAGAGGAGGATTGAAAGGGCCGAACCGTCGACCCCGGTTGAGATATATGGCCTTTCCGGGCTTCCTCAGGCAGGAGATACCATTAATATAGTTAATGATGAGGGATTGGCCCGCCAGATCACCGAGCACCGGCACTCACTGAAGTTAAGGGACTCAACTCTTTCCAGAAGTAGTAAGGTCTCCCTGGAAGACTTATACCGACAGATCCAGGAAGGTGCCATCAAGGAGCTAAAATTAATCCTTAAGGCCGATGTTCAGGGCTCTCAGGAAGCTCTCCAGGGAGCCCTGGAAAACCTATCGACTAAGGAGATAAAGGTTAATTTCATTCATGCTGCGGTGGGAGCAGTAAGCGAGAGCAACGTGATGCTGGCCGCAGCCTCTAATGCGATCATTATTGGATTTAATGTAAGTTGTGATGCTAAGTCTCGTGCCTTGGCAGAAAAGGAGCGGGTAGACATTAAACTTTATTTCGTAATATATGATGTTCTCTCCGATATGAAAAAGGCAATGGAAGGTCTTTTAGAACCCATTGTTGAGGAGAGCATCCTGGGAAGAGCTGAGGTAAAGGAGATATTCAATATCCATAAACTTGGGGTAATTGCGGGCTCCTATATTATTGAGGGAAAGGTAGTAAAGGATTACCCCGCTCGCCTCATTCGAGACAATGAGGTGATCCACGAGAGCAGCATGATGTCCCTGAAGAGATTTAAGGATGACGTTAAGGAAGTAACCGCGGGTTATGAGTGTGGTATCGGTCTGGAGAACTTCAATGATCTCAAGGTAGGCGATATCATCGAAGCCTATGAGCTGAAGAAGGTAAACGCAAAGCTTTAAGGAATAGATGGTAGTTGGTATCTGTCGAGTAGAGCTGCGGATTCCGCAGACCCATTCACTGAAGGCTAAGCGTCAAGTCCTACGCAAGATTAAGGATCGGGTGAAGAATAAGTTTAATGTATCTATCGCCGAAGTGGGGGAGAACGATAAGTGGCAGAGCTCGCTGCTTGGCCTTGCCCTGGTAGGCAATGACCGAAGGCAAATAAATTCTGCTCTGGATGTGGTGATAAATTTTATCGAAAACTTAAACGCTGCTGAGATTATAAACTCGGAGCTTGAGATTCTTAACTGCTGATGGACTTTAAAAGGGCTGACAAAGTTGGAGAGTTGATTCAGGAGGAGATCTCTTCGTTGCTGCTTCGTAGGATAAAGGATCCCCGAATTGGTTTTGTTACTCTGACCCGGGTAAAGGTTACGGATGACCTGAAGGCAGCCCGGGTGTTTTATAGTGTTATTGGAGGCGAGCAGGAGAAAAAAAGCTCCCGGGAGGGTCTGGATAGTGCTACCGGCTTTATCCGGAGGGAGCTGGGCCGCAGGCTCCGGTTACGTTACACCCCCGAGCTGATCTTTATCTTTGATGATTCCTTAGAATATGGAGACCATATTGAGCAGCTCATTCAGGGACTCAAAGAAGATGCCCAGGACGATGGTTGAACAGATAGTGAAGGAAATCAAGGAAGGCCAGAGATTTCTGGTTGCTTCCCATAAGAGTCCCGAGGGCGATGCCATTGGTTCCAGTCTGGCGCTGACTATTGCCCTGAAGAATCTGGGTAAAGCGGTTACAATCTATAATCAGGATGGCGTCCCTAAACTCTTGCAGTTTCTTCCCCGGGCAAAGGAGATATCTCGTGAGTTCCCCCGGGATACCACCTTTGATTGCGCTTTTATTGTTGATTGCGGTGATCTTCAGCTATTAGGAGAAAAGTTTACTCGGACCAAAGGAATCAAGAAAATAATAAATATTGATCACCACAGTACCAATAATGGATTTGGGGATCTGCAATTTATTGATCCGGGGGCCAGTGCTACTGGGGAGTTGATCTACCATCTGCTTAAGAAGATCCCTGCCGAGATTACCCAAGAGATCGCCACAAACATCTATACTGCCATCTTGACTGATACCGGCTCCTTTCACTATCATAATACTACTGCTGAGGGCTTACGGATCGCGAGCGAGATGATTGAACAAGGAGCGGAGCCTGAAAAGATAGCGCGAGAGCTCTACGAAACCCAGCCATTGGCTTACCTTCAACTTCTGGCCCTGGTGCTTAATACCTTGGAGGTAACTCACGAGGGGAAAGTAGTTTCACTCACGGTGCTTCGGGAGATGTTTCAACAGACCGGGACTTCAAAAGAGGCTACCGAAGGATTCGTTAGTTACCCTTGTACCATCGAGGGAGTATCGATTGCCCTTCTATTTCGGGAAATTTCTGAAGGAAAATTTAAAATTAGCTTCCGGGCCCGCAAAAACATTGATGTCTCCCTGCTCGCTCAGGAATTTGGAGGTGGCGGCCATCAAAAGGCTGCTGGTTGCACCATTGAAGGTACTCTCCCGGAGGTAAAAAACACTGTCCTTCAGGTAGTAGGTAAACACCTACAAAATAGAGACTCTTAAACCTTCTGATTTTTTATTCTCGCAAAGCAGGTAGTTTTGATTCATTCCGATTTCTTTGCCGATAGTTAAGGATATAGCCTCCCCGGATTATTCCCTTCGTAGAGATAAGAATCCCTTTATCAGCAAAATTTTCGATGATTTAAATTAAGACGGTTGATTTGGAGGTTTAGATAAGGCAGCCCATGGACGGAGTCTTGATTATCGACAAACCCGCAGGGCTCACCTCTTATGAGGTGGTGGATCGAGTCAAGAGAATTCTAAAGATTAAAAAGGTTGGACACGGCGGAACCCTTGATCCTTTTACCACCGGAGTTCTCCTTATCCTGATCGGACAGGCGACTAAGCTCAGCCAATTTTTAATCAAGGATTCTAAGCTATACCAGGCGGTAATGAAGTTAGGGGTGGAGACCGACACCCAGGATCTTACCGGTAAGGTTACCCATAGGTGTGAGGTTCTGGGTCTCAGGGAATCTGCTATTAGAGAGACATTTGCTGCTTTTACCGGCAAAATTAGCCAACTTCCCCCCATGTATTCAGCAGTTAAACATCGGGGGGTTCCCCTCTACCGGTTGGCCCGCAAGGGGAAACAGGTAGAAAGAAAGCTGAGGGCAGTGACGATCTACCAATTGAAGATCTGTCGGATTGAACTTCCCAATATATATTTCGAAACAAGCTGTTCCAGTGGAACCTACATTCGAACTCTGGCGGCTGATATTGGCAGGAGATTGGGCTGCGGAGCCCATCTGACCGAGCTCCGAAGGATTAAAAGCGGGGCCTTCGGGATCGAGCAAGCAATAACCTTGAGAGACCTGGAGGCGGCGGTTGAGCAAGGATCAGTGGGAAAATGGATAATCCCTCTTGCCCAAGTGCTTGCCGGACTTCCCCAGATCCAGGTTGGAGAAGCTTTAGCTCTAAAGATCCGCCAAGGGAAGCTAATCACTGCCCGAGATCTTCGGGGAAGTTCCCTTCCTCCCCTGAGGGGGAAGGAAAGGGTAAGGATTACCTCTTTCAAGGCAGAGCAGCCCGAAGAGATCGAGTTAGTAGCCATCGCCGAGGTTCAAGAAAGTAGCGATGCCCAAGAGGCAACGACTCTCCGGGTGCTCAGGGTCTTTAATCCGCCTGATGGCGAATTGAAAATTGCAAAGTGTAAATTGTAAATTGCAAATGCTTGTCCTGAGCCCCGCCTGTGGCGGGGTCGAAGGGCTCATAATGACTAAAATCTAAAATCTGTAATAGTTTTGGTCAAAATCTTCTTTACATGGGTACAGCTTCATGATATAAGTAAATAAGCTCTAAATTTAAAGAAAGGAAGGATAATGGGTTTAGCCCAGGAAAAAAAACAGGAGTTGATTAACGAATACCAGGTACATGAAAGCGATACTGGATCGCCGGAGGTACAAATTGCACTGCTGACCGAACGAATTAATCATCTTACCGAGCATTTCAAGGTTCATAAAAAGGACCATCATTCACGCCGAGGGCTGTTCAAGTTAGTAAGTCAGCGAAGGAAACTCCTGAACTACCTCAAGAACAAAAACATTGAGCGTTATCAGAAGGTTATCGACAGACTGGGTATAAGGAAATAACTTCCTTGCTTGACTAGCCGCTTAAGTTAAGAGGTATAAGTATTTAAAGTGTAAGTTTGTTCCGTTAGAAGCCCAATATGTGAGCTTTTAATGGGGTTTATCCGGAAAGAGGTTCAAAGAGAGGAGAAGAGAAAGAGATGATTAAAATAGAGGAGATAGAGTTAGCGGGAAGGAAGCTGACAATTGAGACCGGGAGGATTGCTCGACAGGCCGATGGAGCGGTTTTTGTCCAGTATGGAGATACTGCGGTGCTGGTTGCGGCTATGGCTTCAAAAAAGAGGATTGAGGGACTCGATTTTTTCCCTTTAATGGTGGAGTATCGGGAGAAAACCTATGCTGCCGGGAGGATCCCGGGAGGATTCTTTAAGCGGGAGGGAAGGCCCACTGAGAAGGAGACCACTACTTCCCGATTCATTGACCGGCCACTGCGACCCCTGTTCCCAAAAGAATTTAATTACGAGACCCAAATAATTGCTTCGGTTTTTTCGGCTGATCAGGAGAATAATCCTGACCTGCTGGCAATGATTGGGGCCTCGACCGCTCTGATGATTTCGGATATTCCTTTTGCCGGTCCCATCGCCGGTGTCAGAGTAGGAAGGATTAAGGAGCAGTTCATTTGTAATCCTACCATCTCTCAGCTAAAAGAGAGTGACCTGGATTTAATCGTTGCTGGGAGCAAAGATGCGGTGGTAATGGTAGAAGGTAAGGCTAAAATAGTTCCTGAGGAAGAGATTTTAAAGGCCATAATCTTTGGCCAAAATCAACTTCAAGCCATTCTTGAACTCCAGGAGGAGATAAGAAAAGCGATAGGAAAGGCCAAAAGAGAGGTTCTTCCTTCCTCCGAGGATCAGACTTTACTGGAGGCGGTAGAAAGCCGTGTCACTGATCAAATGAAAGAGGCAATCAAAATTCCTTCCAGGTTAGAGAGGAAACAAAAAATGGAAGAAATTTTAGATTCAACCTTGAATGAACTGACTACCGAAGAGGATGATGAAAAGAGAAAAGCGGTAGGCCATTATTTCGAAGATGTGGAAAAGAAATTAGTCAAACAGTTAATCCGGCAGGAAGGGAAGCGAATAGGTGACCGGGGATTGGCTGAGATCCGGGAGATTACCTGTGAGGTAGGAGTGCTGCCCCGGACTCACGGCTCCGCTCTTTTCACCCGGGGGGAAACCCAGGCTCTAGCAGTTATTACCTTAGGTACGTCTGGTGACGAGCAGATCGTCGAGGCCCTGGAGGGAGAAAGCTCCAAAACCTTCATGCTTCATTACAACTTTCCTCCATACTGCGTGGGTGAGGTAAAACCGATCCGGGGGGTAGGCCGAAGGGAGATCGGCCATGGAGTTCTGGCAGAAAGAGCCCTGCTACCGGTAGTGCCCAGTGAAGACAACTTCCCTTATACCATAAGGATTGTCTCGGATATCCTGGAGTCTAACGGATCTTCATCAATGGCCACTGTCTGCGGTGGTACTCTTGCTTTGATGGATGCAGGGGTTCCAATCAAGGCTCCCGTGGCCGGAATTGCCATGGGTTTGATAGAGGAGGAGGGAGATTTCTACATCCTTTCCGATATCCTGGGAGATGAGGATCACCTGGGAAATATGGATTTCAAAGTAGCGGGGACCCGGGAGGGGATAACCGTCCTGCAGATGGACATTAAGACATCCGGGGTCAACGAGGAGATTTTACGCCGTGCCCTGGCTCAGGCAAAAGAGGGAAGAATTGAGATCTTGGAGAAGATGCTTGCCGTTATTGAGGCACCCCGGCCCGATCTTTCAGTGTATGCCCCCCGCATTGTTACTATCTATGTCAAGCCTGAAAGGATCAAGGATGTAATCGGCCCCGGTGGTAAAATTATTAAGGGTATTATTAGAAGTACCGGGGTCAAGATCGATATTGACGATACCGGAAAGGTCAATATTGCCTCCATAGATAGCGAAGCAATGAAGGAGGCCATCGAGATGGTAAAGAAACTTGTTCAGGAGGTAGAAATCGGTAAGCTCTATCTAGGTAAGATAAAGAAGATCATGGACTTCGGAGCCTTTGTTGAAATCTTCCCGGGCACCGAGGGATTAGTACATATCTCCCAGTTAACTGATGAGTACGTACGCCAGGTGCAAGATGTTGTTAAGGAAGGAGAGGAGATCATGGTTAAGGTCTTGGATGTTGATCCTCAGGGGAAAATCCGTTTAAGCAGGAAGGAGGCCTTGGGAAAGAGTCTGGATGGACAGCCTACCGCTTCTTGAGCTATGCTTATAATTTTAAAAGTGTCTCTGGCTGTGCTGAAAAGAGCTAACCCTCCCAGGAGGTAGAAAAAATGAAACGGCGAATATTCATAGCTTCGCTAATGATAGTAATTGGATGTGGCACTTCCAATTACAAAAAGGCAGAAGAGTTCAGAGTGAAGAAAGACAATAAAGCTGCGCTTAAACTTTACCAGAAAGCAGTGAAAGACTATCCCGGCAATCCCTGGGGCCACAGCAATCTCAGTGTCCTTTATGGCACTTTGGGTAAATACGATCTGGCCAGTATGGAGAGTAAGGCCGCCGATATACCAGAGGCCCATTTAAACCTGGGAATTATTTACCTTGCTCAAGGTGAAACTGATCTGGCTATTAGCGAGTGTAAGCAGGCAATAGAGATGAACCCTAATTTTGCCGAGGCTTATTATAATCTGGGTTTTATCTACATCTATCAGGATAAGTATGAGTTAGCAATAGCCGAACTGCGGAAGGCATTAGAGATTAGACCTTATTATACTGATGCCCGTATCACTTTAGGCTTTGCCTATTCTAACCAGAAGAACTATAAGCAGGCATTAGCGGAGTTTAAAAGAACCCTGAAAATTGACCCAAAATCTGCCGAAGCTCATTATCTGCTGGGTACAGTCTATGAAAAGCAACGGAGGTATCGCTCAGCCTTCTCCGAGTACCGGAAAGCCTTAAAGCTCAAACGCAAATTCGCCGAGGCCTATTACAGTATCGCCGGGATTTATGAAAGATACAGAAGATATGATCGGGCCATTAAACTGTTCCAAGTTGCAATAAAACTCAGTCGTGATTATGCCGAGGCCTATCATAAGGTGGGATGGCTTTACGCTACCATACCAGATGAGAGGTATAAGAACCCCCGCCGGGCAATTGCATATTCCTCCCGGGCAGTGAAACTAACTAAGTGGAAAAATCCGGTTTTCATCAACACTTTGGCGGAAGCCTTCTACAGCAAAGGCGATTATGATAAAGCGATTAAATGTGCGGAGCGGGCAATGAGATTAAGGCCCGATAATATCAACTATTATCGGCAGCAGCTCGCCAAGTTTCAGGAAGCCACAAGAAAGCAGTGGGTCAGGTAGAAGCTAATGGCCAGCTCCCGGACATTTATATGAACCCAGATAATGATTTTTCAGGAGTTTCCTCAAAAATCCTCCATGTAGGGGCAATTCATGAATTGCCCCTACTTTATTCGGGCCGACAGAGCTTTTCCTGAACTTGCCGAAGAAGACATTGGCCCTTACATTCTTTTTCCTTAGAAACCAATAAGAAAGAGAGGAGACAGTGAACAAATGGATTGTTGGGGTAGGGTTGGTTTTTCTCCTGGGCGAGGTGTCCCCGACCTTAGCAATAGAGGGAAATCTTACGATCAGTGATCGGGAAATTATCGAGCGTCTCACTCGACTGGAGGAAGGTCAGAAGGCATTACAGGAGCAGATGGTGGCCGGCCAGAATAGTCTTCAGTCTCAGATCAACGGCCTTCAGTCTCAGATCAATGGCCTTCAGAATCTCATAGTAGGAGGCTTTGGGGTGATCTTTGTCGGGATTTTTGGCCTTTTTGGCTTTGTGATCTGGGATAGAAGATCAGCCATCTCGCCGGTAGTAAGGAAAGCTAAAGAACTTGAGGAACGGGAAGATCTCACGATTAGGGTGCTTAAGGATTATGCCCGGAAGGAGTCCAAGCTGGCCGAGATAATGAAGTCTTACGGGCTTATGTAGGGTTTAAACTTGTCCTGAGCCCTTCGACTTCGCTCAGGACTTGGCGAGCTGGCCGTGTCCTGAGCCTGTCGAAGGGAAGCCCGCCCTACAATCTTCTTCAAGAAACTGTATGAATTTTTCACCAACAAAAAAGCCATAAACAATATATTTAATCTGCAATGGAAGAGAAAAGTAGATCAGATGGTTGAGGCCCTTCTTCGTCGCTATGATCTTCAGTATTTTCTTGAAGGAGATTATGATAATCCCTCATTCAGGATAAAGGACTCGGTTGTTAAAAAGATTGCCTTTACCCTTTGCGACAAAAAAGAGGTTAAAAAAGAGGATGGCAGCAACAATTTTATTCCCACCAGTAAGGAAGAGCTAAGCTACTATGAGTGGGAGTTGAGGAGGCAGGTGCAAAAGAGGGTTGCAACCATACTGAAGGAAAGGTGGGCCTGAAACTGCTCAAAAAGCAGCCCCAATCTAACCCTTTCACAGGGTTAGATTCTAACGGGGTTCACCGGAGGATAAGATATCAATTATTTTTCTGCGCAGTTGCTCCATCTCCAGTTCAATATCCTTTCTATCTTCCTCCTTTTTACTCAGCAGAGCTTTATGGGCTAATTCACTAAACTGCTCGGAGTAGTTTTCAAAATCATAAAGGCTACGCCGGGCCGCCTGGATTGAGCGTGCCTTCTCGAGCGGCTTTTTTCGCTGGAATCTTCTCGCCAGAGAGGAAGTATGAAACTCCCTTTTCAGTAGATAACCGCTTTTGTCCAGCCCCCATCCTACCAGAGCAAAGACTATTAGTGGGAGAACCACCCAGAGGACAGTAACGAGGATCGTTCGGATGTCTCCGGAATGGTCAGGACGGATAATTCTGTTTACAAAATACCAGAGGAAGCCTATACCAGTTAGCGAAATAATAAAGCTGGTCTTACCCGAGGCTAAGTTCAGGAGGTTAAGCCCAACGGTCAGGATCAGGGTGAGTAGCAGCATGATCAGGACCTTGATTCCCATCAGGCTCAGAAGCTGAGAGAGCAGGTTAATACCGTCCCGAATTCCCAGTAATATAGTTTTGGTCTCTTTGATGACTCCGCTAAAGTATTCAAACACCCCTTTTTTCTCGGCCCCGGCCTCATCCAGATATGTTTTGACTGCGGAGTCGCTGCCCCCAGCTTCGTGAGTCTGTAGAAGGATAAGAGATCCTCCCATCAAAACTATAATTAATCCTAATGCTAATTGGGGTAAAATGCTTCTCAATTTAACATGAAGTGGCATCCTGGATCCCTTAATAAATTGCAAATTGTAGATCGGGCATCTTGCCCGACATAATGGCCCTTGGCGGGCTGGCCGTGTCCTGAGCCTGTCGAAGGGAAGCCCGCCCTACAAAACAATTGGGACTTGAACCACGAATTTCACGAAACACACCGAAATTCTGAGGAGCCCCGATGCCCCTCCGGGGCGTAGTCCCCTACGGGACGGAGTCCATCGGGGCTCCTCGAAGGATTGGTCATTGGGATTTGAGTCCGCCTGAGGCGGAGCAATGTAGGGGCAATTCATGAATTGCCCCTACTTCAGCCCTGCTACTGCTTCCTCGATTCTATCCATTCCTTTCTTGATATTGTCCAGGGAGGTAGCGTAGGAGAGTCTGAGGTAGCCCTCCGCCCCGAAGGCAATGCCGGGGACGACGGCAACCTTTGCGGTATCGAGAAGATAATCGGCAAGCTCAGTGGAGCTATTTATCCGCTTAGTCCCACTATCTTTACCCAGAAGCCCGGAGATGTTGGGGAATACATAGAAGGCTCCCTGAGGCCTTGGGCAGTTCATCCCCTCGATCGAGTTGCAGCGCTCAACTATATAATCCCTACGCTTCTCAAACTCCTTTCTCATCTCCTCCACTTCTTCCTGGGGGCCTCTCAGTGCCTCAGTAGCTGCCTTGAGTGAGATGGAAGTGGGATTAGAGGTACTCTGGCTCTGGGTTTTGGTCATCGCTTCGATGATCTCCTTGGGGCCAGCAGCATAGCCGATACGCCATCCGGTCATGGCATAGGCCTTGGAGACACCATTGACTGTGATAGTTAGGTCATAGATCTCCTTACTCAGGGAGGCAATGGAGGTAAATATAGAATCATCATAAATAAGCTTTTCATAAATCTCATCCGAGATAACAAAGATATTTTTCTCGACCGCCACCTCCGCGATTCCCTCCAGTTCTTCCTTGCTATAGGAGACCCCGGTAGGATTTGCCGGGCTGTTAATCACTATTGCCCTGGTCTTCTCGGTGATTGCCTGCTTGAGCTGCTTGGGGCTGAGCTTGAAGCCTTCATCCTCCCGGGTGTTAATAATCACCGGATCCGCATCAGCCAGGATGGCCATAGGAGGATAGGATACCCAGTAGGGAGCAGGAATGATTATCTCAGTTCCTTTCTCCAGTATCGCCTGGATGATA
>SDBT01013970.1_pt1 | contig 12837 bp, 6 predicted proteins | sample 2277101 | NCBI WGS metagenome assembly SDBT01 (sample SAMN10404973, study PRJNA504765) | marine sediment metagenome | isolation source: marine sediment core GS10_PC15, 103 cmbsf | place: Arctic Ocean: Southern Knipovich Ridge | collected 2010 | reverse complement strand
CCGCTTGTTTGTGACATGTCAAGTGACATTTTGTCGCGAAAAATAGATTTTAAGCCTTTTGGCCTTGTTTACGCCGGGGCTCAGAAAAACCTGGGCCCTTCGGGTGTGACGGTTATCATAATTCGAAACGATATTCTGGAACGCTCGAGAGAAGATCTGCCGGACATTTTGAGCTACAAGGTTCACGCCGGAAAAAACTCACTCTACAACACCCCTTCCTGTTTTGCCACATATATGATGAACAAAGTTCTAAAATGGGTGGATAAAAAAGGCGGGCTCAGCGCGGTCGAAGAGCAGAACGAGAAAAAGGCATATCTCATTTACGGGACTATTGATAAAGATCCCGGTTTTTTCAAATCCAGGGTCGAACAACAATGCCGCTCATCAATGAACGTGACGTTTAATTTGCCCTCGGAGGAACTTGAATCCCGTTTTATATCTGATGCGCAGAAAAACGGGATAATCGGCATCAAAGGCCACAGGTCCGCAGGGGGCGTCAGGGTATCGATGTACAACACTCACGGGACCGATGACATCGAGGTGCTTGTAAATTTTATGAACAATTTCATCAACAGGAACGGGTAATACTTATCAAGGTTTAAAAGAATGAGCTACTCAGATTACGCTTTTGGGAAACCTCTTTCAGAGATAGATCCGGAAGTTGAGCGTCTGATCCGGTACGAAGAGGAGCGGCAGAACCGAAAAATTATAATGATCCCCTCCGAAAGTATATGTCCATCCCCGGTTTTAGAGGCATTGGGGTCGGCTTTCAACAACATCTATGCGGAAGGATATCCTCCGGGCATGATGACGGAGGAATCGGATGATGAAATATGTGAATATAATTTTCAGTTAACCAGGTACCGCCGTTATTCCGACAAACGGTTCTACAAGGGGTGTGAATACGCGAATTTTCTCGAAACTCTTGCCCGCCGTAGAGCTGCCGCACTTTTTGCCACAGAGCGAAATCCAGCTGATAATATCTATGTAAATATCCAGCCTCTCTCAGGTGCGGCGGCCAACAACTCTGTATACGATGCGTTTGTCAGTCCCGGTGATGTTGTAATGGGCATGTCACTGATGCACGGGGGCCATTTGACACACGGGAGCGAGTTTAACCGATCGGGTAAAAATTATACTATCGTCTCATATGAAGCGGACCCGAAAACCGAAAAATTAAATTATGACACAATAATGGATCTGGCCATTGAGCACAGGCCCCGTATGATAATAGCAGGGTACACATCCTACCCCTGGGCACCCGACTGGGCGAAGTTCAGGGAAATATGTGATAAAGCAGGTGCCGTGCTTCTTGCCGATGTATCCCACCCGGCAGGCCTTATTGTGGCCGGTGTATACCCCAACCCGGTTGATTACGCGGATGTGATCACTTTCACGACCCACAAAACGCTGTTCGGCCCCAGAGGGGCCGTTATTATGACGGCCAACAGAGAGCACGCTGCAAAGATCGAGCAGGCGGTCTTTCCCGGCGAGCAGGGGGGACCGCACGTAAACAAATTCGCGGCCATATCTGTAGCGCTCAAGATAGCGAAAAGCGGGGAGTTTAATAATACTCAGCGCGCGATCGTTGAAAACGCCAGGTATCTGGGCGATGTTCTTCAAAAAAACGGACTTAAGCTCGCTTACGGCGGGACTGACACCCACATCGTGCTTATCGACCTCTGTTCGATTAAAACAAAAAGCGGATACCCGTTAAAAGGAGAGATTGCAGTAAGAATACTCGATATTGCCGGGATAGTCACAAACAAAAATACTATACCCGGTGATACAGTTACCGCGGAAGCGAGCGGCGTCAGGCTCGGGACACCATGGGTCACACAGCGCGGAATAACAAAAGAAGGGATAGAGGAACTGGGCAGCATTATAGCTGACGTTCTAAAAAATATCTCACCCTTCTCCTATATAGGAATTACGGGTGACCTGCCGAGAGGAAAAATCGACCTTGAAGCGCTGGAAAAAGCTAAAACAAGGGTAGAAAATCTGGCCGGCCGTCTTTTTTCAGAGATCAAGACCTCTCACACCGGTTACCCCCATTTTTCTAAACCCTTTCATTCGCCGGGGGTCACCGGCACGCCGGATGACACTTCAGCGGACATATCCAGTGACGCATCAGGTGACACTTCAAACAGCAATTCACCGGGAGCATCCAGCGGTGTACTTTTTGTAAGAGGTTCCCGGGCTGATCAATTTCTTGAAGGTGCAGCTGCCGGTAAGATCACGACATTGAAAGCCCAAAAGACATTGAAGACATTTTTTATAGACGGTGAGGGAAAATTACTCGCACCTGCTGTCATTTACAGGCTGCCGCCGGGACAGGGTGGAGAACACGGCTTTGTCATCCTGTGCAGGAGCACGGATAAGGAGAGACTCTTGATGTGGCTGAGGGGCCTGTCCGACGGCTACATTACTTTTGACAGGGAAGACATTTTTAAAAAGATCGAAGGTCCGGTGGTCGTTCTCGATACCGATGATCTTCTCGAAGAGACGCCTGAGGGGGTGTTTGCAGGGAAGACTCTAAAGGAGTTCCGGGAGATGTACCGCGATATGTTAATAGAGGAAAAAAAAGACAGGCCCCTGAATGAACCTGAAACCACATCTGTCAGAGATACAGGTTTGACCGTGTTTGACCCTGGCACTGATGTCGAGGTGCTATTCAGTACCTGCCCGGAATATTTTGATCTTTCAAAGCCGTTTTTTATAAGCCAGCACAGGATCCTGGAAAACGATCATCCCTTTGACAAAGAAGTTTATCGCTATCGTGAAGAAAAAACCGGAACCAGGAAAAGCTGCCTTTATGAAGAGCACCGGAAACTTACCAAGAATATCGTGGATTTCGCCGGCTGGAAAATGCCGGTCAGGTATGAAAGCATCTCCGAAGAGCACCGGGCAGTTCGCGAAAGGGCCGGGCTGTTTGATATATCGCACATGGGGATATTCGAGATCTTCGGTACCTTTGCCACCCAGTTCCTTGATGTGATCGCCACGAACTATGTCCCCTGGATAAAAGACAACGAATCCCAGTACAGCTATATGCTCGATACCGAAGGCAACATCATCGACGACATAATGATCTACAGGTTCAACAGCGAGCGCTATATGATAGTTGTTAATGCCGCGAACAACGACAAAGATCTGGCCTGGATCAAGGCTGTTAATGCCCGGAATGTTGTCATAGACAGGAAAGAACAAAACAAGGAAATATTAGCGGAAGTCAAGGTGAAAGATCTTAAAAAAACTGATCACCGGGACCCTTCCGGCGGGAGCGGGCCTATTGTCGACATAGCCCTTCAGGGGCCCTGCTCTCTTGAAATACTTAAAAAGATCGCTCATGATGACCGGGTAAGGGATAAACTCGGAAGGCTGGAAAAAAACAGGTTTATGGAGACCGAGCTCGGGGGAATACATGCGGTTGTGTCCAGGACCGGGTACACCGGCGAAGAGACCGGGTTTGAGCTGTTCCTTCACCCGGAAAAAGCCCCCGCATTCTGGAACCTGGTTCTTGATGCCGGGAAGGAGGCAGGTGTCAAACCGGTCGGTCTTGGGGCAAGGGACTCGCTGAGGATCGAAGCCGGGCTTCCGCTGTACGGGCACGAGCTTGCAGGATCGTTCAATCTCTCACCGATCGAAGCCGGGTTCGGCCCCTATGTGAAGTTCCACAAACCGTTTTTCATCGGGCGGGGGGCACTGCTTGAAAAAATGAAATCAATTAAAACCGAGGCAGTGAGGTTCAAAATGCTGTCAAAAGGAGTGCGCATAGCAAAACCCGGTGATCCGGTTGCCAGCAGCCGCACCCAGAGGATAATCGGGGCTTTAACAAGCTGCGCTGTCAACCAGGATGGTTTCCAGGTCGGGATGGCCTGTATCGACAGAAAGTTTTCAAGAGCAGGGCTGCGTATCGAGATCATCCCCGGTTTTCATGAAAGCAGGAAAAACCTGGGCCACTTTAAAGAACTGTCTGTTGGAGATAAATATCCATTTCACACCGGCGCTGTTGTGCTCAGCCGTTTTCCAGAAAAGAATTAAACAGCAACTAATAGCTTTACCTGGCGCTTCCTGAAAAATCCCGGAGGTATTATATGGCTACAGTAAAACCATTCAAGGCGCTTCGCCCGGTTCCCGAGAAGGCAGAGGCTGTATCAAGCGTTCCATACGATGTCGTTGATACGGCTGAAGCACGGCTCCTGGCAGAAAATAACCCTTTGAGCTTTTTACATGTTGTAAGACCGGAGATCGATCTGCCTGAAGGCACAGATATTTACGGGGATGCCGTATACAAACGGGGGGCGAAGAATTTCGCGAACCTTATCGGCAGAGGGATTCTTGTCCAGGAGGACGAGCCTTGTGTTTACATCTACCGGCTTATAATGGACGGTCACGAACAGGTGGGAATAGCGGCCTGCTGCTCTGTTGATGAATATGACAATAATGTAATACTCAAACATGAGCATACCCGAAAAGAAAAAGAGGACGACAGGGTCAAACACATGCTTTCGGTGTCAGCCCATCACGGACCGGTCTTGATGACCTACAGGGGTAACAGCCGGATAAACACGATCGTCGACGAGGAAATCCGCGAAAAACCGCTGTATGACTTTACAAGCCCTGACGGGGTCCGGCACACTTTGTGGCGTGCACGGCAGACAGCAAAAATATCAGAAACATTCAAAACAGTTCCTTTCATTTATATTGCTGACGGCCATCACAGGGCCGCGGGCGCCAGCAGGGTCAAACAGGAAATGCTGAAAAGAAATCCCGGCGCGAAAGGCGATGAGGAGTTTAATTATTTTCTGACCGTAATGTTCCCGGCCGAACAGATGAAGATACTTGCCTACAACAGGTTTGTAAGTGATCTTAACGAGCTGAGTGAAACCGAATTCCTGCGGTCTGTTGAGGAGCGTTTCGACGTGGCACCCGGAGATGGTTCCGAACCATCTTCAAAAGGAATTATCGGGATGTATCTTAACGGCAAATGGTATGAGCTGACCTTCCGGGAAAAAGAGACTGGCGATGTTGACCCGGTCTCTGTCCTGGACCTCAGCAAATTCCAGGATAGACTTCTCACACCGGTCCTGGGTATAAAAGCCCAGAAAAGTGATAAGAGGATAGATTTTATCGGCGGACAGGGCAGTATCAACAAGCTGCAAAAACGTGTGGACGCGGAGGGCGGAGCGGCATTCACTTTTTTCCCTGTAACTGTATCCGGGCTCATGGCCGTGGCGGACGCGGGCAGGATAATGCCTCCAAAATCAACATGGTTCGCACCGAAACTCCGCTCGGGGCTCCTGACGCACAGGTTCTAAACTGCCCGGGGGAGACAGCGCGCAGCTGATAGATAAATCCGGCAGTTCAACCGTTTGTTCAGACTGGCTGTTATTACAGGCTGTTTATTCTGGTTACTCCATAGGGAGGTAAAAAAAATGAAGATCCTGGTCGCGGATAAATTTCCTGAGCCCGGGATAGACAGCATCAAAGATCTCGGATGTGATGTTGTTTACGGCCCCGATTTAAAGGAAGATGCCCTGCTCAAGGGTTTGATAAAATCCCAGCCCGACATACTTGTTGTACGTTCAACAAGAGTAAGCGGAGAAATGATCAACGCGGTACCCGGGTTAAACCTGGTTATCAGGGCCGGTTCCGGTTACAACACCATTGATATTGGAACCGCTTCCGAGCGGAGCGTGTACGTCTCAAACTGTCCGGGGATGAACTCCGTCGCGGTCGCCGAGCTTGCGTTCGGTCTGATCCTGAGCATCGACAGGCGCATACCGGACAATGTGATCCAGCTCAGGAACGGGAAGTGGAACAAGGAGGAGTTCTCTAAATCAAAAGGAATTTTCGGAAAGACACTGGGTATAATCGGCACGGGAAGGATCGGAAAAGAAATGATAACGAGGGCAAAGTCATTCGGGATGCATGTGTCCGCGTGGAGCCGGTCGCTTAACCCTGAAAAAGCTGAAGACCTGGGCATCAAACACTGTGACAGCCCGGAGCAGGCAGCATCGGAAGCGGATATTGTCAGCATCCATCTGGCACTCACGGATGAAACACGCGGATTTATCGGCTCTGCGTTCTTTGACGCTATGAAACCCGGGGCATATCTGATAAACACATCCCGTTCCGAAATAGTGGATCACGCAGCTCTCAGGAAAGCCATGGATGAAAAAGATATACGTGCGGGACTGGATGTGTTTGTAAACGAGCCGGCTGGATCTACAGGCGAGTTTAATAATGACATAGCAAAAGACGAGCGCCTCTACGGCACTCACCATATCGGCGCATCCACCGGACAGGCGCAGTCAGCAGTCGCTGACGAAGCCATTCGTGTAATCAGGGAATACATAAACACCGGAAAACCGCCGAACTGTGTCAATCTTATGAAACGCACACCCGCCCGTTTTATGATTTCCGTCCATCACCGGAACCGTGTGGGTATTCTCGCGGGCGTGCTTGATATTATCCGCGACGCGAACAACAATGTCGAAGTGATGGAAAACATAATTTTTAAAGGGGCCGAAGGGGCGTGCGCGCGCATCCAGATAGACGGCAGAATGTCTGACGATGATCTCGACAGAATCGGGCACTCCAGCGTGGACATTCTATCTGTAGCACAGGTCGAGCTTGTCTAGTTTCAGCAAATTAACCGGGAAGGAGAACAATATGGAACCGCCGGAAGGACTGCGTTACACCAGCGAACACGAATGGGTGCTGGTAGAAGCCGGGACGGCAACTATAGGTCTCACGGACCACGCTCAGCAGATGCTTGGGGACGTGGTTTTTGTGGAAATGCCCGAGATCGGCACAGAAATAACCATGGATGAACCCTTCGGGGTGATCGAGTCGGTAAAAGCAGCTTCCGATATTTTCGCGCCTGTGAGCGGTGAGGTTACCGAGATCAATGAAGAGCTGGGCGATCACCCCGAGTTTATCAACCAATCCCCGTATGAAAAAGGATGGATCGTCAAGATAAAAATATCGAACAGTAATGATGTTGTTGATCTGATGGACAGCAGCGAATACAAGGATTTTCTTGAAAAAGAAGCAGGCGCTGAGAACTGAATTGGTGACAAACCCGGGTAAACCATACTATCGAAGAGTTCACCCTGTATTACCGGACCTGTAGTTTGATTGCTGTATATTTTAGAACAGATTGATATAAAAGTTTGATAAAGGGCAATGTTCATGAGCTACATTCCAAACACGGACGAAGACATAAAGGCAATGGCAGAAGAAATAGGAATAAAATCCGCCGAGGATCTATACTCGCATATTCCGGATGAATTCAGGTTAAAGCATAAACTCCAAATTCCCGGCCCCATGTCCGAAATGGAACTTTTGACCCACATGGAAAACATCAGCTGTCTCAACTCGAACCTTCATGACTGCGTCTCTTTTTTAGGAGCGGGAGCGTACCATCATTTTATCCCGGCTGTAGTCGGTCATTTAGCCGGGCGCGCTGAATTTTACACATCCTACACGCCTTACCAGCCTGAAATAAGCCAGGGGACCCTCCAGGCTATCTTTGAATACCAGACCCTCATGTGCATGCTTACAGGCATGGAAGTGTCTAACGCTTCGATGTATGACGGTGCTTCAAGCGCTGCCGAAGCTGTTTTAATGGCTTTAAGGATAACCGGGAAAAACAGGATCATCATCTCCGGTACTGTTCACCCTGAATACAGGCAGGTAATAAAGACCTACACGAATGTTGATAAAACAGAAATCATAGAAATACCCTATAACGATAAAGGGGTAACTGACCCGGAAAAACTCTCTGAAGCGCTGGATGGAGACGCTGCGTGCGTTGTACTCCAGTCCCCTAATTTTTTCGGAATAATTGAAGAGCTTGATGTTTATGAAAAGGTAATAAGGGAAACCCCCGCACTGTTTATTGCTGCTTTTTCAGAGCCGCTGGCCTTCGGTCTTCTGAAACCTCCCGGTGATTTTAACGCGGACATAGCATGCGGCGAAGGGCAGAGCCTGGGAATGCCGCCAGGTTTCGGGGGGCCTTACCTCGGGATCTTAACGGTTAAAAACAAACACCTGCGGAACATGCCGGGTAGGATAGTGGGGAAAACCGTTGACGTTCACAGGGAAAGGTCGTTTGTCCTCACTCTTACGGCACGGGAGCAGCACATCAGACGTGAAAGATCCAGATCGAACATCTGCACGAACGAGGGGCTATGCGCGCTCACTGCCGCGATATATCTCTCCTGCCTTGGAAAGAGGGGAATAAAAAAAATAGCGCAGTTAAATCACAGCAGGAGTGAATACGCAAAGAACCTGCTGGTCGGGATCGATGGTGTAAAGCTGAAGTTCGAATCCCCAACGTTTAATGAGTTTATTCTGCAGACCGATATTGACCCTTCCGAAATCGTGGAAAAGCTGTCCAGTAAAAAAGTGCTTGCCGGTGTTGCGCTTAAAAACCATTACAGGGGGCTTGAAGATTGCCTTCTGGTCACGGTAACTGAAATGAACTCCCCGGATGGAATCGATCATCTGTGTAAATTGATAAAGGAGCTATGAACCATGGGCAAGACGCGCGGGATTACAACGCTGACTGTTGATGAGCCTTTGATCTTTGAAAAGGGGTCGCCGGGAAGGACCGGTGTATCACTGCCCGACGACAAAAATATCGGCAAACTTGGTGGAACATTGCCTCCAAATTTGATAAGAGAGGATATTGAGGATTTCCCCGAGCTAAGCCAGGTTGAAGTTGTCAGGCATTATACCCGTCTTTCCCACTATAATTATTGTGTTGACACAGGATTTTATCCTCTCGGTTCCTGTACGATGAAGTACAACCCCAAGGTAAATGAGGAAGTCGCAAAACTCAAGGGCTTTTCTTATATCCATCCCCTGCAGCCCGAACACCTGTCTCAGGGGGCCATGGGCATGATGTACGATCTCGAGCGTTTTCTGGCAGAGATCACGGGAATGGACAGTGTCACTCTTCAGCCGGCAGCAGGGGCCCACGGTGAGCTCACCGGGATGCTGGTCGTAAAAGCGTATTTTGCTGATAGAGGACAGAAACGCTCAAAGGTACTTATCCCGGATACAGCTCACGGAACAAACCCCGCGAGCGTAAGCATGTGCGGGTTTAAAGCTGTCCCTGTTAAATCAAATAAAGATGGTATTATCGATAAAAAATCTTTAGCAGGAGTGATGGATGAGGACGTCGCCGCGATCATGATAACCAACCCCAACACCCTCGGTATATTCGAGACCGATATAAAAGAGATTTCCGCCATAGTCCATGAAAAAGGCGGCCTTATGTACGGTGACGGAGCAAATTTGAACGCGTTCATGGGTGTGGTGAGCGCCGGAAAAACAGGGCTCGACCTGATCCACATAAACCTTCATAAAACTTTTTCTACACCCCATGGCGGAGGAGGCCCCGGATCGGGGCCCCTGGCTGTAAAAAAGGGCCTGGACTGTTATCTGCCCGTACCTGTGATCAAAAAGAAAGACCAAAACTATTTTTTTGACTATGACATTCCTGGATCGATTGGAAAGATCAAAAGCTTTTACGGGAATTTTCTTATATGCGTAAGAGCTTACACTTATATTTTGTCCATGGGCGGGCCCGGCCTCGAGAGGGCCAGCAGAACAGCTGTTGTAAATGCAAATTATCTCAGATCGAAGTTAAAAAAGCTCTATGACCTTCCCTACGACACACCATGTCTTCATGAATGTGTGTTTACCGACAAAAAACAGCAGGAGCACGGAATTTCCACGCTTGATATAGCAAAAAGGCTTATAGATTACGGGTTCCACCCGCCAACGATATATTTTCCCCTTGTAGTGGACGGGGCTCTCATGATCGAGCCGACGGAAACCGAAAGTAAACAGACTCTCGATCTTTTCATCGATGCCATGACATCAATTGCACATGAAGCTGAGCATAATCCGCAAAAGCTGAAGACAGCCCCTGTAAAATCCAGGGTCGGCCGTGTCGACGAGGTTCTTGCCGCAAGATCTCCCGTACTCCGTTGGTCACGCGGAAGCGGGATGTAAGGCATTGTCATCAAAGAAATTTTCGTTATATCTTGTTCAGACAGCCCGATTTTTAAAATATTGTTATTAATCGTTGTCTAAATTTTTACACTCAACTTTATCCGGTTTTAAACCGTTGTAAGCGCCATCCGAACTCACAGCCGGGTCAAAGTTGATCTTATACTTCTGATCACCATCAACAGTACCGTCGTCATCCACACCTGTCACAGTAACTGTTTGAGGAGAATCCCAGTTCTCGGACGTAAAGACCAGGGTTGCAGGGGTTGGGAACCCTTCTGCAGGTTTATCGCTGGACAGGGTAAGAGTAACATCAGAAGTAGGTGCTTTAGTCAGAACTATAGTAAAAGTATCCTGCCCGGAAGACTCATCCGTAAATAAAGGAACCTTTCCGGAAGTGTCGGGGTCTATTATGTATCCGGCAGTTTCGTCATCCTTATTCTGCAAATGAACATCCTTGATGTTCAAGCTATCATAATCAGGGTCCGTACTCGAAGAAACAGCAGTTATCTTGTAACTCAGGTTTCCATCAGTGTCAGCATCATCTACCCCTGTTACATTTACAGTCCTGGCGATATTCCAGTTGGCCACAGTAAAAGTCAGGCTGGACGGACTGACAGTCCCTTCCAAAATATTACTGCTGAGCAGAGCAATAATAACATCATCTGCAGGAGGTGCATTCAATACCATCGTATAGGAGGTTGAACCGCCGTTTTCCGTGGTGATCAATGGGCCTTTCTTGTCACTTACAGGTTCAAATGTAACGCCGGCTTTTTCATTATCGATATTTTTCAGGAAAATGTCACCCGGGTTGATCAAGTTATAATTGCCATCCGCGCTTGTTGCGATGCCTGTATCAACCCGATAATTCTTATTTCCATCGGCATCCGGGTCGTCCAGGCCGGAAACAAGAACTGTCTGCGGCGCATTCCAGTTGTAGATAGTAAATGTAAGACTTGTTTTGTTTATACTGCCCTCAGTTGAGTCGGATACACTCAAAGGAAGAGTGACATCTGAACCCGGGGCTGAATTCAATACTATCGAAAAAGTAGCCTCGATCCCACCTTCACTGGTTATCAATTGATTTTTATTCGAGGATGACGGAGTGATGGAAAAACCCGGGGTCTCGTTATCATTATTTGTTACGATAACATCTATCGGGTCCAGCCCATTGTAATCAGGGTCACTGCTCGTTGCGGGGTCAAGGACTATGCTGAAGAGCTGGTTGCCGTCCTGGTCAGCATCATCAACACCGGATATAGTTATCGTCTGCTGCGAAGCCCAATTTACAGTAGTAAACGTTACGCTGGAAGGGCTGATCGTTCCTTCTGTAGTGTCACTACTGCTCAAACTAATGGTCACGTCACCTGTAGGAGCCGAGTTCAGCACCACGCTGAAACCTTCCTCCGCGCCCTCCTCCGATGTGATCAAACCCGCGACGGGGCTGACGGTAATACCTGCTGAATCATTGTCAATATTGATCAGGATGATATTGTCCGGATCAACGCCGTTATAACTCATGTCACTGCTGCTCGCGGCATTTGTAATGATCGTATATGGCTGGTTCCCGTCCTCTATCGCGTCATCAACTCCGGTTACTGTTATTGTCTGTGGTGATGACCAGTCCGCGGATGTGAACGTCACTGCAGACGGGTTGATCGTACCCTCTGTGGTATCGCTGCTGCTTAGATCGATCGTCACATCGTTACTGGGAGCTGCATTCAGCACTATAGTGAAATAAGCTTTTTCGCTGCCTTCTGCTGTGTTGCCCGAGATCTCAGTGACTGAAATACCTGAAGTATCGTTATCTATATTTCTCAAAGACACATTTATTGAATCCAGTCCACTGTAGTCTGCGTCAGTGCTGACAGCAGGATCTGTTATGATCAAATACGGCTGGTTGCCGTCAAGCACAGCATCGTCCACACCGGTTATTGTAACAGTCTGAAGTGCATTCCAGTTTGCCGGGGTGAAAGTAACACTGCTCAGGGCAATTGTTCCTTCTGTTGTGTCATTGCTGCTCAAACCGATAGTCACGTCACCGCCTGGAGGAGAATTCAAAACTATCGAAAATGTGACAATTCCCCCGGACTCTGATGTATCTCCGCCGGCCGCATTTACTGTAATCCCGGGCATATCGTCATCAGAATTGACAACCGATACATTTGCAGCGTCCAGTCCACTGTAATCCGCGTCTATACTGACAGCCGGATCCGTAATTATGTGAAAAGGCTGGTTTCCATCGACCAGCAGGTCATCAACCCCGGTCACTGTAACAGTGAGGGGTGAACCCCAGTTAACAGTAGTAAAAGTCACACTTGATGGAGAAACGGTACCTTCGCTTGTGTCATTGCTCGATATGTCTATTGACACATCAGATGTTGGAGGTGAGGTTAGGACAATTGTAAAAACAGCCTGGCCCCCGGCTTCGGTTGTATCGCTGCTTATTGCGCCAATGTTTATTCCAACGAAATTATCATTATCAACATTAATGAATGAAGGATCAGAAGGGTCAATACCGCTGTAATTTGCATCAGAGCTGACCGCAGTGGCGGTAATGATCGAATAGGGTTGATTACCATCCAGGACCCCATCGTCAACACCTGTCACAGTGACAGTCTGAGGAGCGTTCCAGTTGGCATTTGTAAATGTGAGTGAAGCAGGCGATACCGTCCCTTCAGTCGTGTCGCTGCTGCTCAGTCCAACGGACACATCAAAGGTCGGCTCCGAGTTCAATACAACCGTGAAAACTGCCTGAACACCTGCCTCGGTCGTGTCACCGCTTACCGCCCCGACCGTAATCCC